>Ga0207646_10000566_pt1 | contig 48722 bp, 47 predicted proteins | sample KBSK5502metaG_FD_184343 | JGI IMG/M metagenome (GOLD analysis project Ga0207646, IMG submission 184343) | Corn, switchgrass and miscanthus rhizosphere microbial communities from Kellogg Biological Station, Michigan, USA - KBS K5-50-2 metaG... | ecosystem: Host-associated > Plants > Roots >...
AGCTCTGTGATCGATTCTGGAACAGGGGCTGTTTGCCTGGGCATGTTCAGTCGCCGACTATGCGACTGATGAACTTATCAGGGCGCTCCCCCTCAAGTCATGCATCCTTGCCGAAAGCACACGATCGATGCGGGTCATCAGGTGCTCGGTCTCGCTCGCTCGAATGCGGGCGCCAGGTCACTTGCCGCAGCAGGCGCGGAAAGAGAAAGGGTCGATACTCTGCCCAGTACGCCGGCACAGAACGGCGCGTGGGCCGTCGCGCCGCACGTACTGGAGACTAAATCAGAAGGGTCATGCTTCCCATGGATTCAGAACCGGGACTTGCGTATTTGCGAAGTCGCTGACGTTGCGTGAGACGACCGTAAGATTGTAGTGGAGCGCTGTCGCCGCCAGCAATGCGTCGATAGTCGACAGAGCCTTTCCCTTGCGCTTTGCGTCAGCCGCAAGGACTCCCCACCGGTCTGCAACTGCCGCATCAATTGGCAGAATTCTCCCGGAAAAGCGGGCTTGCAGTTCAACTTCCAGCCAAGCTTCCAGGTGTGTTCGCCCCTTGCTTTGAGGCAGGCCTGCCAAACCCTTTCGGATCTCTCCTAGTGTGAGGACGCTCAGGTACAGTAAGCCTTCATCGGCCGCTTCCATCCACTCCAGCACGCGTGGTTCAGGCTTAACGCGGACAAGCTCAGAGATACAATTTGTATCGAGTAAGAAGCCGCTCATAGCTCAATATCGCGCCCTGCATCTTTGGCTCGCTCCAAGTCGAGTTCGACACCGACAAGCGGCGATTCCCGGAAGAACTGCACGAGGTTTTTCGGTTGGTGAGACTTGCCCACAAGCTGGTCATATTGCTCGTCCGAGATCATCACCACACCCTCCTTGCCCTGCCGCGTGATGCGTTGCGGCCCCTCGATTCGCGCCAGTCGAAACACCTCGCTGAACCGGGCTTTTGCAGTTTGAAGCTGCCAGGACTGGCCGACGGCCTTCAGACTCCTAGTCGCAGTAGATCCCATTCCACGACTGGGCTTCTTACGAATTTTGGGCATCGAAACTTTTTCCTTTCGAGATAACTAGTCTGACTAGTTATAAGAGTATATTTCTCGTCTCACTTTTGTCAAACATTGCGTAAACCTGGAAGGACAGCAGCGCGAGGCCAATCACGCTCAAGTGATGAACGACTGTACGCAGCTGAAGTCGGTCCCATGGGAAACACCAGCAGGTGAGTTCCAGGTGAGTTCATGGTAGCCTTCACATCACGTTTCATCACGTTGAGGCTTCGACCGAAGCCTCTAACCGCTTAGACCGCGGAACAAAGAAAGCCCGCAAGCGAAGGAGTTACAAGGATTTACTCGTGGTGCCGGGAGGAGGAATCGAACCCCCAAGGTACCAAGTACCGGCGGATTTTGAGTGTGATGGCACACTCTTGCAACTCCTAACGCTCCAGCAGTTTCTGCGGCTTGCCTTTGACGCTGCCCCGAGATTGGTGCAGTTCGGAGTAGTCTCGTGCAGTAGCACAAAAATCTGACAAACTTAAACTGTCAGAAAAAAGACACATTTTTCTGACAATTTCACGCTCCACGAACTAACCGTACCAGCGCCTCGTACGTTCTAACTGCTGATAGATCCCGGTTTGAACCACGCGCCAAGTACCGAGCTGCGATTCGCTGACTCCATAGTGGGCCGAGATTTCGAGCGCAGTGGCCCCACCCCCGTGCCAATTCAAGCGCCCCTTCACGAGGAACCAGCAAAGCTGCGCCCAGCCAATTCGCTTCCTGTTCCATCTCCGAATCCCAAAACCGTTGCCCGTTGCTGCCAACAATTGCGGTTGGTACGTGCTTTAAAAGCGTGCGGGATATCTCGTGAGAAGTGTTGCTGGCTTGCCGGTGAAGATGATGGTTCTCGTTGTGGACGATCATCCGACGGTAGTTGCTGACGAAAATGGTGACGGCGGAGAAGGAATCGGGATCAGTGGCTGAGAAATAGTGGCGGAAATCGGAGCTCCCACCGTAATGCGACTCAAGCTCCTTCATTTAGGAGTGGTGCATTTCGTCTTTTCCATGGAATGAAGATAACTTCTTTGGAATCTATGGTGCCGGGAGGGGGAGTCGAACCCCCAAGACCCGAAGGTCGGCGGATTTTGAGTCCGCTGCGTCTGCCAGTTCCGCCATCCCGGCTGAATCGTGGAAGTGATTGATTTTACAGCCTATTTAATACTATGTTCCTTTTTCATCTAAGAACAACAAATGTAAAACTGTGCAATAAAGTGTGAAAGTCTTCGGGGATTTGCACAGGTCGCTGTCATTTGCCCATGAAGTGCCTTTGCGGCCTTCTCGGGCTAAGATGCCCCTCGGCCAAGTCCTACGAGGGCACCCGGGCGACATTCTACCACCCATTAGCGCCAGCGCTGCTAGCTTCTGATTTCATGCAAAGTGGACGATTTCCCATTCGGAAGAACCGCACCAGTACGAGCCAACGACTCAAGCAGTTCGAACTTTACAGGTCGTGGATATTTTTGCGCGTACAACAGAAGCTTCTCTCGATCTAGCTTGCGGAAGTCGAACTCGTCGGTGATGGGCTCAGCTCCCCCGCTTTCGCTCCAGGTAAAACCAGTCCAACAGTGCCTTCTCCGGTTCTGCAAACGTTGTACGTCCCATAGAAGGTTCTACGTGCTTGGAACCCCCAATAGAGACTTGGTTTTATATGTCTAAACGTTATGGACACCGTTCCCGAACTGAATGATTCCGGTTCGCCTGTAGTAACGCCCGTGATCGATACTGGCGTTTGCGAGCGTATGCCCGCCTTTCTCAGGACTGTTTGAAGCGAAACATATGATCGAGGCCGGAGAAGATTCACGAGCTCACCGCCCGAGAAGTCTCGCGCAAACAGGTTGATAAACCACTTCTTCGCAAAGTGTTCGATCATCCCCCTCTTCGCAAGTCTGAGAAACGATCTGCGGACAACTAACTCAGACATTCCTGGACGGCGGGCAATCTCATCCGACTTCAATAGTGGAGAGACCTTAGCTTCTTCCGATATGAACTTCGCCCAATCGATGCGTGACGTTTTCATTGTTCTAGCCACTCCGCGAATAGATCGCGCAGGGATTGCGCAGTGGTTCGAATTCGTTTTCCGCAAGCTGTCGATACACCTCCTCGGGAAGATATTCGCGTAGCTCAGCCTCGCAGCGTTTAGGCGTCACTGCGGCAATTCGTTGTTTGATGAAGTCCGGATCCTCAAGCCGGTCCGACACAACTCCGTCTGGTCGATGGAATTTGAGGTTCCCGTCCAATTCTGCCCCTGAATCCTTAAGGATCTGGATGTCAAAAGCGTCGCCACACTTAAGGAGCAATTTCCGAGAAGACTCGAGGTGTAGAATCTGCCCGGTGTTCGTCCCGGAACAATGATTTCCAAGCTTCAACTCACTTCTTTGTCTCTTCAGAATCCAGGTTGAGCGCCGGCTTCAACTGACCTCGATGACAAGTTGTGCAATTGATGAGTGGATCCCGATCTTTGATGCCGTCGATGTTTCTCAAGAGATCAAAGATGATGGTGTGAGCCATCTTCGACATATCGCGGGCGATTTGCTTGGGTTTCTTGTCCTCCTTTTCCCATTGGCCCGCAACATGGCAATGGGCACAACTCGTGCCCAGAGACCGGCTGTAACCCATCTGCATAATCTTCAACAGATTCCCCACCGGCACCCCGGTCAAGATCTTGATGTTCTTGAACACGGCTTCCGCTGGTTGGTCTTCCTTGCCGACGATCTGCTTTGAAAGCTCGGCGACTTTGTCGTCGTTAAATTGCTTGATTGCCTCCGGAGTGGATGGTTCGTCAGCAGGGATGGAGGCCTTTTCCTGTTGGCCGTAAATCATTCCAACAGCAAGCAGAGGACCTAACCACGCGGTCTTTGAAATTCTTGGCGTCATATCTATGTTTCCTTTTCACCAATTCTTCAGGGTTGCGCTGGAGCGAGTTTTTCGAGCGCGACCTGCACCGCTGGAGGCAACGAATTCACGCGCTTGACGTAAGCCGCAACGGTCCAAAGCTTTTCGTCTGAAGCCCAGGCTTCGTTAGCGAACATTCCCGATCTCCGGATCCCGTGCTTGGCCACCCAGAATATTTGCGCCTCGGACAACGCCGTGCCGATCACCGGCAGTTCGGGGATTGGCGGATAGAGGATTGGCCCTTTGCTGCCGAATGGTTTTCCGGGAGTTCCGTGACAGCCAGCACAGGCCTCAAGATAAATCTTTCCACCTGCAATCAAGTTTTCGTCCGTCGGCAGAACCGGATTCGGAAGTGGCGGTGCTCTTCGCCTCACCGATGCATGCACTCCGTTATTCATCAGGTAGTTTTCCCATCGACCTGGAGGAATGTCGGCACGGACTTCGGCCATTCCCAGCTCCAGGTAACTTACAGTTCCCAGGACAGGAACTGCAATTCCGACAAGCACACCCAGGAGAAATCTCTTCATTTCCCCCTCCCTCCAGCGATTCGATTACCAGGCAGCCCGCGGCCATCCTGGCTCATTGGCCAACCCATCGCAGATTCTCCACTGCATTGGCATCAAAGGGATCGACGTTCGTGGACTTCTCGAAGAGCATGATGGCTTGGTTCTTGTCTCCCATGGCTTCGTACGCGTCGGCGAGGTCGTCCAGGGCCTGCGAGCTCTGAGGAAACGCTTCGACATACTGGTTGGCCACGTCAAGAGCAGCTTTGATCTTGCCGTGCTGATAGAGCTTGCGTTCCAGCACGTGATATTGCCACTCGTTTCGATCATATGGGGTATCCTTCGCCACCCGGACTTCTCTCAAACGTGACAACGCCTTGGCGTCACCGTTTTCGAAAAGCGGCAACAGTTCAGGAATGAATGACCTGGGAGAGCCGTTAATGTTGTCCCAGTTATATATCCGCGCACTAATGTGCAGCACGATGTCCACGTCGTCGCTGATTATGCGGCCCCAGAAGGGCGGGCCAAGAATGCCGTAGTCGGAGCGCTTGAGCGTTGTATGCGCTTCGAATCCGATGCGATTATTGCCGAAAGGATCGATCTGTCTCTTCTGTACCCATTGGAAGAGCAGTTCGATCTGGTGAGTCACGCCGTGCATGGTGAAATCCCCGATTGCCACCCAATCGGCGCCACGCTTTGCAATGAGCTTGCTTTGAAAGCGAATTGCGGGAAACTTTTCCGCATCGAAAAAGGAGGCGCTGCACAAGTCCTGATCCCGTTCTTTTTCGGCGGTGTCGATGCTGGCGACGTGGATCAACGCCGTCACCGACGATTTTGTGAGGTCGGCCTCGTTGTAGCTGATGGCCGCATCGGTTTCCGTGAATCTGCCTTCCACCTCGGTCAGCCCAGCAAGCTTGACCGTGAAACGCACAAGTCCGTGGGCATCGTCAAAGATGTACTTGGCCGCCGCGCTTGCTGGTGCCGGGAGAATAACAACCATGACCAGAAGAAGGGGAAGTGGTCGCTCTTGAAGATGGAATAGTCCCGCAATGACCGACATTTCTGCCATGCGGCATAATGAGGGCCTGGGTTCCTCGAAGTAAAACGGGTTTGGGGCGCACCGCGCCAGCACAGGGTAAAAGGGATGAATTCAGGGGCCGCTAAGAGGGATTCGCAGCCCGAGGATTCATAGGAAACGGCCCAACGGTTCCTGCAACTTTTCCCGGTAGCTGCGACTCAGAACCAGCTCGGTGCCATCGCGCAGACGTACTGCGTAGTCGCCGTGAAAAAGAGGCGCGAGATCTCGCACCCGATCCAGATTGACGATGGTGGAACGATGAATGCGCAGGAATTTCAGCGCGTCCAGTCGCTCCTCAATCGAGGCCATCGTGCCGCGCAGCAGATGCGATTCGCGCCCGACATGCAGGCATACGTAGTTGTCGGCAGCTTCGATCCAATCTATTTCTTCCACCCGCAGGAAGAAGATCCGACCTCCGGAACGGACGACCAGCCGCTCAGGTTTACCGCGCTGTTCCTGGAGATCTTCGAGCAGCGCCACCAGACGTTCGTCGAATCTATGCTCTCGTCCCCTGGCAATTTCCGCTTTGGCGCGCCGGACGGCATGGCCAAAGCGCTCCCTGTCGAACGATTTCAGCAGGTAGTCGAGGGCATGGACCTGAAAAGCCTTGACCGCGTAGTGATCGTACGCGGTCACGAAAATGACCACTGGCATTTCGGCGCCGGCAACCGCTTCGAGGACTTCGAAGCCGTTCATCTCCGGCATTTGCACATCCAGAAAGAGCAGGTCGGGCTTCAATTTTGCGATGGACGCCACTGCATCCCTGCCGTCGGAGGATTCACCAACGACTTCAATCTCTGGATCGTCGGCTAAAAGCGTACGGATGCGCTCGCGACCGAGAGGCTCATCGTCTACGATCACCGTTCTCATCTTTTTGGCTACCGGTGTCCTATGCATGGCTATCCGCTGTGCTCGCTGACTGGAAGGGAAAGGTGAGGGTCACTACGAAACCACCGTTTGACCCATTTCCCATCTCGAAACGCTGGCGCTCACCGTAGAGTTTTTCCAGCCGACTCCGGGTGTTCGATAGTCCCATGCCCTGTCGGGTGGGAGTATCTAATCCGGCCGCGAGTCCAGGCCCGTTATCGCGGACTTCAAGAACCAGGAGTCCATTCTTGGACTCGGCGCGAATTACGACTCGACCCGGCTGGGAGCGGGGGGCAATCCCGTGACGAATGGCGTTTTCCACCAGCGGCTGCAAAATCAGATAGGGTATGCGCGCTCCCAGCACTTCCGGCGCGATTTGCATGTCCACGGTGAGCCGATCGCCGAAGCGCGCTTGCTCGATTTCCAGGTAGCCCCTCAAAAAGTCGATCTCGTTGGCGAGGGGCACCTCCTGCACCCCAATTCCTTCGAGTGTCAATCGCAGTAAGTCGCTCAAGCGGGCAATCATTTGATCGGCGGCCTCTGGGTCGCGGTGCACGAGCGTCGCGATCGCGTTCAGCGTGTTGAAGAGAAAATGAGGATGGAGCTGGGTGCGTAAAGCTTGCAGTTGAGCCTGGGCCAGTTGCGCTGAAAGTTGCGCCGCGTGCAATTCTCCTTGGCGATAACGCACGTAATAGTCGTACCCGCATGTTGCGCCGACCAAGACCCAGTAGGTAACGAGATTGGAATGAAAAGTATAGACGAGCGAGATCGCACCGGGAAATCCCAGCACGTAGTGGCGGCACAAGTTGTTTAGACCCCAGTGTGCGAGGGCGACTCCCACGGAAATAACCGCATGAATTGCCAGGTTGCGCCCGCGACGACCGCGCTCCAGCGATAGTCTCCGGGCCAGCCCCATAACTCCGGGCGCGAGCAGCGCCCAGATGTACCATTCGCTTAACGAGAACTTGAGGATCACTCCCAGATGAGGACTGCCGCCGGAGTACTTGTAGGCAAGGTATGTCTGGCTGGCAAAGAAAAGACCAACGAGAGTCCAACTGATCAGGTAGGCTACCCAGCGTGTCCAGCGATGGGCCAGCATAGCAGGAGGTCTCCCCGCCGTTAACGCTAACAGATCAGAACGCTAAACATATCAGAATGCCGCGCCCTTAGCATTCGGAGTTCAAGCAAATAGGCCTGTCGGAACCGAAAGACGAGGTTCAGGACGAGTTGCAACACGAAAACTATCCAGAAACGGCGTTGTGGGAGGTGCGACCGAAGGTTCCGGGCGGATTATCGGCAACCAGAAAATGGAGCCACCGACACGATAAACGCGACTCGTTTTGCCTATCCACCAGTCTGACGCCGGTTCGTTGCGCTTGGGTTTGTGTGCGGAAGTGTGCAAAATCTGGAAGACCGTATTTAAGGGGCGCAGGTGACTGCCTGGCTGACTGTCGGTTAACCGGCCAATGTGCACTCATTCTGGGGTTAGATGATCGAGTTCGTGTTCGACGTTTAGGAGCCGCTGCATGAGTCGGCGAAGTTTACGGCGAGCCTTATCTTCCAGCTGGGGCTGGAGTAGTTGGAGAAGGTGGCGGGTAGCGGCGATAGTCTGGCGAATGGTAGAGAGGTCGACCCGGGCGGGTGCAGTAGGAGAGGGAAGTGGGAGTTGGGGGATGGAGTAGAGGGAAGCCGTGTTTTGCCGAGCGCGGTGAAATTCGCGTTGGAGGTCGAGCTGGACGACTTCCACATAGCGCAAGGTCATGCGGATGTCTTTGTGTCCCAGCATTTGCATGAGCGCCGGCAGGCTGACGCCGAGGCGCACCATCTCAGTTGCGAAGGAGTGACGCAGCCGGTGCGGGTGAACCCGGCTGGTGCAACCCGCAAGCCGGGCCATTTCGGCTAAGGTGTGGCGCAGCACCTGATCCCAAGTCGCGGGTTGGCGGTAGCGAGGCAGTAAGAAAGTTTGCGACTCGTGTCGGGGAGCGGGAGTCAGGGCGCGCAACTCCACCATCCGCACCACAATGTGCTGTGCCTCTTCATCGACCGGCACCAAGCGTTCGGAATGGAGCTTGCCCAGGGGCACATGGAGTGCCACTTGCTGTTCGCTGAACTGCTGTAGGCAATCTCGGGGAAGGTCGATACATTCGCCGATGCGGATTCCTGTGGCCCGCATGAGGAGGAGAGCATTGGTCTCCAGGGTGTCAGTGAGACGAAGCTGATGCTGCAACGGTTGATCCTCATGGAGAGGAAGCGGTCTGGGCAGATAGTGGTCGTGGGGCGGAAAATCCTGCTGACGAATGAGGTCGGGCGTTACAGGATGACCTTGGGCGGCGAAGTCACGCAACAAGCGGCGGATGGTGAGCAAGTGCAGGTGACGGGTCCTATTCCCGGGCGAGGGATATTGCTGGCAGAGGAAGCGGAACCAGGCGAGGAGATGGGGATCGCGGCGCAGTTGTGAGAGTTTGTGCACGCGGGGAAAGGTAGTGTGGATATACGCGAGGAAATTGTGGGCGCAGTAGCGATAGCAGCGCACAGATTTGGGCCGGAGGGTGGTGGCGAGGACCTGGATTTGGGCTGCAAAGAGCTGGTCGAGGGTGGGCTGCGATCGCTTCATGAGATTTTGTCCGGGGTGGATAAACGAATACGCTGTTCGACGGCACGAGCGTATTCGCGCCAGACATCTTGGGGGGCAATCGTCACGTAGAGCATGGTGGTGTGGATGTGGGCGTGACCCATTAAATGCATCAAGGCGGGCAAGGAGATGCCGGCGCGCACCATATCGCTTCCAAACGTGTGCCTAAGGCGGTGGGGGTTGGCCTGGGGAACGCGGCTCTGCAGCCGATGATGACGGAAGAGGGAGCGCAGTCCAGCGGCGGTCATGGGGCGGCCACGCTGGCGGCCTTTGAGGGAGACAAACAGAGCGGACGAGTTAGTCAGAGGTCTCTCTAAGTGGAGATAGTTTTGTAGGACTTGAAGAGTGTCGGCAGTTAGGGGCAAGACACGCTGCTTGCGGCCCTTGCCAGAGACGCGGAGGTGGGCTTCGGAGAGGGAGAGATCTTCCAGCTGGAGCTGGAGGACCTCGCAGGAGCGCAAGCCGTCTTGCAACATGAGGGCGACGATGGCGAGATCGCGGAAGGTGCGAAAGCCTTTCCAGAAATAGGCGACCTGGTCGGCGGAGAGGGGCACGATGACGCGGCGCGGCTGCCGCAGTCGCAGATGGGTCGTGATCTTGGTTTGCCGACGGCCGCAGCCGAGAGAAGAGCGCGTGGTATACCTGCGCTGAAAGTGCGGTTTTCCGGGAATCTCCTGTCCATAATGGAAGCGATACAGAGCGCGCAGCACGCACAAGCGGTGATTGATGGTTTGCGGAGTGGGTGAGGGCTGTTGCTCGAGTTGGTAGCGGACATACTCGAGCAGAAGCGATTGGTTAAGCTTACCCAGCGAATGTCGTGTAGTTTCGAACCAGCGTGCCAGATGGAGCAAGTCAAAGGCGTAAATGCGCAAGGAGCGGAGCGAGAGTTGGCGAAGTTTCTGGGCATCGAGAAACTGATTGACCCACGCGACTTCGCGGCCGTGGTGGTCCAGCAGGCGATAGGGGGAAGCGCTGGCGGGCATGGAGTTTTGTACGACCAAACGGAAGCTCATAGCTCTGGCGCCTCTTCGAGGCAGCGGGCGAAATCGTTGGCGGTGGCGCCCGTGGCGAAGTAACTGTTGGGGTCCTGCCCGGAGGGCAAGAGGACCAGGCGTGCCCTCAGGCCAGCGCGGAGCAAGCGCTGGGCGAGAGTCCGAGCCGCCTGTTGCCCAGCTTGGTTGTCGTCTTGATCAAAGGCCAGATAGATACAGCGAGCATCGTCTTCGCACAGTTGGGCCCATTGCGTGGGTGTCAAGTGAGTGCCGATGGCGCAGGTAGTGTTGCGGAATCCTGCTTGCCAAAGCGCCGCCAGATCGAGTAGCCCTTCTACCAGGATCACGTTGCGAAACTGCCGCACCGATTTCCAGGCAAATAACCCGCCTTTGGAGCGAGGCAAGAGTCGGTGGGGAAATGCGTCTCGAATGCTGCGGCCATAGAGGTTGACGATGCGATCCTGCCGGTGGCAGGGAAAAATGACGCGGCGGCAAAAAGCATCTTGGCCCTGGGGGCGGATCAATCCCATTTCCAACAGCCGTTCTAAGGAATAACCCAGTTGCTGGAGATGAGGGCGCATGTTGCCGCCGCGCGCATAGCCAATGCCGAGTTCCTCAATCAGAGTGGCATCGTGCACCCCGCGCTGAGCCAAATACTGAATGCCTTCCGGATAGCGATGCAGCTCAAGTTGATAAAAAGCGACGGTGTGCTCGAGGAGTCGTGCACTGGGCGCCAGTTCCTCTTGCAAGTAGGCGAGGCTCTGGCGAAAGGAAAGATGTTTGGAAAGTTGCACCAAGCGAATCAGGTCGCCACCCTGCCCGCAGCCGTGGCAGTAGAACAGATTCTTGTGGGGGTTGACGTAGAAGGAGGGACGGGTTTCCTCATGCAAGGGGCAGAGTCCGACGAACTCGGAGCGCACCGCGGCGGGGCGCCCGCTCCAGTTGTGCCGTTGCAAGTACTCGAGCAGAGGAATGCGTTGTTTGAGCCGTTCCAAATCCTCACCCATGGTGTCTACCGTCCTTCCAGCGTCAGGGTACGAACCTGTAACTCTCGTTCCCAGGCAAGGATGGTGGGTGAGGGAAGAAAAAAATCCCGCCGGTCTCAGAGGCGCAGGGGCCAAGGCCAGAAGACTCGCAGAAAGCAAAACACGGTAGGCCAAGACAAGCGCAACGAGCCGTGAACGAGCTGCTCGCCGCGAGCCAGCCATTGCTCCACGGCCTTGAGAGTGTGTCGCAGAGAAGAAAACGCCGGCGATGAATCCAGGCTGCGGCACCAGCGGCGGAGAGTGGAAGGGTCAGGAACGCGATTGGGATCTTTCAGAGGCGGCGCGGCGCTTTCCCACGAGCAGTGCTCCACAAAACGTCGCCGCAGCGCCTGACTACGCGCGACCAAACTGTAATGGGTATAAGGCAGGGAGAAAGCGGGAAGGAAACTGAGAGTATGTTTGCCGACTTTGCAGAGGCCGCGGCGGTACTTGATCCAGTCATGGCTGTCGTCATGCGCTTGCTTGCGCCGCCAGCCATGACCGATGATCGAGTCGCTCAAACAGAGGGGACACCAGCGGAGGATCGATTCCGCACAAGCCGCTGCCCAGTCGAAGCCCGGCTTGCAATGGTTCGGCCAAAGTGGGATAAAGGAAATCGTACTGCCTTGGGAGGCTCGATTGCTGAACGGAATCTTGCGAGGATGTGCCGCTCAGGAGAGAGCCTCCTTCCTTCCTGCAATCTCAGCTACAGAAAGATAACTCTTTCGCCTTGGCTACCCAGATTGGCCGGTTAACGGTCGGTCAATCGAAATGCGCGGGTTTCCTGCGATCACGATTCATTTGGGGAGGCCAGTTGGGTGCCAGAATCCTATGCCCCGGCGCGGATTGCGCTGAAAAGGCTCCATTTGACTTGAGGCGAGATTGAGCCCCTGTGAGTGCCGGGCAGGTCACTGCCTGAGCAAAAAGTGGTGCGGGCGGAGGGATTTGAACCCTCATGGGCCGTTTAAAACCTGCGGATTTTCATGCCGTCTACGGCTTTCGCCGCCCGGACGTGGCGCTTTTGAGTCCGCTGCGTCTGCCAGTTCCGCCATCCCGGCGGGGATGGTAAGTGACTGAGACTAAAGCTTAATTCACGGGATCGGTTTTGTCATCCATGCCAGTTTCGTCGCTGGTTGTGGCTGTTCTATGGTTGTTCTCAGGTTTCAGCGCACGTTGATGTTCTTCGATTTTGGCAGTCGCCTCTCTCATGACTTCCATGTCGATAATGTTGTAGCGGCGGTAGACGCTGTTTGTTCTGCGCCCGCTTATTAGCATGCCGACATTTTCGGGAATGCCCTTCCTCGACATGTTCCGTATCCCAGTTCGTCTCACATCGTGGAAGCGAAGGCCAATGTACTTCGCCTTCTTATTCGAGTTGCACTGGGAGCATTTTCGGTCGGTCGTTACTGTCTGTTGACAGCCACGGCACTGGAATCGACCCAGCCCCGCACGGATACATGCGTTCCACCATCCCCCCTGAAGTCTTTTACCGGGCTTCCGCCTTCTCTCGTGAAAACGAAATCGTCCGGCTTCTTACCATACACACAGCGCACAAGGACACGGGATACGTGCTCGTTCATTGTGATCATCCGCTGGTCGCCATTCTTGGTCTTGCCAAGGTCGATGATCCTTGCTAGGAAATCCAGTTGCCGTACTCGTAGGCCAAGCAGTTCGTTAAGACGCCAACTATACGCATAGTCCATTTCGAACAGGCCTTCGAGCCAGACTCCCTCGACCGCACACTCCCTCGACAACCGAATGTAGCAGTCGTCTTGGAGGAAACCACGCCGGACGTTGTTCTCTTTCAGCATATTGAAATGCGGCACAAAGCGTACTGTCGGCGGCGTCTGCTCCATGCCGTGGTTGTACGCTGATTTCAGCAAGGCGAGTTCACGGTTAATCGCGTGGCATTCTTGGCGGCGTGCCGCTTCTCGTTCTCTGTGATTTGCGTTTACCGATGTAGCGGTCAATTAGTTCAGACTACACCTGCACAGCCCGCAGGTGACCAAAGAAGGGCTTCCACCACATCCTCCGTCCCAAGTTAATTCTTTCGACGTTCGTCACGCCGAGTTCCTTGAGCCGCGCAAGGTATTGGCGCGTGGCCAACAAGTCAGCGATCATCAGCCTGCCGCCGGGCCGCAACACTCGTACAGCTTCTTCAATTGCCTTATCCCTCCCGAGCCGGTCGACATTGTGAATTGCGATGCTCACCATTTTTTCATCGTCAGTAGAAATAAGCCGGCCAAACTATAGAAGGCGCCGACTATGATTTGGAAGCTGCTGGTTGGACTTGCCTACCTCTTCTTCGGCGTGTACCTGCTGATGCATCCGGTGCTCGGTTCGGCATCGCTTACTCTGGTGCTCGCTTCGCTGTTCCTGATCGAAGGCATCTTGAACATAGTTTTGTTTTTCCAGATGCGATCAATGCGCGGGTCGGGCTGGATGCTGGGCGATGGAATCATCACACTCTTGTTGGGACTGTTGATCTACCTGCAATGGCCTTCAAGTTCTGTCTGGGCGATAGGCACACTGGTGGGCGTGAGCATGATAATCAGCGGCATCACTCGCGTGATGTTCTCGTTGGTAGTGCGTAAATTGGCTGCTGCGGCGGCGTGACTCCCACCGCGAATAAACGAGCGGTCGGAAATAACTGCCATCCAAGTACGAAATGAAACGCCGGATTGTCCACACCCTTCAGAAGTACGTGCTGAATCCGCCAATCAAACTCGCGCTTGCGATTGGTCTGCCGCTGCCCGGATATGCGTTGCTCGAAACCAAAGGAAGGAAGACGGGGAAACCACGGCGCACGCCAGTGGGCGATGGACGCATCGGAAACCAGTTCTGGTTAATGGCAGAGCATGGCATGAAGGCGGGATACGTCCGCAACATTGAGCGTGATCCCCACGTACGTCTGAAGCTGCGTCAGGGGCTAAGGTACCGCTGGCACGCGGGCACTGCGCACCTGCTCCCTGAAGATGATCCGCGTGAGCGGCAACGCTGGCTGGCGAATCAGTTGCCAAGCAGAGCGGGCAATGCACGGGCGGTTCGCCTCTTCGGGACGCAACTCCTCAGTATTCGAATTGAACTGGATGACTGAATGCCAAAAAAATTCAAAGCGGAGCTAAACGGAGATGAGTCGAGGACTGACGCAAGTGCCTCGTTCACGCTGCCTTTCGACACGCGGGACGTTTGGGGCAAAGCCAAGGTGCCCGTCAAGGTGACAATCAACGGCTACACTTGGCGCAGCACGGTCGGAAACAGGGGAGGGATTCAGTACATCGTCGTTAATGCCGAGGCACGCCGAAGCGCAGGCGTAAAAGCGGGCGATTCCGTGACTATGATGCTTGAGCCGGACACCGAAAAGCGCGAGATCGAGGTTCCCATCCCACTACAGAGGGCACTGGGCGAGAAGCTGACCCAAAAGCTGAGTGCCTTGTCGTTCACGCACAAGAAAGAATTCATCGTCTGGTATTCCGAAGCCAAGAAGGAAGACACACGCGCACGCCGAGTCCAGAGGATGAAGCAGATGCTCTCGGCTGGGAAGGTCATTAGCTGATCATGCACCCCGGTTCGTCCGTTGCCAGTCAATGCGCCATCGCCCACCCATAATTGGCACCCAGAAGAGTTTCTTCAGCGGCGTTCCCCTCGCGTGATGATAAAGCGCAGCGGCTCGTTCATAGAAGCCGCGTGTGTGCCACGAGTCTGGAAATCCGAACCTCTGGAAATCGAGATGATGGCAGAATTCGTGACAAAGCGTGCTCACGAACGTGCCGAAGGAAGTGACTTCCTTGCGAATCGCCGTCCGCATCCAGACCCGGATCACAGAGGTTTCTGGGTCGTAGTCACCGAAAAGCTTCAATGTCCCGGGTTCGCGGACACGCAACGGTCGCGCTGCGAGGACGCGGATGCCACAGTTTGGGACTTGGTAAAACTCCGACGCGGCGCTCAAAAATTGAGCGGAGATGCGGCGCACGTCTCCGCTTGTTTCGCACTTCATAGCTGACTCAATCGACTGTGCGATTGAAGGCAAGCGCCGGTCCTGCGGCAGACCAAGAGTCCTGTTCCCGGCACCAACCTCAATGAACTCTTAAGATCGCTTTCAGAATTTGCTGCACTTTTACCTGCATTGATTTTACGTATGCTTCTAACCTCTCCTTATCAGCAGGATCGGCTTCTTCCATTTTTTCGAGGATTCTGTCAAGACTTTGTGTAGCTGCATTAAATTCATCGATTAGGCTCATGGCACGTTTCCTCTTGTAGCTTATAAAATCTTGTTTGTAGCGAACTGCGTTTCGCGACCTCGCCGATCTGCATCGCCGTGGTCTCAGTTTGGTGATTGGTCGCCATGACAAAATCATACAATCTGGAGCGCAGTCCAGAGTCAAGTGAAATGGGGCGCAAGTCGACCATCACGTTTTCTAAGCTGGTCGATAAACTCCAGCAGCACTATGGCTCTCCCGCGCCACCGCCCTCGACTGACCCACTGGAGCTAATCATTTGGGAGAACGTCGCGTATCTGGCGAGTGACAAGCGTCGTGCCGAAGCATTCGTCACGCTAAAACAAACGATTGGAACGCGTCCCGAACAGATTCTCGCTGCCAAGCACTCCGCTCTAGCTGCTATCGGCAAAGCTGGCATACTCCCCGACGTAAGTGCGGAGAAGCTCCTCGCGATTGCCAAAATTGCGTATGAGGAGTTCGACAGCGACCTGCGTTCTGTTCTCAAGAAGCCGTTGCTTCAAGCGAAGAAAGCTTTGAAGAAATTTCCCAGCATCGGCGATCCGGGCGCGGAAAAGATACTCTTGCTTACTCGTTCACATCCAGTGATGGCGCTCGACTCGAATGGCTTGCGAGTGCTGTGTCGAGTGGGCTTCGCCGAGGAGCAGAAGAGTTACCCAGCGACATACCGTTTGGTTCTGGATGCGATACATGGGCAACTCCCCAGAGACTACGATTCTCTGATCCGGGCACACCAGTTGCTCCGGCAGCACGGTCAAGAACTGTGCAAGCGGTCAAAACCGCGTTGCACCGAATGTCCGGTCAGAGATGGCTGCAACTATGGTCAGAAGGAAGTCTTTGGCGGAGCTTAGGCTGTCAAACGTATCAATGGCAGCAAACCCCATATCGCTGCCAGAGCCGAAACCATGGGCTGTTGGCTTGCCTCTGATCGTGCCGTCGATTCACAGCCGCGAGTTCGCTCGGACTCAGCGGTCTGGTATCCGGCACCGCGAAAGTGCGCTCTAGCCACTCGATTTCGGCAATGGTCTGCTCGGTGTCCATTCCGTCTCAATATCCAACATAAGCACGGCAACGGTCAAACGGGACGGCATCAATGACGTTTCTACATTCGCTGCTCCCCCGTGCCCTCGGCTCATTCTTGATGCGTTTTGGGAGAAATGGCGCGGGGCGTACCATTGAGCATGAGCATAATACGTTCAGAATATCTCGACGCACACCCCTATGATCGGGCGGCAATTGCCGATGTCCGCTTTCGAGACGAACCAGAGGAGGAGGAGGAGGAGGAAGACGAAGAGGAAAAGAAAGACGAAGGTGACATCGAAGAAGGGGATGATGATGACGACGAAAATAGCAGCTACTCCGTGTGAGTAAGAAGGTGTGGATTTTCTCCGTCACGAACGTCTTCAGCAGTCCCCGCAGTTTGGAAAGGATTTGGAGTCCGCTGCGTCTGCCAGTTCCGCCATCCCGGCAATTCTGGGGATTTCTGAGGCACTTGCGTAGCTTACCGGATGCTGCGGATGCTTGGCACGTCCGAGTCGGGCTGCCGGGGGCTGCCGTCCGGAAACGTGATCCCGCTAGAGTCGGACGCCGCATGCTTCTGAAACACTCGGCGCCGGTGGGTTCGCAGCCAGGCGGCGGAAGCAGCCGATGACGTGGTCATTGACCATACCCACAGCCTGCATGAAGGCGTAACAAATGGTGGACCCGACGAAATTGAAGCCGCGGCGCTTGAGATCTTTGCTCAGTGCGTCGGACTCTGCGGTACGGGCTGGAATTCGGTCTAGCGATTTCCACGAATTTACCCGCGGCTTGGCCCCCACAAATTCCCAGGCGTATTGGTCGAAACTGCCGAATTCTTCCTGCACTCGCAGGAACGCCTTTGCATTTTGCACGGTTGAGGCAATTTTGAGCCGGTTGCGCACGATACCCGGATTGCGCAGCAGTTGCTGAACCTTTCGCCGGTCGTAGCGGACCACAAGACTCGGGTCAAAGCCATCGAAGGCAGTACGGTAATGCTCGCGCTTGTTGAGAATCGTTTCCCAGCTCAGTCCGGCTTGAGCTCCTTCCAGAATAAGAAACTCAAAGAGCGTGCGGTCATCGTGAACCGGCACCCCCCATTCTTCATCGTGATAGCGGATGGAGAGCTCGCTCCGCGCCCACGCGCAACGGATCACGCCTGTGGATTTTCCTGCCATCCGACACTCTTCTCGCCCCTACGGATCTATTGCAGAGACTTTGGCTCCGACCTGTTCTTGGGCGATTTTTTATTCAGCAGCGAATCCAATTCCCTCGCGGCCGCCGGAACGCCTACCTTGCCCTCGCGGATGATCTCTTTGGCGCTCAATTTTTTGCCATAGAGTTTCTCATTTGCGCTGCCATCAGAACGCAGTGTAGAACCTTCCAGTGAGACTCCGGCGAATAATCCTTTGTTGCGCGAATAAGAGAGAATCTCAGCGTTCATGACGATGTCGGTCGCGCCCTCAGCCGTACGGCCTTTTGGCCCTGCCGCGGCAGAGGCATCAGCCCCCAGCTTTACTTTGCTGGATAGCAACGATCGCGCCCCCTTGGGATTCATGACCAGCAGAACAAAATCGGTGGCTTGACCGCCAAGCTGAAAACCAATGCTCAAGCCTTCAAGCGCGTAAAGTGCGGGCGCTCCCCAAGGCCCGGTGTAATGTTCACCGCTGCGGCAAACCATGACGCCGCGGCCGTAGCTTCCACCGATCCCAAATGCGCCCTTCTTCACCGAAGGCAGAACAACCAAGCACTCCGCCTTGTCCAGCAGGTCTTGAGGAATGTCGTCGGGAATGTTCAAGATCTCTTTCAATACTTCGCCGGCTTCCTTCACACGCTCAACTTCCTTTGCATCATTGGCTGCGAGCGCACCGCTCGTAAGCAAAAGCAGGACTGACAAACACGCCATCGACTTTTTCATGAATCCTCCTGAGGTGCGAAATAACATATCCCGGGTCGCAATTCATGTGACATCTTAAACCCTAAAAGCATTGTGAAAATGCTGTAGAAGAATCGCGGCAGTAGTGCCCTGGCCGCATTTCTCAGATCCTCAAAGACTTTGAGGCATGACCCTCAGTGTGCTCCTTTTGTAACTTGGCACTTGAGCGATCCACCCCTAAAGTCGAATGAAGTAGAAGGGCGAACTGGCGGTCATCTTCGGCACTTCGCGTGCATCTAATGGTTTAGAAGTGCGTTTCGCCATGTTTGGGCGTGAAAAATTTGGACTTCCTAGGTATGAAGTACACGCGGCGCATCCTTTGTCTCTTGGTGCTGGTTCTGGTCATGGCAACATGCGCGATCCCTGCCCTGAGTCAGTCGGCCTCATATATATCAGGAATGTCGAGCGCGGCGGGCTATCCGGCCGTTGCGTCTGATGCCTCAGACGATCCTCAGGGCTCCGTTCTGACCATTCGTAAACGGGTAGATGAGGTTAACGTCCTTTTTATTGCCACTGACAAACATGGCAAGTTCGTGCGGGATCTAAACCAGGCTGATTTCTCTATCCTGGATGACCACAAGCCTCCGCAAGCGATTGTAAATTTCCGCCGCGAAACCGATCTGCCGCTTGACCTAGGCCTGCTGATTGACTCCAGCGGTTCCGTGCACGGACGGTTTGACTTCGAACAGACCGCCGCGACTAGTTTTCTGGAACACACAATCCGACGAGGCTTCGATAAAGCATTTGTCGTCGGCTTTAACACCAGGAGCCAGGTGACACAGGATTTCACCGACAACGTCAAGCTGCTTTCCGCCGGGGTGCATAACCTGAAAGATGGCGGAGGAACAGCACTTTATGATGCGGTTTACCGCGCCTGTCGCGAAAAGTTCTTGAAGGATCGGCCTGATCATCCTGTTCGGAAGGCCATTGTCATCGTCAGCGACGGCGAAGATAATCAGAGTGAAGTCACGAGGGCGCAGGCCATCGAAATGGCGCAGCGTGCTGAAGTCATCATTTACGCGATTTCCACGGACGACAGTGGCTTGATTCTGCGCGGCGATAAAGTTCTCGAGCAGATTGCCGAGGCTACCGGCGGCCGGGCATTCTTTCCGTTCAAGATGAAGGACATCACGCATTCCTTCGCGGCGATTGAAGACGAACTACGCAGTCAGTATGTGGTTTCCTACCGTCCTGCTAACTTTGATGCAGATGGCCGCTATCGCTCGATCGAGATTTCGGCGTTAAAGAAAGACCTACAAGTCCGCGCCCGCAAGGGCTACTTCGCACCCCAGCAGTAAATCCAGCGTCTCCCATTATCAATATCAATCTGCATTGCGTAACTACCATCCAGGGTTGTCACCACGCCCAGGCATAAGCCTCGACGCGAGGATCAGCGCCCGCGCTCAACACTCCAGTCTTGGCATCGATCATGATGGCGGCGTTGGATCCTAACGACCACGGCTCTGCCACGTGGAGTTTGTGATCACGGGCGATAAGTTCGCGCTGAACGATCGCGGGGATTCGCGCCTCCACTTCCAGGTCGCCCGGATGCATGGTGTGCGGAAACGGTGACGCCGGGAAGCTTGACGTAGACCAGCGCGGCGCTTCAATCGCCTGCTGCACATTCATGCTGAAATCGAGAATATTGAGCAGCGTTTGCATGGTGCGCATTACTTGGTCGTCGCCGCCCGGGCTTCCGAGAATCATGTAAGGCTGGCCATCTTTCATAACCAGCGTGCTCTGCAAAGTGGTACGGGGCCGCTTACCGGGTTCCAGCGCGTTGGCCTCGCCCGGAACCAGAGAATAATAATCGCCCCGGCAATTGAAGATCAGACCTGTGTCTCCCATGACGACTCCCGTTCCGAAAATGCTGTGCAGGCTCGGCTCGAAGCTCACCATGTTGCGTTCTTTGTCGACCACTGCGATGTAGCTAGTGTCTCCGTAATGGCTGGCGTCACCGTCAAGATTGATCGGAAGCGGACGGTCACCCGGCACCTTGAGTACAGATTTCTCCGGCGACCCTGGCCGCAACTCGAGAGACGCCTTCTTCGGATCGATGAGCTTTCTGCGTTCACGCGCGTAGTCTTTGGAAAGCAGGTTCTCATAGGGGATTTTGATGAAGTCCATGTCGCCGAGATACTTCTCGCGATCCGCCATGGCCAGCTTTACCGCCTCGGCGCTGGTATGAATGTAGTCGGCGCTGTTATGGCCGAGGCCCTTCAAGTCGTACCCTTCAAGCAAATTGAGAGCGATCAACTCAGTGGGCCCCTGACTGGCAGAGGGATTTTTATAGATCTGATAGCCGCGGTAGTCGATCGAGACCGGCGTTTCAACTTCAGCTGTGTATTCGGCGAAGTCAGCGTAACGAAATAATCCGCCATTTGCTTCCGAAAAGCGCGCCAGCTCGCGGGCGATATCCCCTTTGTAAAAGCAGTCCCGCACGGCCTTCAGCGCCTCGTGCCGCCCCTTCGCTTTGCTCGCCTTCTCAGCCTCGACCAGTTTCTTCAGCGTCTGCGCCAGGTCCGGATTTTTGAACACATCCCCCGCCTTGGGTAGCTGGCCGTTAGGCAGATAAATTTTGATTGTGGAGGGATACTTAAGAATCTTCCGGGAGCCAGCGATCAGAGCGGCGAGTCGCTCGCTGAGGGGGAATCCGTTTTCGGCGAGTTCGATCGCCGGTTGCAGCACCTGCTCGAAATTCATCGTGCCCCAGCGGTCAAGCATGATGTACCACGCATCCACGACGCCGGGAATCCCGCCTGCGAGCAGGCTATCACTGTTAGGAAGTTTGCCTCCGTTATTTTTCTCATACCATTCGATGGTGGCCAGCTTAGGAGCACGGGGCTCTGCGTTTATGGAAAATACTTTCTTCTGGCGCGCGTCATAGACGAGTACAACAGCGTCGCTTCCCACTCCGTTCATCGTAAAATCCGTTACGGCGAGTGCCGCCTGCCCGGCTACGGCCGCATCGAATGCGTTCCCACCTGCCTCCAGAATTCGACGGGATGCTTCCGTAGCCTCAGCCTTCATGGATGACACCGCAGCGTGTCGACCGCGGATCACCGGACGCATCGTATGAGAGAGGTCCTCGTCTTGGGCCACAACCGCAGACGCAAGGCCGATGAGAACAAGCGATACGAGGATTTCCAGCGCTTTGACCAAAGGAGCCATGGGAGCCTCATCGAAAACCGATATGTTTTCCGGGACGGCAGAGGAAATGATCAGGCCCCATCTGGGTTGGCGTCAAGCGTGCGAACAAATCGCCATATTTCGAGTGCCCACCATGATTGCGCCTAGGGCCTCGCTGTGCTACCGTCCCATTGATTCCAGCATTCCAATGAGGAGACGCTGATGAGCGCCATTATCCTTCTGGTTATTCTCGTCGTAATCGCCGCCGTTCTGGTTGGCATGTACAACACGCTGGTGCAGTTGCGCGTTCGCTGCGACTCAGCCTGGTCTGATATTGATGTGCAGCTCAAGCGCCGCCACGATCTGATTCCGAACCTGGTCGAAACCGTGAAGGGTTACGCGGCCCACGAGAAAGGCACCTTCGAGAATATTGCGAAGTTTCGCTCGCAGGCGATGCAGGCGACCACTCCCGAAGACAAGGCCGCAGCCGAGAACCAGCTCACCGGGGCACTGAAAAGTTTGTTCGCCGTCGCGGAAAATTATCCGGAGCTGAAAGCGTCGGAGGAATTTACACAACTGCAGGGTTCATTGAGCCAGACCGAAGACTCGATCCAGAACGCGCGCCGTTATTACAACGCAGTCGTGCGCGATTTGAATACGAAAATCCAGTCATTCCCAACCAATATTCTTGCCGGCATGTTCAATTTCCAGGCGCGCCAATTCTTCGAAACCGCGGCCACAGACCGCGAGCCGGTGGCGGTAAAGTTCTGAGGCCAAGTTCTGAGGCAATGATCGGGCGGACCAGCTTTGTGAAGACGTTGCCTGCGACGTCTGGAAGAGGCGGCAGGAGGCGGCTCTACCGGGCCGCCGTGGGCTTGCTCGCGTCCACTGTTGTCCTAGCCACTCCCGTCGCGGCCAAGAGCTGGCGAATCGCCGACTTTAACGACAACATAACCGTAAACGTCGACGGCAGCGCACTAGTCACTGAGCGGATCAGTCTGGTTTTCGAAGGCGAATGGCACGGCATTCACCGGACGATTCCTATCGAATATCCCGGCCCCAACGGGACGAACTACGAGCTGTTCATTAGCGTCAACAGCGTCACCGACGGCAGGGGCGGCAAGCTCAAGTACGATTCCTCAACTTCCGGTGGCTCCCGTGACCTGAAAATCTACATTCCCGACGCCGTGGACGGCACGCGCACCGTTGAGATTACCTACCGCGTACGCAATGGGACGCGCTTTTTCAATGACTATGACGAGTTCTACTGGAACGTAACCGGCAACGACTGGCCAGTGCCGATCGATCACGCCAGCGCCACGGTGCACTTCCCTGGCACCGCCGCAGGCTCACTGCGAGCGCAGGCATTTACCGGCGTATATGGAGCAGCCGGGCACGATACCACGGCGACAGTCAACGGTGCGGACGCCCAGTTCGAGACCAATAGCCCGCTACCCATGCGCGGTGGGATGACCATCGATGTTTTTATTCCCAAAGGATTTTTCAAACGACCCAGTGCGCTGACCAAATTGGTATGGTTCAGCGGCGGAAATCCAGTCGTCTTTCTGCCGCTGGTCACCTGGGCCGTCATGTTCACGCTGTGGTGGTACAAGGGGCGCGATCCCGATCCAGGCGAGTCGGTTGCGCCGATGTATGAGCCGCCTGCGGGGATCTCGCCCGCCGAGGCGGGCACGCTGCTTGCCGACACGATTCATCCCCGCGACATCACTGCGACGGTCGTGGACTTGGCGGTGCGGGGATTTATAAGGATCGAAGAGAAGATGGATAAGGGGCTGGTATTCAATCATAAAGATTATGTTTTGCATCTGCTCCAGAAGCGTCAGGACTGGCGGGGCCTTGCGCCGCACGAGCGTGTGATGCTGGAAAATATCTTCGTAGGTGACACCACGGAGGTCTATCTTTCCAACCTCAAGAATCGCTTCTACACTGCTGTCCCACTGATTCGCGAAGACATTATGTCGGTACTAAAGAGCAAAGGAATATACATGCTCGATCCGGAGTCGGCCAACGGCTATAGCATCGGCGCGGCTTTCGGTATCCTCATGATCTTCGCCGCTCTGCAATTCTTCCATGTTGCGGACTATTTGAGTTCAGTCTCGCTGCTGATTGGATGTGTGCTGATTTCAGCTTTAATCTGGTGGCTGTTTGCGCGAGTGATGACGGCGAAAACCACGAAGGGCGCACGTACCCAGATTGCGGTGCTTGGCTTCCAGGAATTCATGAACCGCGTGGATGCCGACCGTCTCAAGATCATGCCGCCAGATACTTTCGAAAGGTTTCTGCCTTACGCCATGGCTCTCGGCGTGGAACACCATTGGGCGCAGGCCTTCGCCGGCATCGTGAAAGATCCGCCGAGCTGGTACGTGGCGCCGGGTGGCTACGTCCCTGGCATGGCCTTCAATCCAATCTTGTTCTCCAGCGCGATGCACGGCATGGCCACCGACATGCACCAGACTTTCGTCTCAGCGCCGCGCGCCAGTTCGTCGGGTTCTGGCTGGAGCGGTGGAGGTGGTTTCAGCGGAGGCGGATTCTCTGGCGGTGGATTCGGCGGCGGTGGCGGAAGCGCATTTTAAAAAAAAGGGCCGGCTGGGCGAGCAGGCCCCCTTCAGTCCTGTTCAGAGTTTCTTATTTCTCTCCGCCCGAAGCATTGCTACCCCAGAGGGCGTTGCTACCCCACAATGCGTTGCTACCCCAGAGGGCATTGCTGCCCCACAATGCGTTGCTGCCCCAGAGGGCATTACTACCCCACAATGCATTGCTGCCCCATAATGCATTGCTGCCCCACAGCGCATTGCTGCCAGAAACTTCCGGCATGCCAGTCATGAACACGGCAGATCCCCACACGGATGAGTATGCCCACGTACTAGAGCTGTTCCAAACCGCGGAGGGATTGTTGGAAATGTATACTTTGCCGGTGTTCGGATCGTAAGTAGCAGTGGGAGACATTGCGCTCCCGTTGGCTACGTCGGTGTTGATCAGGGCGGCCTCGAGGTCCACGTACCCCGCGCCAACGGTAAAGACGTCGTACTGATCGGTGTAAGTGATGCCTGTGGCGGGATCCGTAACACTGCTATCGGCTGGGAACGATTTCCATGCTGTCTTCATCAGCCGGGCCTTCACTTGGTCCGGCGTAAGCCTGGGACTCTTCTGCAACAGGTCCGCCACGACTCCGCTGACCACGCCGGTAGCCATACTGGTTCCGCTCAACGTGAAGTAGCTCGAGGACGAGGCACTGCTCCCTCCATTGACGTAGTAACTGTAGGGCACGCGATTGGCGGGGTGTTGGTTGTAAAGCGTAGAACCGGGTGCCTCAAGCGATACCAGAAGATTGCCGGGCGCCACGAGATCAGGCTTCACGATCCTGTCTACCACGGTTGGACCCTTGGAGCTGTAGCTGGCAATCAGGTCGTCGACGCGCGTCGGCGTTGCCATGGTCTTCATCGCGCCGACAGTGATCACATACGGATCATTGCCCGGCGAAGTCACAGTGGCATAGCCACTCGTCGGCTGATAACGTCCATTATTTCCCGCCGCCACTACCACCACAATTCCGTTGTGCCAGGCCACCTCGACCGCCTTACACAGTGGATCAAGCTTGTAGGTTTCATATACAGCGCGGCCAAGCGAAAGATTGATCACGCGAATGTTGTACTGCGATTTCAGAGAAATCGCCTGGTGGAGGGCAGCGATCACCTGGCTGTCGGTGGCGCCGCCGTTCGCGTCAAGTACTTGCAGGTTGACGATATTTGCCCCCGGGGCAATTCCCTTGAAAGTCTTGCTGAAGAGCAAGCCGGTTGAACTGAGACCATCGCCCGCGATCAGCCCCGCGATGTGAGTGCCGTGCCCGTACTGGTCACGGCTGCTCGAGTTTCCGGGAACGAAAGACTGTTGATAGACGACTCGCGAGACCGGAAGAAAACCTTGATTGAGATCCAGGTTACTGCTCACGCCACTGTCGATCAACGCAACGCCAACACCGGCACCAGTATAGTTCGACTGCCAAGCGAATTCCGCGTTCACGGCGGAGGCGGCATTGTTGAGCGATGGTGTCAATGGCCGGTCTTGGCTGATGTATACGACATTCGACTGATTCGACAGGCTGACGATGCCTTTGCCGTCGAGCAAAGCGACGACGCCATTGATCAGCGGCAACTGCCCCAGGATCGCGCCCCCAAGTCGCAGAACGTCGTTCACCGCGCAACCGATGAGGCCGAACAACCCGCTGCAATCGAGCTGCGTGCCGGGCGCGTACTGCACAATTACCTGCGCCTGCTGCTGGGAAGGCAGATTACGCAGCTCCGGTGATATTTTCGAATCGTCGGCGCGGGCAACCGTCACCGCGGCCATCAACAACAAAACTAGAAGTCTTTTCATATCCCCCTCGGTCATAGATTCCCGGCACCAACTAAGGGCCAGAGATCGCACCCTCACTAGAGCAGGTACGGGTCCACGACGAGAGGAACTGCGCCTTAGGAATCAATGATTTAGAAATTCCACGACGTGTCCGACCGGACACTTTGTCCCATTCGCATGGCCAGGGGACAAACCGTCCCGAGACTTGGCAAACACGAAGGTAACCAAACCATATTGTTTTGGGCGGACATTGTCCTCCACTTCAGCAAGAATTTAAGGATTCGATGCTCCAAGAACGAAAATCTGGCGCAAGTGTGTTCATCGCTCTGATGGCGTTGGCAGCTCTCGGTTGCTTCGCCCTGGCTCTCACACACTGGCAGTCCAGCGACTCGGTCAAGTTTGCCTGCTACCTGGGAGCAGCATTGCTTGCGTCATCGTTGAAAGTTAGTTTGCCCAGCATCGAAGGCACACTGTCGGTCAACTTCCTATTCACATTGTTGGGAATTCTGGAACTGAGTTTGCCCGAGACGCTGCTGATCGGGCTGGCCAGCACCCTGGCGCAGTTCTATTGGAGGCCCGCACGCCGCCCCAAGTTGATTCAGCTTGTCTTCAATGTGTCGCAGGTGACGGTTTCCAGCGCCGCCGCATATGGCGCATACCAACTCGTCGCAACTCACGTTCTTCATGGTCCCGGACCTCTCGCTCTGCTGGTCGCGGCGATTACTCACTTCGCCTTCAACAGCACAGCCATGTCGGCGATCATCGGGTTGACCGAAAGCAAGCCGGTCTCGAAAGTCTGGACCGAAAGCTATCTCTGGTCCTTTCCTTATTACATGGTCGGAGCCGCCATCGCCGGCCTGGTCCACTTCCTGAACGGGCACATCGGATGGCAATCCTCTCTGTTAGTTTTGCCTCCGATCTACCTCATGTACCGGTCGTATCGTCTTTACCTCGGCAAGCTTGAGACGGAAAAGCGCCATGCCGAGCAGGTTTCCAGTCTCCACCTGCGGACGATCGAAGCCCTCGCCCTAGCCATCGAGGCCAAGGATCAGACTACGGGTGAACATTTGCAGCGGGTGCGGGTTTATGCCATGGAGCTGGCCAGAGACCTCGGCTTGACCGAGGACCAAAGGGAGGCCTTGCGGGCTGCGTCAGTTCTGCATGACATAGGCAAGCTTGCGGTCCCGGAACATATCATCTCGAAGCCTGGAAAACTTACCCCAGAAGAGTTTGAAAAGATGAAGGTCCATCCCATCGTTGGGGCGGAGATTCTCGAACAAGTCGACTTTCCTTACCCGGTGGTGCCCATTGTTCGCGCGCACCATGAGAAATGGGATGGCAGCGGCTATCCTAGCGGTCTGAAGGGCGAGGCCATTCCAATTGGAGCGCGAATTCTCTCCGCCGTCGATTGTCTCGACGCACTGTCTTCGGATCGCCAATACCGCAAGGCGCTGCCTCTGGATGAGGCCATGCTTAAAGTAGCTTCGGAAGCCGGCACCAGCTTCGACCCGCGGGTAGTAGAAATCCTGCAACGGCGCTATGTGGAACTGGAAAAACTCGCTCGTGAGCAGCCTCTGCAGGCTCCGCCGAAGCTGTCGACTGACATTCGAGTCGAGAGAGGCCGGGCTCCGGCTGCCGGTTTTGCGGAATCGGCGGAGTCGGCATCTGAGGTACCGGTAAAAAACCATACCGCAATCGTTGCCACTGCTCGCCAGCAAGCGCAGGCACTCTGTGATCTCTGCCAGGAACAGGGCGCGTCGTTCACACTGGAAGACATTCTTTCTTTGCTGGCGGTGCGGTTGAAACATTCCGTACCCCACGACTCCATGGCCGTATATTTATCGAAGAACAATGTTTTGGTTCCCGAATTTGTGAGCGGAGAGAACCTGAAACTGTTCTCGTCTTTGCGGATTCCGCTCGGCGAAGGAGTGTCGGGCTGGGTGGCGCAGAATCACAAGCCGATTTTGAATGGGAATCCGTCGGTCGAGCCCGGCTACCTCAATGATCCAACCAAATACAGCACATTACGCTCGGCGCTTGCTCTGCCGCTCGAAGGATCCACGGGAGTCGCTGCGGTGCTGGCTCTCTATCGGGCCCGTCAGGATGCGTTCACCAAAGACGATCTTCGGGTGCTGGAAGCGTTCGGCGCGCGGCTTGGGCCGGTAATCGAAAGCGCTGCCCGACCGAAGGCCTTGGGAATTGGGGCCGGCGCACAGTGAAGGATTTGTTCCGGCGCCCGCCTCTGGACCGGACACTGTCCGCGCCACCTGGCTCGAGCCCTACTCCATCTCGAAGCTCTCGTACCTCAGTCCATTATCGCGCTCCACCTGCAGCACCACGGAGTCGCCCGCTTTGAGTTGCCCCACCCCGGTCCGCAGCGCCTCCATGGATTGGATAGGAGTTGTGTTCAACTGATGAATCACGTCCCCGGCCTGAAGCCCGGTTTCAGGCCTAATGAGATCAGCGGCTCGGCCCACTACCAGCACGCCGGAGGCGATCCGTAGAGAGCCGACTGCCGCGCTCAAGTCCGTGGTGAAGTCGATCGCCAGAATGCCCAGACGTGGGATCAGGCTTCGTTCAGTGCTCACCGCGTCGAGAAGCTGGTCCATAGGATCATGGTTCTCGACGGCAGGAACATAAAGCGTCTTTCGTTCGTGGCCCCGCAACACTTCCAGCTTCAACACTCGATCCAGCCGGTGTAGATAGAGCGCGGCGGTAATGGACGGCAGGGTCTCGACACGCCGGTCGTCAGCAGAAAGCACAATATCTTGAATTTGCAGGCCAGCGCCCGCAGCCGGGCCATCGGGCTTGACGTCGCCGACCAACACTCCCCAGGACTGTGGCAGGTGGAGACCCTCCGCCAGCGTCGGAGTAATCTCCTGCAGGCCGGCGCCTATTTCCACGCGGTGGACGTGTCCGTACTTGCGCAGGCTGCGATAGACAAACTCCACGATTGGGGCGGGAATGGCAAAACCCAGGCCTTCGCTGCCGCCGCCCTCTGACAAAATGAGGGTGTTGATTCCGACCACAGTGCCATTCATATCCACCAGCGGACCGCCACTGTTGCCCGGATTGATCGGCGCGTCTGTCTGTATGTAAGTCATGGGTTTGCTGGGATCAGGCTGTCGCGCTACGGCGCTAATCACCCCCATCGTGACTGAGTTCTGCAAACCTTCGGGACTCCCGATGGCAAAGACCAGTTGTCCGACATGAGGACGCTCGTGCCTTACGAATGGCAGCGTCGGCAATTCCTTGTCCTCGATCTTGAGCAGTGCCAGATCCGTCTCCTTGTGGAAACCCAGCAACCGCGCTTCGCGAATCCGACGTTTGCCGACAGGCACTAAACCCGCGGCATCGCCCACCGGAATCGGCAGAGCAACGCGGATACGCTGCGCGCCCTCGATAACATGGGCATTGGTTACAATGTAGCCGTCTGGGTCTACGATGACTCCCGAGCCCACCGCGTGCTGACGTACGATCAACGCGGTCTGTGAACGGTTTTCCTCGTGCGCGGGGCCGTAACCGGTCACAAGAATCTCCACCACACCCGAAGAAACCTTAGCGGCCAAGCCCTCTAAGGCGCCGTTCAGCTGCACCAAAACGTCCGGAGCCTGAGCGGAGGATTCACCTGTGTTTTGAGTCGCCTTCTTCTCCGGTGACTTTCTCGTCGAGGCCTGGTTGGTACTCGCACTCCCGGCTGCGGGATTGGGCGCTGATTGTTCCCGTGCGCCGGCTATTGCGATAGACGTTACAAGAAGCAGCGGCCAAACCTGAATGCGAATCTGCCATGCGCTGGTAATGGATAGACGTGGCATGTGAACCTTCTTTCCGATAGTCAGCGATTATCTCAACAAACTAACACGCGCCCTTAGGCCCTGGCGTGAATGGGCTGAGCCAACGCCAGTCCAATGGCGAGTCGCGGATTGTCCGCAACCACTGTCCCCTGTCCTTTCGGGGGAATCTAGATCCTACCCTTAACTAATCAGTTATCAGGCTTTCTTAGCGGTATCATCCGTGATATAACGCCAGCGTAAGCAAAAAGCGGGCGTGCGCCCGCTGGGAGCTTGTTTCGATGGCACTGGCCCAGTCGAAAGAAGGGCGGGGATCAAGCCACGGCAGAGGAGGCATTGTGTCCGAAGCACGGACCGGAAAAAGATTTCCGCTGGAACTACCCATCAAGATTCATAAGGACGACGCCAGCGGCGACTCCAAGGGAATAACCGGGAATCTCAGCGCCGCCGGGGTTTACATTCGTGCTGACGCCTCTTTGGAGATGGGTTCGCCCGTGGAATTTGAAATCACACTGCCGCCGGATGTTACCGGAGGCAAAGAGAATGTAACCATCCAGTGCAAAGGGCGGGTAGTGCGCACGGATGAAGCTGGCAACGAGGGCCGAGGTGTGGCCTGCGTGATCGACTCGTATGAGTTCGTGAGGAACTCCTAAAATTTTGGAGCGATGACAAAATGCTCAAACTGATTTTGGCCGATAACCAGGCAATCTTCCGGGCTGGCATTGCCAAGGTGCTGGCGGTGGAAGACGAGATGCGTATTGTTGCCCAGGCGCAAACGCCGGAGCAGATGTTCATGGCTTTGGACAAATTCCGTGCCGCGGTGCTGGTCGCGGCGGCGGGATTTCACAACGATTTTGCCGCCATCGTGCAGGCTGCGAACAAAGCGAAGACTCGCGTGATCGTCCTCGCCGATACCGGCGAGAGTGCGCAGCGGCACATGGCTAACGGCGCCCATGGCGTGGTCTACCGCAACGTCACCAGCGCAGCCTTGGTGGACTGCGTGCGCAAAGTCGCTCGCGGCGAAACTTGGGTGCAGGACGTGGCCGTGCCCAGCGAACTCACTGAAAACGATATGGTCGGATTGCGCGTGCGCGATCGCCTTACGGCAAAAGAGCTGCGCATCGTCGCACTCATTGTGCAGGGCTACAAGAATAAGGAAATCGCTACTCAACTCGGAACCACTGAGCAGGTCATCAAGAATTACCTGCGCAATGTATATGACAAGATCGGCGTCTCCGACCGGCTGGAGCTAGCGCTGTTCACTATTCATCACCGAATACTGAACGAGGCTGCCGCAGCCACAGCCGCGGGGAGTGTGCCGCAACCGCCGGCGGGAGTCGCGCCGTAGGAACTTTTCGATCCATCAATAAAGGCCACCCGGCCGGCCTTTCTCGTTTTCTGCACCACGGTCACACGCTTAGCTGACTTTTTCCGCCACCGACTTACCCTGCGTGAACAAATACAGATAATCGGGGCCGCCAGACTTGGAATCCGTTCCCGACATATTGAATCCACCGAAGGGATGCGCGCCCACCATGGCTCCCGTGCACTTGCGATTGATGTACAAATTGCCGACGTGGAACTCGCGCACGGCGCGATCAATCCGGTCGCGCGAGTTGGTATAGACAGCGCCGGTCAGGCCGAACTCGGTATCGTTGGCGATCTCCAGCGCGTGGTCGAAGCTTTTCGATTTGATGACGGCCAGCACTGGGCCGAAGATTTCCTCCTGCTCGAGTTTCGATTTAGGTGGAATGTCAGCAATCACCGTGGGCCGGATAAAGTAACCTTCCCCCGCCTCGCTGGCGCGCTCGCCGCCGGTGATGAGCCGTCCATCTTTCTTGCCCTGTTCAATGTAGCTGAGGATCGTCTTCATCGATCCTTCGTTGATGACCGCGCCCATGGTTGCGTTTTCCGCAGGATCACCAAGCTTAATTTTCTCCACGCGCGATTTGAGTTGGTCCAGAAACTTGTCGTAGACGCGCTCGTCCACAATGGCGCGAGAACAGGCTGAGCACTTCTGCCCCTGGAAGCCGAAAGCAGCCTGCGCCACACCCTCGACGGCAGCGTCGATGTCGGCGTCGGCGTCCACGATAATGGCGTCTTTGCCACCCATTTCGAGGATGGTGCGCTTGATCCAGATCTGTCCCGGAACCTGGGCGGCAGCGCTCTTGTGGATGTGAAGGCCAACTTCGCGAGAACCCGTGAACGCCACGTAGCGCGTCTTGGGATGAACAACGATCGCGTCCCCAAAACTGGCGCCCGAGCCTGGACAAAAATTCACCACCCCTTCTGGCATCCCAACTTCTTCGAGCAGTTCGACGAATTTTGCGGCGATGGTGGGAGAATCGCTCGAAGGCTTGAGGATCACGGTGTTTCCGCAAACGATGGAGGCCAGCGTCATGCCGGCCATGATGGCACAGGGAAAATTCCACGGTGGAATCACGGCCCCGACACCCAAGGGAATGTAGGTCAGCGAATCGTGCTCACCCGGCATCTGCGCCGGCGTCTCGGTTTTTGCCAGACGTAGGGCTTCGCCAGCGTAGAATTCCGAAAAGTCGATGGTCTCGGAAATGTCCGCGTCGGCTTCCGCCCAGTTCTTGCTGACTTCGAAGACCAGCCACGCCATGTATTCCATCTTGCGCTGGCGCAGCAGGTCACCCACGCGGAACAGCAGATCGGCACGCTCTTTGACCGAAGTGCGGCTCCAGGATTCAAACGCCTTCAGCGCGGCGTTCATCGCAGGCTCAACGTGCTCGTTGCCGGCTTTCTGGTGGATGCCGACAATCTCGGAAGGCCGCGTTGGATTTAGCGAGCGAATCTTGTCTGCCGTCTTGACACGCTTACCGCCAATAATCAGGTCGTATTCGCGGCCCAGCTGGCCGCGGACTTTCTCGATGGCAGCTCGCATCTTGCGCGCGTTTTCTTCGCGGGTGAAATCAAAAAATGGCTCATTAACGAACCGGCCTTCGCGCGGCATCGTGCGCGGACGGGAAGCTTCAAGGGTTGCCATGATGTACCTCGTGGAGGAAATACGTCAGATCTTCGATAGACGACGCAACAGATAATTTTAGCACCGGCGAGAGGACTCTCGCTGAAGGAGGGCTCCCTCTTTGACATGGCGCTACAATCCGAGGAGCGATACCGCGCCTAGGTGTTCCGTACGTGGCCATGGCTGCAGGCTGATCGCTACGGTTAAGCGGCTTCAAGCTAAAAGTATCCGACGCTCGGTGTATACAGAACCAGGCCGCTGGATTGCCTTCTTACGGTTAGCGCCAATCGTCCCGGTCATGCCAGCGGTAGGAGTCATAACGATCGCCGTCCCAGCCGCGGCGGAAGCCGTACATGCCATAACCCAGCCGGTACCCGTTGACGTATCCGTCGCGATAGGCATTCTTGTAGCGGCCACGCGAACCCATCCAATGTTGATAACCGCCATCGGCATCTTCCCACTGATCGCTCTTGTAGTTGTAGCGATAGCCCTGCATCCGGTCGTAGCGTCCGTGGTTTATACCGTCTCGGTATCCGTTCTGATAACCGTGCTCGCGAGCTTCATCGTGGCGATAATAGTAGTCATCGTCATCGTGCGCCCACGCCATGCTGCCGAATGCCAGCGACACCACTGCTGCCAGCGCGGCCAGCCTGAAGCCCTGCAACATTCTCGTCCGAAACATAATCACCTCCGCTGTCCGAAGCTTCCGCGGAAGCCCCGGTTCTCTTGTCTAGTGGGATGCGAGGCGTGCGCTGCCGCGATGCCCCAGCGCGAAACGCATGGAACCGCATAACGCTAGAGGGATTCCGCGCATATCCATGATGCGCAACTTTTCTTCCGCTCGCGGGTTTATTCGCCACCCAATCGTTGCTCCCTGTCGGCTCCGGTGGTGTTAGACTCGAACGTTTTCAGACTGGCGCAGCTTCGGCTTGTACGAGGTGGACTCATGGAAATGGAACGGGTAGGAGTCATTGGCGCGGGCACGATGGGTAACGGAATTGCCCACGTCTTTGCCCGCTGCGGCTATGCCGTGGTGTTGTGCGACATGGAACAGCGATTCCTCGATCGGGGGCTCGATACCATCGGCAAGAATCTCGAGCGCGAAGTGGTGAAGAACAGAATCACCGTCGCCGACAAGGAGTCGACGCTAAAGCGTATCGAGCCGGTTACCGATCGGGCGAGGCTCGCGGATTGTGATTTCGTGGTTGAAGCAGCCACGGAGAAATTCGAGATCAAGGCAGAAATCTTCCGCGACCTTGACCGGCTGACGCGACCAGAGGTCATCCTCGCCTCGAATACCTCTTCCATCTCCATTACCAAGCTGGCGGCATTCACCAAGCGTTCGGACAAGGTCATCGGCATGCACTTTTTCAATCCCGTTCCGGTGATGAAGCTGGTGGAGGTCATCCGAGGGCTGGCCACCTCGCAAGACACCTTCACAACTGTGCGGGACCTTTCGATAAAACTGGAGAAGACACCAGTGGAGGTCAACGACGCTCCTGGATTTGTCTCCAACCGCGTGCTGATGCCGCTGCTCAATGAAGCTATGTTTGCGGTCATGGAAGGAGTGGCTACGCCGGAAGCGGTCGATGAGGTGTTCAAACTGGGCATGGCACATCCCATGGGGCCACTAACACTGGCGGATTTCATCGGGCTGGACGTTTGCCTCGACATCATGCGTGTTTTGCAGAATGGCTTGGGCGATACCAAGTACCGGCCGTGCCCGCTGCTAATCAAAATGGTGGATGCAGGTTGGCTGGGACGCAAGAGTGGCCGAGGTTTTTATAAGTATTAAAAGATCGTCTGCATTGGCATTCCCGGCCACGAATGTTTACCATGTCACGCGATGGCTCGTGAAACCCTGGTTGACTCTCGGCAGGAAATCCTGCGCACTGCTGCCCGCCTTTTTCAGCAGCGCGGCTATGACGCCACCTCCATGAACGACGTAGCGGCCGCGCTCAAGCTCAGCAAGGGCGGCCTCTACCATCACTTTCAAAGCAAGGACGAGATACTGTTCGAGATCATGAACCACGCCATGGATATCACTCAGGAGCGGGTGATCAATCCCGTGCGCGGCATTGCCGATAAGGAAGAGCGCCTTCGCGCCTTAATTAGGTTGCACATCGAGGTTGTTCTCAGCCCGCGTGATCGCGAGATCACCGTCATGCTGCACGAAAACCATCCTCTCCCACCCGCCCTGCGCAAGCGGATCAACTCTCGCAAGAAGGACTACGTCCACTTCGTAGAAAACCTAATCGCGGACGTGCAAAAGGCGGAAGCTCAAAAAGAAACTCAGCAAACGCGGCAAACCGCCAGCAAAGTCAGTCCGCGGGCCGCGGCCTTCGCACTTCTGGGCATGATTAACTGGATCTATCAGTGGTACAAGCCTGAAGGCGATTTACAAACGCAGAATCTAATTCCACAATTCACTGATCTGGTCTTCGGGGGAATTTTCGCGTGAGCAGCTCGTTTCGCACCCTCGCAGAAGTCGAGGCAGAACGCGGGCCAAGCGGCAAGCTTTACCGCGAGTTTCTCCATGTACCAGCCATGAGCGCCGGACTTTACGTCCTTCCCGCCGGAAGAACGGATCCACAGAAGCCACACCATGAAGACGAACTGTACTACGTGGTCCGCGGTCACGCCCGCATGCGCGTCGGTTCCAACCAGCAAGCTGTCGGAGGCCAAGCGCAGGAAGAGCAATCAGAAGACCAAGCGGTAAGTGAAGGGAGCGTGATTTTTGTTGCTGCCGGAGTTGAGCACCGCTTCTACGACATCACAGAGGAATTAGTCGTGCTTGTAGTATTCGCCCCGGCCGAAAGCTGATCAGTTCCACTGCTCATTCGAGCGCATTCTCCGGGTTCACCGCCCGAGCCATTGCGGCGGACGAATGGTATATAAACCGTGTTTGAAGCCGCCGCGCCACTGGATACCCCATTTGAGTTGGACAGCCACCCGGGCGAGAAAAGGACAGAATGTCATTCCAGACCAAATCCGATACGCGATCCCATTCCATCGTACCAGGTGACGAAGCGGATGCCCTCACCGCTCGGTGGTACTTCCAGTAGAGGGAGCCAAACTCGATTAGGGATTTTTGGCGCCTCTGACCAAACTGGAGAGCGGACGTCCGCTGGGCCACTCTCCTCATCATGTTTTCCCCCTGCTTTCACCCGTGCCGCGAATGCGCATCGCTGCGCCGATTCGCGTCTGGTACAGAAATTTCTGAGCTTCTCCATTCTTCCGCGGGAGGTAATCGATTTCCGAAAAGCGAAGATCCCCGCGCTGGCTGGTGCTTCTTCGGCTCTTGAGTTTTTTCCCCAGAGCTCGGCCATCTCGCCCTGGATGAGAATCCCGAGGTAATGCCTTTGGATGTAGCCAACCCGAAGACGATAACTCGACAATTCGTGAGGCCTAGTTCCGAGGCGAACACCTTCGGCGTCACCTTGACTCGCCATTGGGGCCTGGGTACTATTTCGCCGGAACCCAGTAGATCTCTTCCTTGATCGCTTCCTTGTCTAGAAATCCCCGCCGCTTCAGGATGGCCTTGCTGTGCGCGATCATTTCCGGAGGCCGCAGAGATACGCAATGGTATTGCCGGCATCCAGCCCCCACTGGTCGGCGTACTTTCGTAGAACGTCGTCGGCGCGGCCCATCTCTCCCGTCCCATCTCCGTGCTCCCAGGGACGGCTCAGCGCGGGCACGCACGTGAACCACGGAATTTCCTGTGCGAATCGCAGCAGCTCATGCCGATACCCGAACTCCCATGGACGGTTCGCACCGTTGAGCAGGTACAGTTTGTGCGAGCCATCGAAGTTTCCCTGTTTCCACGCTTTGTGCAAAGTTCGCACGTAGCTTACGAACGGCGCCACGCCGGTCACCGTTGAAACCAGCAGATGATTGCTACGACCGGTGTGCATTTCCAGCAAGAACCGTCCCTTCGGGACTTTTCTCATCAGCAATTCATCCCCGGACTGCAGTTTGTATAGCAGGGGAGTGAGAGCTCCTTCCGGCACAAGCTCAAAGAAGAACTCAATCTCCTGCTCCGCCGGGGGCGAGACGATCGAATAGGGGCGCTCGATGCGCTTGCCATCTTTCTCAATTCCCAGAGTGGCGTACTGTCCGGGTACAAACTTGAAATCGCCGCCCGGATCAATCCGCGCCATCCACAAGTCCGGGGCGAATTCTTCCCGCTTCCCTCAAAAATGCTTAGAGTCAAAAACGCCGTCATTGCGTCCAAAAAATCTAAGGTTAAAGCCTCGATTGCGAGAAAAAGTGGCCAGATCATACGCCTCACCCCATACATTCCAACCGAACGGTCCTACGAGTTATCGGGATGCGAAGATGAACCTTTGAACGGCATAAGAGGGGAAATCGGATTTTGGCGGACCGCTGCTGGATTTGCCTGCGCCGCTCGACGACACCGGTACTTCGCTAGTTGGAAAGTTCTAGCGCGCCCGCCGAGGTCAAAACATCCGAAATTGTGCCGCCCGTCTGCTAATTAGAGCTGTCTAAAAGCGGCTGGTCTCTTGGGTATTCGGTTTTTCCGTGATGGAAAGCGACTTGAGCCTCTCCAATTCGTCCATCGTCTTTTGCCCATCCTTAGGCTTTTTCTTGGTCGGAACCGGAGCATTCGGATCAGCATAAAAAGCGAGAATGTTATCTCGCAACTCAGGCGTCACCTGGTCGAAGTTGTGTGTCGCCAGTTGATCCAGCAGATGAGCATAGGTCTTGTCCGTCAGCGGATATTCCCCAGCGTGTGCTCGTCGGCCTGTATCGAAGTCAGTATTAGTTAGTTTCAGATCGCCTGCCCCAGCCTCATGCAAAAGTTGCGTATAGTTCTCCACCGTCTTATCGACGCTGGTCACATACATGCTTTCGGTCTGCACGGTTGGGATCTTAAAGTCGAGAGCCTTGAAAGGACCAATCTTGGGCACGAACTTCAAAAAGAATGCCAGCAAGCGTGTTCCGAATCCCGGACGACGGTATCCTTTCCCCCATTCCTTCTGATAGTTGGTCCGCGACAGATAGTAGCGAAATTGCCGCTCTCTGAAATTCGGAGTATCGGCCACAATTTCCTTCTTCCGCGCTACCAGCGCCACCCGGGTCATTTCTGGAATAATCTGGCTGATGGCACGGCGGAACGTGCCAATCGCCATGTCCTCATTGGAAACAACGTCGCTAAGCGGCATGCCATAGGTCTTCTGAAACGCTCGTTCGATCAGCGCCTGCGAAACTTCAAAACCGATGAAGTCATGATAGCGGTCCGACGTATAGTGGTTCTTCGCCACCTGCGTCACATCGAATCCAAATTCCGTGCGGATATGCGCCTTGGGATTGTCATAGTAAGTGACTTCATCCCCATGCTTGCGGCGAAGTTTTGGGAACTCGATGGCCACAACTTTGTTGATTGTGGGGTGACCTACATTGTCCGCGGAATAGTGAGCCAGGGCTCCTAAAGCAAAAGCGTATTCATTAACATCGGAAGACTCGCTGAGAAGGTATTCTATGAAGTCGCCGCTGCGAACGTAGTGCGTCAAGTCGCTGAAGTACTTGCTGCCGAACGGGTAGTAGCCCATGTCCTGGATCAGCGACCCACCATAGGCAAAGGCGTGAGCTTTACGAAAATCTTCTTCCGTCACGCTGGGAAAGCGCTTCTTAATCAGGGGCTGAATCTGGTCCTTCCACACAATGTCTACGACCTGCTCGTGTGTCAGTACGGAGTAAGCAGCGCACATTTGCAGCAGAAGAGTCTGCAGCAGGACGAACAGTCCACACCACATCACCGCACGCCCTGGACTCAGATATTTTTTCATTTGCCGATGACCAGCGCTACGAAGGTGTCCGGAACAATCGAGCGCCGGGGATGAGGGTTGTCCGGCGTGGCAGCAGGCGGTGGCCCGAATTTCGCAGTTACCACCCATACGTTGTGCGTCTTCGAATCGAGGGCCAGAGTGCGAGCGCCCTGCTGGGTGGGCACATTCTCGGCCACGCTGAACGTATCAGGCGATTCCTCGCGCACCACGGTCAGCACGCCCTCGCCGCACGATGCAAAAGCCAGGTTGGTTTCATCGTCGAACCAAGTCGCATCCACGCCTTCACCGATCGGCAGTGTCCTGATGACCTTGCCATTATCGGCATTCACCACCGCCATCATTTTGTTATCACAGCCAACAAACAGGCGTCGATTCTTGCGGTCCAGGGCAAGTCCGCTGGGTTCCGTGCACGGCGCCAGTGGCCACCTCGTCTTGACCTCCAGCTGGTTCGCATCGATCGCCAACAGTTCGCTCTTGTCTTCAATGTTCACGAATATTTCGCCCTTGCCATCGCTCGCCGCGAACTCCGGCTTCCCGCCCAGCTTGATGGTGCCCAGCACCGTCCCCTTGGCTGCATCCAATGCGGTTGCATCCTGGCTTCTGCCGTTGAAAGCAAAAACCCGCTTGGTTGCGCTGTCGTAAAGTATCGCATCCGGATTGTCGCCAACCTTCACTTTGCTGCTTGTCGCCAGCGTCTTGGGATCGAAAATGCTCACCGTGCCTTCGCGGCCGTTGCTGACGAAGCCGCGGCCCAGCTCCGATGCCAGCGCAATGCCATGCACGCCTGGAGTGTCCGCAATGTCGCCCACACTTTTTCCACTGTCGGCATCGACCACCATTACATGTGTCGCGCGCGAAATGTAAAGCCGCCGCGCCGCGGCATCCACCGTCAAGTAGTCCCAACCGCCATCGCCGCCCAACTTATAAGTTGCAATGATGTGATATCCAGGGCCAGCCGCGGCCACGGCCGCAGCTGCGAGTAAAAGAGCTGCCACCGGCACCCAAAGCCAACTGCACATGCGTCTCGCCTGCGTAGCTTCTTGCTGCATAAAATTTCCTCCGGGAAATTAGCCTCGGGTGACGGCGGCTTGGGAATCTGATGCCAGTTTCCAGATTCTGGTGGCCGCGATCTTGCATCTAATCCTAAGTGGTGTGGGATGCCCAGAAGTAACTTTACCCTATTTTCGGCCTCCCCTAGACTTTCACAATGGATGTCTCTCCGCTCATCCCGCCGGAACTGGGCCAGCGAGCCGCAACTGTGCCCGCTGCCGATCCCCGTCTGCAGCCCACGCCTGACTATGAAACTCTCGGTCCGAGCTCTGATATCGCGACTGGCGCAACGCATGCATCCGCAAAGGAGACTAGCGCGCGTTCCCAGTTTGCCCGTCGCATCGGTCCTTCCGTAGCTATCGCAGCCGGAGTCTTGATGGCACTGCTGGTCGGAAACGTTGGCAGCGCTCTGGCCGCTTGGAATCACATCGCCAGTCTGTTCTCGTCGCACGACAGGCCCGAGGTCGCTAATTCATCCAGGATTGCAACTCGTGATCTCGACCGTCAGCAGCCGCAGGCACAGGCTGAGGCTCTTCTCGAGCGCGCCGTCAGCCGCGATGATAATGCTCCCGATCAAATCACGTCGCGCGTCGATCAATGGCGCGGAAGGCTGAAATGGGATTCCCGACTTAGCACACTCACCACTGCCGCGCTTAACTCCACCGACATGCACGTGCGGACCTCGGCCGTCGAAGTTGAATTAGCCGCGTCCGGTTTAACCAAGAGCGAGTCCAGCCTGGACAATCTGGTCGAGCAATCCAACTCCTCCGATCACGCGAGGAAAATCTGGGCATTGTGGACGTTGGGCTTGATGGGAAATCGCGGAGTCGAGACCGAACGAGTGGTCGAAGTTCTCAGCTCACATTTGCAGAATAAAGACAAAAACAACAAGAATAACGAAGACTCTCGCCGCTGGGCCGCCGAAGGGCTCGCCCTTGTCGGTACTGCCTCGACAATCACCCCTCTACTGCAAGCCATGCACAACGATCCATCACCCCTGGTGCGCGAGCGCGCTGCGTGCAGCCTGGCCCAGTCCGGTATGTTGACCCAGGAGCAACGCCTGACCGCGGTGCCGCAGTTGCTCAACTATACAGACGATCCGTCGCTCGACGCGCAAACCCATGCCTGGGCATTTCAGGCCCTCACCGACATTACGGGACAGCGTCTTCCCAACGACTCCGCTGCCTGGCGCAATTGGTACGCTTCGTCCCATAGCGACTGATCGGTTCTCATAGCTCACATACAGTTCTTCCCGCTGCATGATTGTGTGCTTGACACCAACCCGAGCGCGTCGCTCTGTCATCGGATGACGTTGCTCGGAGGTCGTTCATGTGGGGGAAGTGCGGCACTTGGAGCGAAGCCGTTCTCCATCGCTTCAGCAACGGCAGAGATGGTGCAGAACCGGCAGGCCAACTCATATTCGACTCGCGTGGAGCTCTCTTGAGCACGACCTACGCCGGCGGAAGGTATGCATCGGCACAGTCTTCCCCCTGATTCCCTCGAACGAGAGCTGGAGGGAAAGAGTGCTGTATAGCTTCAGCGGAGGAAGCGATGGCGTGTATCCCCTGGCGGAAGTCATGGTCGGCCGCTCTGGCCATCTCCAGGGCACGACCTTGGCTATGGGCAAGGTTTGCAGGGAGATGGTGTGGTGTTTGGAGCTTGTGCCGTAACTTCCAATTTCATTCCACGTCCTGCTGGCAGTTGAGAGATCAACGTCCGGTGGCTGGTGATCAGTGGCAGCAACCCCCGATCACCTGATCAACAGCCGTCCTCAGTCCGCCATCTTGGCTACGTGCACATCAAATCCAGTCTTCGGCAGCAGCGACGTCAGCGCGAACACTTTGAATCCATCGCCGTTGACCTCCGTATGGCGATAAATTCCCGGCTCGCTCTCGATCGTCTCCTTGCGTCCATCCATGTCTTCAAGAAACGCCTGCGCCTGTTTCTCGCCGACTTCCGCGGCCTTGGCCCGAGTCACCACCGCTTCTGACGCATACGACCGCACCAGCTTCGGCCAGTATTTTTCCAGCAGACTCGTGCTGGCAAACACGTCCGCCCAAATGATTCTTCCATTCATCGCCACCACCACACCCACTGCATTGCGGTCGCGCAGTTGTTTGATCAAGCTCTGATAGTTCTGCTCAATCGGTTTCGCGACCGCGTCCACTTGTTTCTTCACTTCTGCGTTCTCCATGACCCGTGCATAGGAGCTCGTGCTCGCAACTGCGGGAGCTGCAGCGGGAGCGCTGTTCTGCAACTCTACGGCGATCGCAGACTGTTGCTTTCTCACCTCCGCCCAAACCTGACTCTGATCTTTATCCGCCATGGCCTTCGCTCGCACCGACGGCTGCGCCATTAGGGTTCCGCCAATCACGCCCCCGCCGCTTCCAGGCTTCAGGCCATACATCGACCCCGACGCCCCGAACTGCTCGCTAGTCGCCACCCACCGTCCCGGCTCGACGCAAAACACGCTTAAGTCCACGGGATCGCTCTCCGCCGGCACAATCCGATCTTTTCCGATCACGCGATCCTGCTTCCCTCCGGCCACAATCTCGCCAGCCAGCAGCAACAACGGCCGCCGGGAGTTATTAACCAGCACGAGTCGATTCACTTCCGCGCCCTCACGCTGAATCGCCGGGGTTATCCCAGAAGGGTGCCGCCGGATCAATCCCCGCACATTTCCATATTCCGTCACCACAACTTCTCCCGATCGGAGTCCTTCGTCGAGAGTCAGGAATTCGCCCGTGGGATAAGACTTCGAGGCAAGCACCGGAAACACAGTCAAATTTCCATGCCGGATAGGCTCCAGCACTTTGTATCCTGAAGCAGATACCGCCTCACCTGCTCGCACCACACGCGGCCCTGTCAGCAGCCATCCACCCACGATCGCCGACAGAGTGACCACCAGAGACATTTTCGATTTCATAGGGTTCCTCCCCAGCAGGGCAAACCAATGCGTCCCGCTCGCAGAAAGGTCCTTCGCCATTCCGGGGCGCACCGCCCTTTGCACTTCGCCCGAAGAACGGCAGTGGCAGCGGTCCTTGCGAACAAAATTCACGCCTCATGCGTCTAAATAGTTGATAGCATCGGAAGAGGGACGTCACCAATTCAACGCAGGCTGGGGAGGGCACAACTTTGCAGCCTGCGGAAATACTGGACTTGTATCAAAGGCACGAGTGCGGAAGTGCTCGCTTCGTTTCAGGGCACGACTTTAGTCGGGCTCTAAAAGCCCAATGTGAGCGCAGGCTTTAGCCTCGGAGCTAGCTGATTACCACACCGAATGACCATCGCTAACCAAGTCTCCGCCGTGCCATCGGCAGTAGCCGCACTGCGAGCCGAACTCCACGCGAAGGCGGATTGCCAAAAACTGGGCTTGACCCAGGAATCCTTCGCCCTCATTCTCTGCGAAATTGGAGAAAAGTTTCTCCCCGCCTCAGCCAATGAGACCGAAGCTCGTGCATTCTTCCTCACCCTGCGCCTTGAGGAACTAGCTCTTGCCCGCGCCTGCGCCGCTGGCCACGAATTCGCCTGGGAGCTTTTCCTGACTCGCTATCGTGAAAAACTCTACCAGTCAGCCCTGCGCATCGCGCGTGAAGACTCGGCTGCGCGCGAGCTGGCCGACACCCTGTATGCCGATCTCTACGGCACCACCACGCGAGACGGCAAGCGCCTGTGCAAACTTTCTTCCTACACTGGCCGCGGATCTCTCGAAGGCTGGCTGCGCACCGTTCTCGCGCAGGAATATGTAAATCGCTATCGCCGCCAGAAGCGCCTCGTCAGCCTTGATGAAGAGAATGAAGACGGAGTCCAGTTTCAGGCTCCCGATCCTGCGCCCGTGGCATCTCCCGACTCCCAGTTGGAATCCGCCACCGACGAGGCTTTGGCCGCGCTCTCCAGCGAAGATCGACTGGTCTTGGCCGCGTATTTTCTAGATGGACGTACCTTGGCCGACATTGCCCGAATGCTGGGCGTCCACGAATCGACGATCAGCCGCAAGCTCGACAAGCTGGCGAAATCGTTGCGCAAACAGATCCTGGCCGGCCTGACCCGCCGCGGCCTAAGCCGTCGTCAAGCCGAGGAAGCCTTGGACGTCGACGTCCGAGACCTGCGGCTGGACATCCGCCGCAGGCTGGCGCAAGAATCCCCAGATCGCGCGTTCTCAGAGAAGACGGTGGAAGTCAAAACGGTAGAAGCCAGAGCCCGGCCAGGACCCGGCATAGGTTCAAACTCCTGATCGGAGGGCGGCCAGGTTGCGCCATTGCAAGAGACCGGAAATGCAGAAGGAATCAGCCGCTGAGCAGAGAAACGAACAAGAGAAACGGGCAAGAAAAGCCGCCGAGCGGCGTAAGAATGCAGCCCACAGCTTGCCCTGAGCCGGTCGAAGGGGCGTAAGCCGCGGGAAGCAGACATTAAAGAGTAACGAGCCCCCGGAGGGGCGAAAGAACCTCGCCTCAAAAAGGAACAGAGTCCGGATGATATTTACGTGCTCCAAGCTAAGAGCTAAAAGCCGAGAGCCAAAAGCTAAAATGCCCCATCTTCCCAAAATCGTGCGCCAACGGCTGCAAGGCCCGACGAATGCGTCAAACCTCCACCCAGACGCCGACGTGCTCACCGCCTTCGCCGAGAAGTCGCTGCCAGACTCCGAGCGAGCGCATGTGACTGACCACCTGGCTGGTTGTGGAGACTGCCGCGAGATCGTCGCCTTAGCACTTCCCGCCACCAAGGAGACAACTGTCGTGGGCAGGTCTGCTGGCACGGCCTGGCGCACGGGCTGGTTCCTGCGCTGGGGAGTCGTTGCCGCCGGCATCGCCCTCGCCGCTTCCGTCGGAATTGTTCAATTGCGAGTGCGCCACTTGATGCACGTGGCTGACAGCGCCCTGTCTCGCCAGGAAGTGGCGGCTACTACTCCTACTCCCGCCGGTCATCTCGCAAGCGATCGCGTGGAAGACGGCCGCGTGAAAAGAGATCGTGTGCCAGGCCGCAACCTGGAGCAAGAAACGCGCGCCGCTTCGAAAACAGACACCGACCAGGAAAAGTTTGCTCCCGGCATCGCATCTCGCGTTGCACCACAACCCAGCCGCGGAGAGAGTGCGAAAGCTAGCCGACTTTATCCTGGCACTGCTGCTGGCGCTGCAGGAAGTTCGACGGGACGGGAAGCAAAATTCGCCATGGCCGCACCTCCGCGCGATCTTAACTTCGCGCGGTCTCTTAAGAACTCCGCGGACGCGCCCGCAGTGGCTCAAAAGCAGCTACCGCCTCGATCCTCAGGGCCAGGCGCCACTTCTGAGACCGTACAGGTTACCGCCCCAGCCCCAGCCCTGCAAGCCGAACCGGCGACGGTTGACGATCAACCACAATCAGAACTCTCTCTCGATAAGGCCCAAGTCGCGAAAGCTAAACCTCCGCTGTCGAACGGAGATCTTTCCGCTCCGCCCGCCGCGGCTGCGCCGACGGAAGCGCGCGCGCCGATGCCCCCTCAATCGGAAGTCGCAGAGGTTTACAGCGCACCCGCATCCCGCTGGACCATCTCTCCCCTCGGCGTCTTGCAACGTTCTGTCGACGGAGGAAAGACGTGGAGGGATGTAAACGTCAACGCTCCGTCAGCACTGAGTACCAACTATGTCCAGACGCGCAATGCGCCTCCACAGACAGAGACCGCTAGAGCCAAAAAGGCTGGAAGCAGCTCCCCCGAAGCAAGTTTCACGGGGAGGACAGTCTTCCGCGCCGTTTCGGCCGCAGGTGGGGAAGTCTGGGCCGGAGGCATGAGCGGCATTCTCTATCACTCCAGCGACGGCGGCGAGACCTGGACACGCGTCATCCCTGCCGCAGCCGGTGTAACTCTGAGCGGAGACATACTCTCCATAGAATTCACCGATCAGCAGAACGGCAAGCTCACGACGTCCCACCCAGAAATCTGGACCACATCCGACGCCGGCCATTCCTGGCAGAAGCGATGACGCTATCCACGGGTTCTCGCGCGAAGCCCACGCTGGTCAGCCTCTCGCTCCTCACTGCATCTCTGCTGTTCTCGGCCGCGCTATCCGCGCAAACGGGGGGCGAACCGCTTCGCCCGGAGTGGTGCCGCGAGCTGCCGCGTCCCCAGTACAAAAATCTCGAACTGGTCGACGCGCATAACTCCTGGTTCGAGGTCTACCGCATTCGCTCCGGAGTCTTCGCCATCTACGAGCCGCATCAATTCGAAGAGGTGATTTCCTATTTGATTCTAGGCCAGCGTCGCGCACTCCTGTTCGACACTGGCCTCGGTGTCGGCGCGATCAGCCAAGTGGTCCGCCAACTCACGCCGCTGCCTGTAACTGTTCTCAACTCACACACTCATTTCGACCACACCGGCGGCAACGCGGAACTGGCTGGCGCATTGCTCGCCGACATCATGAACGAGGATGTTCCCTTCGCTCGCGCCAACGCCCAAGGCCGGTCCAACGTTTATTCCCGCGACGCGCTCGCCCCTGACCGCCTCTGCGGTCCGCTCCCCACAGGAGTGACACCCACTTCCTATGCCATACGGCCCTGGCGCGCCTCGCACTGGATCAAAGATGGAGAACGCATCGCCCTCGGTGACCGAGATCTGGAAATAATCTTCACCCCCGGCCACACGCCAGATTCGCTCTGCCTGCTGGATCGCAGGAACCGACTTCTCTTCACTGGCGATACGTTCTATCTCGGTCCGATTTACCTGTTCACTCCCGAAACCGATTTCCCCGCCTACGCGAGGTCCGTAAGCAAGCTGGCACGCTTGACGGCATCTCTGAAGCTCCTGTTGCCCGGCCACAATGTGCCCGTGGCCGACCCCGTGTACCTTCTCCGTCTTCACGACGCTGTGGAAAAAGTCAACTCCGGCGCGATCAAGCCGCTAGTAACCGAAGGCCGTCGCGAATACCGCTTCGATCACTTTTCTCTTTTATTAGCACCGAACTAGCACGGCTGCGAACGCGTTGCCCCTCTCGCTCAGAAGTTACTTCAGACACTCGCAACTGCGGTTACTGCAAAAAAATTTCCCGTTACCAAAGTGACGTTTACACCACAGGAGGCTGCCTCTACTATCCATCTCGTGGTTTGGCAGTTCTGGGGGAGGGCTGCCGAGGCGTCCTTGACTGAAAAGTCCAGGGCGCTTTTTTATTGCGTTCTTGAACCCGGGATCTTCGTTCTGACCGTCTCCACTCCAACGGAGTCATCCTGAGGGCAGCCGTTTTTCAGGCGGAGCGAGGATCCTGCGCCTGGTGCAATCTAGTTTTGCTCGGGCGATGCCCCCGCGAAATGGAAGGTCTGAGCCCACCCTACGAGTGCTACAATTCCGCCTGCCCAATACCGAATTAAGAATTCACACCGGTCCGCCTTAAGGAGACTTTATGATGACCGACGGCTCAGACATGCGCTCCTGGGGAATCACCGTGCTTCGTGTCGTGGTCGGCGTTGTGTTTATGATGCACGGTGGACAAAAGTTCTTCATGGGATTTCACAATGTAGCCGGATTCTTGGCCTCACTCCGGATTCCAGCGCCACAAGCCGCTGCCGTCCTGCTGACGCTGCTCGAATTCTTCGGCGGCATTGCACTGATCCTGGGGCTTTTTACCCGCATTGTTGCCCTGTTGCTCGCATTCGACATGGCGGTCGCCGTCCTTCTGGTGCACTTGAAGAAGGGATTTTTTGGTCCCGCAGGTTTCGAATTTCCCCTCACCCTGCTGGCCGCTACCCTGTGCCTCGCATTCTCGGGATCAGGCGTGGCCTCGGTGGATCGTATGATCGGCCGGAAGGCCGTTTAAGTTTGGCGATTTTGACCTGCCGAGAAGTCCGATCCCGATAGCCTTCGAGGAGGGCACGACTTCAGTCGCATAAGTCCCCGAATAGAGGCCCGGCTTTAGCCGCTGCGGTTTTGCTTTTCCCGATCATTCCCTGCGAGCACACTTAGCCGCTAACCTACCTCTTCCGGCACGTGTTGCAGTACCCGCCAATCTCCAGCCTGGATACAACGATGCGAAAACGACAGTCGCTCTCCACCTGCTGCTTAAGCTGTTCAAATACATCACTAACGAACTGTGAAATTTTGCCGCAGCGCAAACATGCCATGTGAATGTGGTCGCGGTTCAATTTGCGCTCGTAATAATGTCCCTCGCCGTGAATGTGCATCAAGTCGAGCTCATCAATTAATCCCTGCCGTTTGAGCAATTGCAGCGTGCGGTAAACCGTGCTGCGGTCCACCGAAGCATCCAGAGCATCCAGGCGCTGCGCTCTGCGCAGGTTGCGCCGCATCCAGATGCTTCTTGGTTGTCTCCATGACGCTGAGAATAGCGCGCCGCTGCTGGGTCATACGGATACCGCGCTCGGCGCAAAACGCCTGCAATCGTCCCGGCATTTCAGTTTGGGGAAGTGGCATGGCAATCGCCCTCGTGAGCTGTCGCAACTAGTCGCATCTCGGCTGCGACGAAATCTTTGCTCAAATCTTTGCTCAATGCTGGACAGCTCGGTTGCCAGTCCGGCATCATAGTTGAGGTTATTCCTAGATGCGACTCAGTTGCAAGTAATGATGCCCCTATTCTTCAAACGTTCGCACTGGATATTCTTTGCCGTTCTCGGGCTGGGTTTTCTCCCCGCCCACGCTCAGGACAATTACTTCATCACCTATTCGCACGAACTGGAAGAGCCCGACAATCTCGAGATTGCCGCGAAGAGCATCACCGGCTCACCCAAGGGTGGCGATGCTTTCGCAGCCACCGCTCTGGAGTTGGAGTACGGAGTCAAAACCTGGTGGTCCACCGAGCTCTACCTCGACGGCCAAACCACCGCTGGCCAGAGCACCGTGTTCACTGGCTTCCGATGGGAGAATCGTGTTCGCCCGTTGCTCGCGAACACTGGATCAACCCGATTCTCTATTTCGAATTCGAAAACATCAACGGCGCCGACAAAGTTTTGCTCGAAGTCGTCGGCCACGACGGCCGCGCCGACTTTCTGGGCCGCAACGACCGCAGCGAGAGAAAACGCGAGGCCGAATTCAAGCTGATCTTGTCCAGCAACTTCAAAGCTTGGAGCGTCTCGGAAAACGTCATCGCCGAGAAAAATCTTTCCGGCTCCCCCTGGGAATTCGGTTATGCCCTGGGAGCGAGCCGCGCTTTGGCTCTTGCCGCGACTGCGGAGTCTTGCACTTTCTGCCGCGAAAACTTCGCTCTGGGCGCCGAAATGTACGGCGGCCTTGGAGAGCGCCACAGCTTCGACCTGCGCGACACCTCACACTACGCCGGCCCAGTCGTCACCTGGAATATCCCTAGCGCTGCCACGCTGCGTCTCTCTCCCAACTTCGGCCTCAACAGCAACAGTCACGGTTTCCTATTCCGCTTTAT
>Ga0207646_10000567_pt1 | contig 48701 bp, 58 predicted proteins | sample KBSK5502metaG_FD_184343 | JGI IMG/M metagenome (GOLD analysis project Ga0207646, IMG submission 184343) | Corn, switchgrass and miscanthus rhizosphere microbial communities from Kellogg Biological Station, Michigan, USA - KBS K5-50-2 metaG... | ecosystem: Host-associated > Plants > Roots >...
GGGCGACGAAGTCGGAGGAGATCCCGCCCATCGTCGATTGCTTCCGCTTCTTCGCGGGCGCGGCGCGCACGCTCGAAGGCCGCGCCACCGGCGAGTACATGCAGGGCTTCACCAGCATGCTGCGCCGCGAGCCTCTCGGCGTCGTCGGCTCGATCGCGCCATGGAACTACCCGCTGATGATGGCCGCCTGGAAGATCAGCCCCGCGCTCGCGGCGGGCAACACAGTCGTCCTCAAGCCGTCCGAGTGGACACCGCTGAGCGCCTTGAAGCTGGCCGAGCTGGCGGTGGACATCCTTCCGCGCGGCGTGCTCAACGTCATTACCGGCGACGGCGAGCCGGTCGGCGCCGGCATCGTCCGCCACCCGGGAGTGGCGATGGTCTCGCTCACTGGCGACGTCGCCACCGGCAAGGAGGTCGCGAAAGCCGCATCCCAGACCCTCAAGCGCGTCCACCTCGAGCTGGGCGGCAAGGCGCCGGTCATCGTCTTCGACGACGCGGACCTGGAGAAGGTCGTGGAGTGGATCAAGATCGGCGGCTACTTCAACGCGGGCCAGGACTGCACGGCCGCGACCCGCGTCATCGCCGGACCGAAGATCGAGGAGAGGCTGCTGGCAGGCCTCGTGCCGGCGGTCAAAGGCCTGAAGGTCGGCGACCCCCTGGCCGAGGACACGGAGATGGGGCCGCTCGTCACCGAGGAGCAGCTCGAACGTGTTTCCGGGTTCGTCGACCGCGCGAAGCAGGCGGGCGCGCAGGTCCTGACCGGAGGCAAGCGGATCAGCAAGGCGGGCTCGTGGTACGAGCCGACGGTGGTCGTGCCCAAGAGCCCGAAGGACGAGATCGTCAACAAAGAGGTCTTCGGCCCGGTCGTCACCGTGCAGCGGTTCAGCGACGAGGAGCAGGCGCTCGCGTGGGCCAACGGCGTCGACTATGGGCTCGCCGCCTCCGTGTGGACTCGCGACGTCGGTCGCGCGCTGCGCGTGGCGCGCAAGCTCCAGTTCGGCACCGTATGGATCAACACCCACATCCCGCTGGTCAACGAGATGCCGCACGGCGGCTACAAGCAGAGCGGCTACGGCAAGGACATGTCGGTCTACTCGCTCGAGGAGTACACGCAGATCAAGCATGTGATGGCGTCGCTTGACTGAGGTCGACTCAAAAAGAAAGAAGCCCGCGCTCCGAATCCAGGGTGTCCGCAAGACCTACGGTCCGGTGGTCGCGGTCGACGGGATCGACCTCACCGTCGAGGAAGGCGAGTTCTTCACCCTCCTCGGTCCGTCGGGCTCAGGCAAGACGACCCTGCTGCGGCTCATCGCCGGCTTCGAGCGCCCTGAGGCGGGCAGAATCGAGCTCGGCGGCCGCGACGTCACGTCGATGCCTCCGTACCTGAGAGACACCAACACCGTCTTCCAGGACTACGCGCTCTTCCCCCACATGTCGGTGGCCGAGAACATCGCCTACGGGCTGCGGGTAAAGGGGGTCGGAAGGCAGGCGCGCGACAGGCGCGTCGAGCGCGCGCTCGCGATGGTCCGCCTGAGCGGTCTTGGCCGCCGGCGTCCGAACCAGCTCTCCGGCGGCCAGCGCCAGCGCGTCGCCCTGGCACGTGCCGTGGTCAACGAGCCCGAGGTGCTCCTCCTCGACGAGCCTCTTGGCGCCCTCGACCTCAAGCTCCGGCAGGAGATGCAGATCGAGCTCAAGCAGATCCAGAAGGAGGTCGGAATCACGTTCGTCTACGTGACCCACGACCAGGAAGAGGCGCTCACGATGAGCGACCGCATCGCGGTGATGACCAGCGGCCACATCGAGCAGGTCGGCTCGCCTGTCGAGGTCTACGAGCAACCGGCGACGGAGTTCGTCGCCGGGTTCATCGGCATCTCCAACGTGCTGCTGCGCGACGGGGTGCGCTTCGTGGTGCGGCCGGAGAAGATCCGGATGCTCGCCGAGGGTGAGCAGGCGCCGGGCGGGATGGAGGTCGAGTCGGGGCAGGTCGAGGAGGTCGTCTACGTGGGCATGAGCACCCGCTACCTGGTGCGCCTCGACCGCGGGGAGCAGCTTGTGGCGGTGCGTCAAAATATGGACGCAGTTGGAGACGCGCGGAAGTTCGAGGGCCGGCCGGTGAGGCTGGCCTGGACGCCCGATCACACGTACGTTCTCGACAAAGGGGAGGTAGGAAGGCAATGAAATTCGGAGCCCTGGCGGCGGTCATGGCCGTGCTGGTCGGCGTGGCCGCTTGTGGACAGACGTCAAGCGGCGGAGGCACGACGCAGGAGCCGCCGCCGACCGCGAACTTGAAGCCGCTCGACAAGGTCGGCCCCGGCGAGGGCCAGCTGAACCTGATCGCGTGGGAGGGATACACGGACGACTCGTGGGTGAAGCCGTTCACCCGGCAGACGGGCTGTGTCGTCAACGCCAAGTACGCGGGCTCGTCCGACGAGATGGTCAGCCTGATGAAGGACGGCGGCGGCGGCCAGTGGGACATGGTCTCGGCGTCCGGCGACGCCGACCTGCGGCTCATCTACGGCGGAGACGTCAGGCCGATGAACGCCGGGCTGATCCCGGACTTTTCGAGCTTTGACCCGTACTTCCAGACCCCGCCGTACAACACGATCAACGGCATCCACTACGGCATCTCGCTGCAGTGGGGCCCGAACGTGCTCCTCTACAACACCAAGAAGTTTCCGAACCCGCCGACCAGCTGGAGCGCGGTGTACGACCCGTCGAACAAGGGCCTGGTCACCGCGTACGACTACCCGATCACGATCGCCGACGGCGCCCTCTACCTCAGCAAGTCCCAGCCCAGCCTCGGCATCAAGGACCCGTACGAGCTCACCAAGAAGCAGTTCGACGCGACGGTCGCGCTGCTGACACAGCAGCGGCAGCTGATCAACAAGTACTGGGCCCTCGGCTCCGACGAGATCACGCTGTTCAAGAACAACGACGTCTTCCTCGGCGCCGCCTGGCCGTACCAGACGGGGCAGCTGAAGGCGGCCGGCGCCCCGGTCGAGGAAACGATCCCGACGGAAGGCGCCACCGGATGGGGTGACACCTGGATGCTTGCGACCAAGGCTCCGCACCCCAACTGCGCTTACCTCTGGACTCAGTACGTGAGCACGGCCAACATCCAGGCCGAGCAGGCGATCTTCTACGGCGAGACGCCGGTCAACACCAAGGCATGCGCGCAGATGGAGGCGCTGCAGCCAGGCTCTTGCGCGCAGTACCACGCCAACGCGTCAGCCCAGTACTTCTCGCAGATCAAGTTCTGGAAGACCCCGATCGTCACGTGCGACGACGGGAGCAAGAACTGCATCCCGTACGACCAGTGGGTCTCCGCTTGGACCACCATCAAGGGCTGATTTGGCGGTAGAAGCAGCTCGACGGCCTCGCCCCAAAGGGGGCGGGGCCGTCCCGTTTTCCGCTTTCTTCTGGCGCGTTCCGTGGCTCCGGCCCCTGCTCCTTCTCACGCCCCCACTCGCGTGGTTCGTGCTCGTCTACTTCGCGTCTCTCGTCCTTCTCCTGATCACCGCTTTCTGGACGACCGATCCGTTCACGACGCAGATCGTGCAGTTCTGGAACACGGACAACTTCCAGATCATCTTCAACGAGCCCACCTACCGCACCATCGTCGGCCGCACCGTCCTGATCGCCGCGGCGGTCACGGCCACCGACGCTGTGCTCGCTTTTCCGTTCGCCTACTTCATGGCCCGGGTCGCCTCACGCCGGGCGCAGACCCTCCTCTTCGCCGCGGTGCTGCTCCCGCTGTGGGCCAGCTACCTGGCGCGCGTATACGCGTGGATCCTGATCCTCAACCACGACGGCCTGCTCAACTGGAGCCTGCAGTCGATCGGCCTTCCGCCGGCCAACATCGGCTATTCGAACGTGGCGATGTGGCTCGTGTTCTCCTACATCTGGCTGCCCTTCATGATCATCCCGACCTACGCGGCGCTCGAGCGCGTGCCCGAGAGCCTGGTCGAGGCGGCGTCCGACCTGGGCGCCCACCGCTGGCGCGTCATCCGCGACGTGGTCTTGCCGCTTGCCCTCCCGGGCGTCGTCGCGGGGTCGATCTTCACCTTCTCGCTGACGCTCGGCGACTACATCACGCCGATCCTCGTCGGGGGCGCCGGGTCGAGCCTCATCGGGACGGTCGTGTACAGCAACGTGGGCATCGCCAACAACATCCCCTTCGCCGCCGCGATGGCCATGTTCCCCGTCGCGATCATGGCCGTCTACCTGTTGATCGCGCAGCGCCTCGGCGCGTTCGAGGCGCTGTAGTGGCGTGGCTCCGAGGTCCGAAGCGGATCCGCGGCACAGGCGGCCGGAGCCGAGGAGACGACGAGCACGCGAGGGAGCGCACCGTGGTGCGTGACCGAGCGCGCACAGGAGTCGACAAAGGCTTCAGCGCCGCAGGCGCCCGGCCGCATGGGCCGATGCAGCCGCGAGGAATCTCGGGGCCGCGCCACTAATGAACGAAGGATTCTGGACGCGGATGGTGCTGCGACTGTGGGTCGCCCTGGTGCTGGCGTTTCTATTCATCCCGATCGTCCTGATCCTCGCCTACGCGTTCAACACGTCCAACATCCAGAGCTGGCCGATCCCCGGCTTCACCCTGAAGTGGTTCTCCTCGACGTGGGCCGACTCCGAGGTGCGCCGCGCGCTCGTCCTCTCGCTCGAGGTCGGGCTTGGCGCGACGGCGCTGGCGCTGATCCTCGGCTCGTTTGCCGCGCTCGCGATCCATCGGATGACGTGGTTCGGCCGCGAGGGCGTGAGCCTGCTGTTCATCCTGCCGCTTGCCCTGCCCGGCATCGTGACCGGCATCGCCTTGAACGCCGCGTTCAGCTTCGGCGGCATCCCGCTGTCGACCTTGACGGTCGTGGTCGGCCATACGACGTTCTGCATCGTGGTCGTCTACAACAACGTGCTCGCGCGCCTGCGCCGCAGCCAGGGCTCGCTGGTCGAAGCTGCCATGGACCTGGGCGCCAACGGGTTCCGCGTGTTCCGCGACATCACCCTCCCGCTGATCTCGACGGCGGTGGTCGCGGGCGCGATGCTCGCGTTCGCGCTTTCCTTCGACGAGGTCATCGTCACCACCTTCACCGCGGGGGCGCAGAACACGCTGCCGCTGTGGATCTTCGGCGCCATCAGGCTCGGTCAGCGATTACCCGAGGTCAACGTCGTCGTGTCGTTCGTGATCCTGGTGACGATCGTCCCCGTCCTGATCGCGGCGCGGCTCACCGGAGGTGGCGGGACGGCCAGGATTCCGGCCGCCCGCTAGCGACTCAGGAGATGTGCAGCACCGCCGGCAAGAGGATCGACAACACCCAGAGCGCCAGGCCTACCGCGATCGTGTTGATCTTGCGGTAGCGATACCCGATCGCCGCCGCGACGAAGGCCACGAACGCGAGCAGCAGGACGATCGTGCTGGGCGTGATGCTGCCCAGCTTTGGGATCAGCACCGCGAGCGACCACAGGGCAAGACCGATCGCGATCAGGTCGGTCTTCCGCCAGCTCCAACCGATGGCTGCCAGGACGAACGCAACCAGGGCAAGGATCTCGAGGAGAGTGCTGAAGCTCATAGCCGGCTATTTTGCCCTAGTCGTCGTCGATTTGAGCCGCGGGACGGTCGCCCAGCAGACCTTCCGGCATGAGCCAGGTGAAGACGTCGACCTCCAGGCGCCCGGCTCGGACCGACGGGTCGTCCTCCATCAGCTTCCGGGTCTCCTCGGTTGACGTGCGGAAGATGTTGATCCCCCGAAGGCTCACGTCCGGCTGTCCGGACACCGGACCGGTGATCACGGCATGGCCCGCGTGGCGCATCCTGGCGTTGAAGGCCACGTGCTCCTCCTGGAGGGCGTCGAGCTCCTCCTCGGTCATCCGCGGAGGGCTGGCGGGGCGGCGCAGAAAGACGACGGTGTAGACGTCGAGTTTCATCAGACCGCCAGACTAGCGCCATGCCGAACGCGCTGAACCTCATCGGCGCCGCATTGACCCCGGCTAAGAACTGACGAGATCTCCGAGCAGGTGCACGCCCCAGCCCTTGGGCATCAGGCGCTCCGAAATCACTGAGGCGTTGAACATCAGCCCGTTCATCGCCAGGTAGGTCGGATCGGGCACGAAGCGCAGCTCGTGAACCCGAAGCCCTGACCCCCGAGCGTAGGCCTTGATGTCCCGCTCGGTGTTTGCGCGGTACTGCACCGGAAAGGTGTCCGCCTCGTCCCGTCCGTAGACCCGCGGCACGAGCCTCCGCTGCAGCCCCGGGAGCGCCTTGCCGATCCTGTTGATGGCCATCAAGGGATTGCGCAGGTTTGGCGTGAGGAAGATGAAGTGCCCGCCGGGCCGCAGCACCCTGCGCACCTCGGTGAATGTGGCGAGAGGGTCGACCAGGTGCTCGAGCACCCAGACCGCCACGACAAGGTCGAACGATTCGTCGGCGAACGGCAGGTTCTCACCGACCGCGCGCACGACCGGCATTCCGGCCGCGCGGTGGGAGGTCAGCGACGCGAGATCGGGGTCGACGCCCGCCGCGAGCCGGACGTCGCGCCAGAGGACCTCGGCCACGCCGCCGCGGCCGCACCCGAGGTCGAGGACGTTGCTGTCGCGGGTGACGTAGCCGCGCACGACGGCCTCGAGCTGGTCGCTGCTCGGCCTCCAGCCAGGCCGGATCTGGCTGTAACGGGCGCGGTACGCGTTCTGGGCGTCCAGCGGGAGGAGCGGCACGGCTGCCGCATTGTGACCTCAGTACTATGCGACCGCAACCTCAAAGTGGGACAGCGCGGCCGCGTCAGCAGCGACGCCGCCGCGCAGGATCGCCCTGACCGGCTGAGCAGCTAGCTCTTACAGCCGCAGTCGCAGTCAGGGCCGCAGTCGCAGTCGCTGCAGCAGTCATCGTCGTCTGAGCAGCAGCTCGACGTCGCTCCGTCTGTGATTTCGCTCACGCCGTGTCACCTCCAAATCCATCGATATCCGTCGATGGATATCGTAACATTGCGCCTGTGGCCGTCAAGTTGTTACCGATGGTCCGCGAGCGAGGCGTGTGCTGCACGCTCCCCGCGGTTGACGAGAGCTGGGCGCAGACGCGCGCCGAGCTGATGAAGGCGCTGGCCGACCCCACCCGGCTGACGATGATCGCGTCCCTCTGGAAGGCGCGCGCGCCGATCTGCATCTGCGATTTCACCGCCGGCCTTGGCCTCACCCAGCCGACGATCTCGCACCACATGGCCAGGCTGAAGGAGGCCGGCCTTGTCGATGCCGACAAGAAAGGGATCTGGATCTCCTACCGGCTCCGCGACAAATTGCCGGCAGAAACCCGAAAGTTGCTAAGCCAGCTTCTGGACTAGGTCGCGCGCAGCTACTGTTACGCCGTGCTTCGGCGCACAGGGGCCTGGTTCGCAACGGTGGCGGTGGTGACGCTCGCCGCGTGCGGTGGATCGACCCCGATCGCGCACACGACAGGTTCGGCTTCGGTTTCGCCGTCAGGTTCGGCGACCGCATCCTCGAGCCCGACGGCGGCGGCGGCCTCGCTCGTGCACTGCGCCGCGGCCGTTCCCGCCGGCGACAACCTGGTCATCGGCACGGTGGTCGGCGACCCGACGGTGGTGGTCCGCGACATCCAGGACCCGGCGCATGCGCGCAACCTGTGCGCGTTCGACACCTCGGTCCAATCGCCCGCGTTCGTGAGCGGTTCGACGGTGGCTTATGAGACAGGGTCCAATGAGATCGTCAGGGCCGACCTTGGCGCCACGGGCGCCACGGTCGTCGCGACGTTCTCGCCCGGCTTTGGAACGGGACAGTACGCGTTCAGCCCGGACGGGAAATCGATGACGTACATCGACGGCAACGCGTGGCACATGGTCGGACCGTCGGGCAACCGGACTCTGACCACGCTTCCCGCCGTGCCAGGCCGAGGCGCCAGCCCGATGCAGGACGACAGCTATCTCGCATTCTCGCCGGACGGGCTGTACCTCGCCTTCTTCCAGACCTTCCATGTGGGCGGCAGCGGCGAAACGGCGCCGGACCAGATCCGGCGCGCGAGCGACGGGACGCTGGTCTACTCGACGTCCGGCGCCACCATGGCCGTGTGGGCGTCGGTGCCGAGCCGGCTTTTCTTTCGCGACGCGGCGGGGAACGTCAAGCGCTGGGACGCCTCGACCGCCGTCTCGTCCATGACCACGCTTTCGTGGGTTCGTCCGAAGGCATCACCGGACGGCCGCTGGATCGCGTACACGTTCGCGACGCCAAGCGGCGTCGGTGGAGTCGGCTTCTACAGCGTGCAGTCGAACAGCGTGTCGAACACGAGCCCGCCCGGACGATCTGGCGCGCGCTTTCTCACCAACGACCTCGTGTTCTACATCGGCGAGAAGGCTTGCTCGACGTGCTTTGGAGGCGCGCCTACACCGACCGGCGTCACGTACATCTACAGCATCGCCGGAGCAAGCGAGATCGCGTCCCGGCTGTCGACCGTGGACGACGCCTGGCCGAGGGTCACGGCTCCAGCCCTCTAATTACCCTCTCCCCGCAGGGGAGCAATCAGTAGTCGAAGCGCGCTGTTGCGCGCCGTCCTAATCGCGCTCCGCGCGCAGGGCAGGGTGAGGGGCGACGATCAGTACAGGCCGAGGCGGAGGCGCCGTCTTCCTTCGCGCGAATTCGAAGCCCTGAGGGGCTGTTGGCGGTCCCAGGCCTGCACGCAGCTTTCGCACGTGCAGCCGGGGCCCGCTGTGGACGACTTCGCGTGGCGCGAAGCGCCTGCCAACTTCAACAACGTTGCGAGGACGTTTCTGCGACGTAATGCTGCCATGTTGCCCTCCGTGGTTACTGCGACTGGGGAGTTTAACGACGAAACGTCAAAATTCCTGCGCCTGACGAGTTTTGGTTAGCCGCCCCGGGTTCGACGTTATTGCTTGTCACTGAGAGGTCGGGGATGTCACGGCAGTCTCGATTCAGGAGGGAATTCATGTTCAAGTTTCGGTTAGCGATTCTCGGGGCGACCGCCGCCCTCGCTCTCGGAACCGCCAGCGCGCTGGCGATGAGCGAGTCGGCCAGCAACGGGGACTCGCACGGCGACGCCGTTGCGTCTGCGGCGAGGAACTGCCCGCACGGCCCCGGCGGCGTCCACGGCGCGTGTGTAAGCGCCATCGCCTCGGCGAACGGCCAGGCGAACAACGACGGCCAGCAGGGCGCCACGCATGGGAAGGGCCACTCGAAGAGCAGGGCCCCGGAGGCGTCGGAGCCGGGCAGCTAGTTCGATGATCTGGTAATCACGCTTCCAGGCAAGGGGTGTTCGAAGGGCGGAGCCGAGAGACTCCGCTCTTCCTTTCTATGTGGAGGGCCAGGCGGGCGTGGCCGGCGGGTTGGCGGTTACGTGCTCGTACCAGGTCACCGCCCCCGCGGTGATGGCCGCGCCGTAGGGGATGGTGAAGATGGCCCCGACGCAGCAGAAGGCGAAGCCGATGACGCTGATCAGGCCCGCGGCCACGATCACCAGCCCGGCGACGATGGTGTTCGAATTGTTGGCGGTCGCCGTCTGCCAGATGCCGCTCAGGTCGAAACCACCGTTGAATCCAGAGCGGTACGTGTGCAGGATGATCGCCGGCGCCAGGAACGCGAGCAGCAGGGTGAGGGCGGCGTCGAGCAGGTTGCCGCGCGTCTCGGTGCCCGGGTTGGCGTTCGCGTTGCCCGAGCCCTCCAGAATCGCTCCGGGGATCGAGAACACGACCACGTAGGCGACGTAGACGAGGAACAAGACGACGCCGCGCTCGAGGTGGAAGCCTGGCGGCGGAAGGTCGCAGCGACCGGTGCGGTAATGGTCGATGGTCAGCACGAGCCAGCCGGCGAGCGCGATCCAGCCGACCACGGGGATGAACGCGATCAGCCCCTGGAGCAGGACTTTGGACGGCCACTGCGGATCCTGGAAAGGCCAGGCGAAGCCGTCACCGACGGACGTCATCGGCGCGGAGTGTAAGAGCTTTCCGTCACATGGCGCGACCCATGCAGCGCGTGCGCCACACGGGTCGACTTCTGAACGGCGGTGCTGCGCGAATCGTGTGCTAAGTCCGCAGCGAGCTCGCGCCCGTGAGCACGCCGGGCCGAGAGCGGGTGGACTGCAGCGCGAACAAGCCGACGAGCGCGGAAAGAATGATCAGGACCTGGAATACGCGCACTTTCTTCCCCACCTCTACACCTCCTTGTTCTGAGTTCGGAATCGCTTCCGTCGATGTGTGCTCTTTCAGCTAAAACGCCCGGCTCCTCAAGGTGTTACGGGAAACTCCTACGATTGCGGCGTCGTGCTGGGGGACCATCCGATCGAAGTCGTCTTGCTGGCGACGAACCTCGAGGCGTCGCGCGATTTCTACCGCGACAAGATCGGGCTGGAGATCATCAGCGAAGCTCCGTATGGGGTGACCTTCCGCTGCGGCGGCGGGACCCGGCTGGCGATCAGCAAGAGCACGGTCGGGACGGCCGATGAGCAGACGCAGGCCGCATGGCGGGTCGGCGACCTGGACGCCGAGCTCGCCGCGCTGCGCTCGCGGGGCGTGAAGATCGAGGAGTACGACCTCCCGGGGATCAAGACCGTGGACGGAATCGCGGACGTCGGATTCGCGCGCATGGCGTGGTTCCTTGACCCCGGCAAGAACTGCATCGGGGTGCTGCAGCTCAAGTAGTTCACACGTGCCCAACAAGACGCTGACGCCCGAGCAGGTGCTGGGCCTGCTCGCGGAAACTCCCGTACGGATCGCCGCGCTGACGGCGGCCCTCTCGCCCGCTCAGCTGCGCAGCTCGGCCCGCCCCGACGAATGGTCCGCGAACGACGTGCTCGCGCATGTCCGCGCGTGCGCGGACGTCTGGGGCGGATGCATGCTGGCCATCGCGACGCAAGACAGGCCGACGCTGCGGGCTGTCAATCCCCTCACGTGGATCAAGAAGACCGACTATCCAGAGCTCCCATTCCAGCGCTCGCTCCGCGCCTTCGCCAGGCAGCGCGCCGAGCTGCTCCCCGTCCTTGAAGGGCTGCCGCGGCAGGGCTGGTCGAGGACAGCGACTGTGACGGGAGCGGGCAGCGTGCTCGTACGCGACGTCCTGTTCTACGGGCGGTGGATGGCCGGGCACGAGCGCGCGCACGTCAAGCAGATCGCGCGAATCGCCGCGGAGCGTGCTACCGCCGCGGTTTCAGCTCGAACTGGATCCCCGCCAGTCGTCCCTGGTCGTCGAACTTCGCGAGGCATGACGAGCCGTCCGGCCTGATCCCCGCGATCTCCTTCTGGAGCCTGTCGACCTCGTAGCCCTGCTGGAGAAGGAAGTTCTCGACCATGACCCGATGGTTGACGTCGAATGTCTGGATAACTTCCATCGCAATTGTCGGAATGCGTTCCGGCGAGAGCGGAGCGGTCACCTCCGGCGGCGTCTCCAGGACGAGGAAAAACAGAGCCCCACCCTCGTATGGCCCTCTGTAGTACGGCAGGCCGCCGGCGATCCCACCGCACAGCATGGACATGAGGTGACCGTGGACTTTGGCCAGCGGAACGGAGGCGTCGTACAGCTCGTCGATTCCGTGCTTGTTCCCGTACTCGCGTATTTCGGCGACGAGCCTGAGCAGGCCGGGCGGAAGCGCGCTCTCCGCGTTGGCCCATGCCCAAAGCCAGGTGCTGTCGTCGTACGCCTCCGTGCCGAGAAGCTGGATTGGAAAAGTCAGGTCGTCGCCATATGTCACGGTGCCGGCGTCGATGTCGACGCCCCACGACCGCTCGCCGAGGAGCCGGCCGAACTCGTGCTGGCGCGCCAGGGCGGACGCTGCGTGGATGGAGAAATGCTCCTGGAACGCGCCCACGCGGGCATCGTAGGTCAGCAGGTGCTAGTGGGCCTCAATCGCAATCTCTTCGTCCACAACTTTCATCAGCAGGATCCAGGCGTTCCGCAGGTTCCAGATGATGATCAAAACGGCGATCAGGGCGATGACGTAGAGACCGGGACCGGTCTGGTAGATGACGTCGAAGCCGCCGACAAGGCCCGCCTACGCCAACAGGTAGCCAATGCTCGAGCGGATGAGGGTCGCGCGCGGGATCCGCCAGCTCATTCCCCGGATCTCGAGCAGCTGATTGCCCCGATGAAAAGGATGTAGCCGAGGCTGACGAGAATGAGCTCCACCCCGAGCCACGATTCCGGCTGGCGGACGAGCACGGCCAGGCTCAGGACGAGCGTCTGCATCAGGCCGATCAGGCTGCCGCGAGCCATGCGGCGATACATGGGCTCGTTCGCGATGTAGCGAATGTGGAGGGATAGCGCGACGAAAAGCAGCCCGGTCAGCGCCGCGGCGGCGCCGGCCGTCGCGAGGTAGAAGTCGTGCCAGGAGTCCGGACGGTAGGGATCCATGATGCCGGCTCAATCTAGCCGCCTCTAGGGGCAGGGTGTCAGGTTGCCTGACCGCGGCGCGAGGCAAGCTTCGGGAACAACCACGTCGGACCAACGGTGAGGAAGCCGGCCAGCAGCACCGTCCCGGCGAGAGCGCCCGACCAGAAGTCAAACGACGAGATGTGACCTGACGCGTAGCCGTACCTGATGACCAGGTACGCGACGATCCAGTAAAGAACGCTTGTGATCAGCCCAGGCGAGTAATCGCGCTGCCGAATGGTCCAGTAGACGTGGACCGTTATCCCATGAATCGCGAACCCGAAGATCCAGAACAACGGCAACACAATGAAATGGCCGCCGAACAGATCGAACAGCGCGTTGCTTGCGGTTATCGCCACCACGGCGCCGGCGTTGAACCAGAAGAACATCCGCCAGCTGTAGGCGGGCCAGAAGTTGGTGCTCACCCAGTGGACGAAACCGCCGTTCATAATCGTCTCGTCCAGCAGGTGGATCACATAGGCGGCCAGCAGCGCCCATGCCAGAAGGTCGAGCGTCAATCGCCGGCTCGTGCAGCCGGCGCCGGCACCCTCTCTGAACCAGCGTCTGAGTGTTCGCCGGCACGACCGACCAGCAAGTACGTCAGCGTCGGGCCCTTCCCTTTCACGTCAACGAGACCGCGTCGCTCGAATTCAAAGTCGTTCTTGACGCGCTCATAGACCGCTTCGGTGACCTGGATCTGGTCAGGAAGGCCATGTGACTCCATCCGGCTCGCGACGTTGACCGTGTCGCCCCAGAGGTCGTAGTGGAACTTCTCCCGACCGACTATGCCGGCCACCGCCGGGCCGGAGTTGATCCCGATCCGGAAGCTGAGGTCCCAATCGTGATCTGCGTTGAGGCGCGCCACCTCGCTCCTCAGGTCGAGAGCCATCGCGCAGATTGCATGCGCGTGATCAGGACGTGCCACGGGAACGCCGGCCGCGACCATGTACGAATCCCCGATCGTCCGAATCTTCTCGAGTCCGTATCGCCGCACCAAACTGTCGAATGCGGAGAAAACTTCATTGAGCACGGCAACCGTCTCCGCGGGGGTCTCGTGCGCCGACCGAACCGTAAAGCCGGCAAGGTCCGCGAACAGAACCGAGATGTCGTCATGGTGGTCGGCGATCGGCTCTTCGCCTCGCTTGAGGCGTACGGCGATCGGCCCGGGAAGCACGTTCAGCAGCAGGCTCTCCGATCGCCGTTCGGCGGCGTCGCGCTGGGCGCGGAAGTAAGAGATGACCAGAAATGTCAGCTGTCCAATGCCGGCGATGTTGAGGGCAAAAAGGGTCAGGACCGCGACGTTCGGAAGCGGCCGCACGTTCTGAGCGACGGATGCGTCGAGCAGGGCAGCCAGGACGAGGTCGACGACGAAGGCGGCGAGCCAGATCGCAGCTTCACGAGCGGGTCTGATGAGCAGCGCGAAGAGCGGCGCCATGAAGGCCCACATGACGACCGCGCTCCCGTGCACGTAACCGCCGAGGCTCAGCTGGAGCCACAGTGGCAGGAGGATGCCGGACCCCAGGAACGGCACCGGCAGAAGGCCGAGCCTCTTGGTCATGACAAACCTGGCGAGAACGGCAGCGACCACGACGCTTTGGACGAGGGGGATGAGACCGCTCGAAGGCTTGCCAAGAGCCGTATACATGACGGCCCAGAGCACGCCGGCCAGCGCGCCGCCCAGGTTCATGACGACGAAGACTTCCTTCCTGACCTTCTCCTGATCGGAGTCGGTGGGCAGGCATCCAATCTCCAGGACCCGGCGTAGCCGTTGCGCTAATGCGGCGCGTGCCACGGGCACCATTCTGACGGGCCCTAGACGCGATACCTCGCGGGGAGGTTCGTAATCATTTGCACGGAGCACCGTTCCAAGTAGCGTGACTCGCGCTCACGCCATGGCGCCGATGCTCCTTCTCGCTTTGGCGCTCCTCAGCGGGTGCGGCGCCGGCAGCACGACCGCACAAACCTCACCAAGCCCCGCGACTCTCAGCTGCACGTCATCCGGGACGGCGTCGCCATCGTGGCCTGAGCCCTCGACGAGGACGGGTTCTGCTCCGCCAATAGTCCTGGCGACCGTGGCTCAGGACACATTCAAGCTGACGTTCGACACCGGAACGCCGGCTTTTGAGCTCACCCCCCAAACGAGCACCCACTTCAGAGCCGATTCCGGTCTCGGTCAACCGATCGACGTCGCCGGATCCGCCGGGGTGTTGATCGTGCTCAGAGGCTTTCGTGGCGACATGAACAACTACGCCGGCCCAGCCTCGCTTACCTCGCAGGGACCGTTGCTGCTGCAGCTCAGGAGCCTCGGAGGCTCGGAGGGCCAGGTTTCTTGGGCCGCCGGATTGAGCCGTCCGGGCTGCGCCAGCGTCACAGCCACGGGCTCGACCCTGACGTTCCACTTCATACCTGCGCCCTGAACGGCTGGTTATGAACTTGTTGCCGTATCGGCGTCTTTGCCTGGCGCGACTAAGACGGCGCGCCGAAGGTGAATAGCGAGGCTCCGGCCCCTGCCTGAGTGAAGGTTTTGCCTTCGACCGCGAGGATGAAGCCCTCATCCTCACCGGTGAAGCGGCCAGGCAGATCGCAGAAAATTTGCAGCCTCGCCGCGACCCTCTCGTTATTCGCAGGAATGAGGTCGATGTCCATGTCTGCGATGCCGGCCGAGGCGAGTCCAAGCGGAGCGCCGACCGTGGTGAAGCTGCGGAGCCTGCTCGCCTTCCAAACGCCGGTGGCGATGACGCTCAGGTCCGTAGCGCTGAAGTGGACGAACGTGCCGCCCCCTGTCGCCTCGGAGTCGGTCAGCAGGCCGTCTCCGGCCATGAGCACGCGCTCCGTCCCCATCTTGCTGGCGGCCACCAGCTTGAAGCCGACCCGATTGCTCGCCAGGACGGGAGTCGCGAGCAGGTCGCCAAGGGCAGGCAGAGTTGCGAGCGCGGCCGAGCCCACCCCTGCCTTCTTCAAGAACTCCCTCCGGCTGGTCTTCGACATCAGTCTCATTCTTTCCATTGGTGTACCTCCCAGCAACGTGCATGAGATTTGTAGCCAACGCCGTGTCTGCCGTCTACGCCTACGGCCCGGCGCACCCCCGATCAGTATGCGCCGCGCATTATTTGCCCTGCAGCCGTCGGACGCAGGTGAGAAGGAGTCTTGACAGATGGCAGTTGAGAGGTTCACTCGCGACAGGATCGTCCGCTATGCACGGGTCGTCGCCATCGCCGCCGCGCTTGGCATCGTGATCGGCATCATCAGCAGCTTGATCATCGGGGTCGGGGTCCAGTACCTGGGTCCGCTCGAGGGCTATCGGCTTGGCGGCCTCGTCGGAGCTGTCGTCGGAGGCGTTTACGGTGGGACGTCGGGACTTGGAATCCGAGGTCTGATCATCGGCGTCGTGGTTGGGCTCGTCGTGGGTGCGGGAATCGGCAACGCCGCGTGGAACTACCAGCTGGCCCACGCGCCCAACCCCGACCAGTCTTTCGACCCGATCAGGTTTCCAGCAATCGGTCTCGACAAGATGCTGGTGATCGGGGCCGAGACCGGAGCTGTCGTTGGAGCCATCGCCGGGTCTGTCCCTGCCAACAGGACGGCGATGTAGAGAGTCGCGGCGGGCGTGAGGCCGAGTGTTATCTGGCCTGAGTCGCCCGATCCACTGAATCTGAAGAGGCCGAGCCCGAGGTCCGGTCGAACCACCTGAGCACGCGCATGGCCCGGAGGGTGATCCACCGGCTCGGTCTGCCTTCGCCCTCGTCCATCGCGAAATGCATGAGGCCGGGATGCGGGTTCTCGAGGGGCCAGCGGCCCTGCGCATCGCGCCTGGACTCGACCAGGCGGATCGCCTCCTCCATCCGCTCGTCCGGAGCGGCGCCGGCGGCGCGCATGTAGTCGAGGCCTCGAAGCACGTCGTAGTGCCAGTAAGTCGGGTAGGAGAACTGCATGAAGGCCGGGTCGATGACATCGCCCGTCGACAGCCTGCGCAGCATTCTCCGTTCGATCAGGTATTCCTGGCCGCGAAGGCGGGCGGCTCTCACCGCCGGTGAGCCGCCCGTGGCTAGTTCGTACTCGAGCAGGCCATCAAGAACGTCGATGGTCGAGTGGAATGACCCACGCGTCGACCCGTTCTCCTGCTCGCAGTTCCACCCGCCGTCATCCATCTGCTCGCCGAGGAGCCGCTCCATGATGCCGCCGACGTTCTCGCCGAAGTAGGCCCCCAGGGCGACGACTTTGCCGTTGATGCAAGGCTCCACCTCGCCTGCAAAGAAGGGCTCGCCATCGTGCTCCCAGGCAACGTGCTCGCGGACCCGGCGGACGGCCTGTCGCGCTTCCGCTCCGGCGGGATCGAGTCCAAATGCCCGCAACAACATCAGGCTCCACGCGGTGGAGGTCCATTCCGGAAAGAGCGTGCCTTGCCTCTCTGGTGGAAGCGACTCCCACCAGTTGATGGCCTCGGCGGAGGTCAGCCTGGCGGGAGTGCTTTTGTCCCAGTGGCCATCGTCCTTCTGCAGGGCCAGCAACCGAGCGCCCCAGCCCTCGGTCGCGACCCGGGCGCGCTCCGCTGCGACATCGTCCTCGGGCGCATCCGCCAGGTCGCGCATGACCTGCCACCTGATGGCCGGGTCCGAGTCCAACAACCAGTCGACGACGTCGATTCGCTTCAAACTCTGCCTGGAGAATAGGCTCTGTGGGATCGCTACGACTCTCGAGATGGACCTGGGAGTGGGTCGTGGTTGGCCTTGGCGGCCTGGCCGTCGCTTGGCTGGGCACCCTGCTCTTCGGCAGTGCCTGGGATGGCTACATCGCGGCCAATCCGGGCTATCGCGGAGATGTCGCCAGCCCACCGCCGGCCTCAGCTGCCATCGGGACCCAGGCTTTCCTGGCGGTGGCAATGGTCGCGTTCGGCTACCTCATCGCCCTCATCGCATCTTTCATGCGTCTTCGAAGAACAGGCGGCGGATGGATGCTGCTCAGGGCGCTGGCGGCGCTCACTCCCATACCAATCTTTTGGCTGTGGCTGAGACACTTCTTCATATTCGTGGTCATCAACGTGTGCTCGGACTGCTCTCCCCCTCAGCCGCTGATCCCGGACATATTCCAGTTCGGAAGCAACCTTCTGGCAGGAGCCGCACTTTTGGGCCTGATTCTGTCTCTGGTCTTCTTAGCCTTCGCGGTCTTCAGCTTCGTGCGGGCTCGCAGGAGGCCGGAGGATCTGGTTACACGCTGATCCCACCGAGGCCGGCATCCGGCCTCCGAGCGCGAACAGCATGGACGTCTACCGCCACAGCTCCGGCGAGTACGACCAACGCCAGCACCCCGGCTTCTACCAGCGGCCACGTGCCGTACGGAGCCGGACTGTAAATCGGATTTCGAACTGTACCTGCCCAAAAGGGCACGGCTGAATCCAATGCCTCGTGGAGCGCCAGCAGCGAGATCATCCAGGCGAGCACTGAATCGAGAATGGCGGCCGCTATTCGCCAACCTGCACGGCGCGATCGAATGAGCAGGGTCACACCCAGGTAGGCGATTCCACCTGCCAAAAGCGGACTGGCCAGCACAAGCAGCGCGAGCCCAACCAACGCGTCTGTGTTTGGCGGGAGGGTGTATGCCGACACTAGACTGGCCGCCCCAAGCCCAAGCAAAATGACCGTTTCCGCACCAGCGCCGATGATCGCGATTCGCCTGGCGGCCGCCCGAGGCAGTGTGGTGAGCAAACCCGACGTAGCGAGTAGCAGGAGGCACGCGATGCCCGCAAAGACAACTGGTGCCGAGGTCGTATCGACGGGATGGGTGGAGGGGGTCAGGCCACGCGACTCGAGGTACTGCACGGTTGCCGCTGTGTCCCAGGCGAAAGGTATAACCACTGCCGCTACGGTGGCCAGCACGATGGGTGCGATCAGGACGTACTCGCGCCGGGATGTCGTAAAGGTCTTCAGCATTGGCCGTTCGAGTAGTCTCGGCAGGCTACCTCAAGGCACCGGCGTTGCGTTTTCGTATTGAGATGGGCCGTAGTTTCCATAACTCGAACCCTGGTGTAGCCATCCTGGGTCGGCCCGTCAGCCTTGTAGTGATGACCCGGTCAAGCCCAGGTGGAACCGAAGATCCTTCGCCAGCTTGGGGCTGAGCGAGCCCTCGGCCGAGTTGATCAATGATCGCAACTCATCTGCTGCTTCGCCGGATGGCCGTGAATACTGCGTAGCAGCTTCACGGCGAACCCAGGTGTCGAGGTCGCCCCGTGCCCGAGTGCGGATAGAGGGGTCGGGATCGTCGACAAGGCATAGGTCGGTCGCCAGGCGTTTCCAGGCCCCATGCTCCTGGAGCAGTCTGAATGCGGCGACGCGCACGTGCCGCGGACGTTCCCTCCCGGTCAGCTTGGTTAGCTCCTCTGCATCGAGCTTGCGTGCATCCTTCTCGACTGCCTTCACCACCTGGCGGGTGACCGCGGCTGACGAGTCTGTCAGGAGACCACCGACCCGCTCGATGGTGGCTGCATTGAGCCTTCGCAGAGAGCGAACCGCTTCTGTCCGACCCCGACCAGTGGGGTGCTCCAACCATGCCACCAGGTCGGGAATGTCCGAGGAGCCACCAGTCTCACCGATTCCGGCGATGACCGCGGGTGGGGGATATCCGTTCCTCGACAGGTTGCGATAGTTCGTTGCCGGTTCATAACCAGCCCGCCGAGCTGCCACTTGCGCTTGAAAGCGCACCATCGGACTGCGGTCAACTAGCGCGTCCACAGCCGGTTGGACTTCCCCTTCGGCTGCAAGCGCTGCCACCGCCTCTGCTCGAACGTAAGCAGTTCCACTCGTAAGCAATCCCAGCAGGCGGCTGATTGCATCGGCAGCACGCGCCCTGACGACCGCGGCCCGAGCGCTTTCCCTCCGGATCACCATGTCGGAATCGCTCCCAGCCGCAGAAATGAGCCGCTCCAGAGAGATTTCGTCACGCTCAATCGCCGCGCTGAAGGCGAGGCGTCTGGTTCGCCGATCATTCGAATCCAAGGCAGCCAGGAGCTCAACATCAGATCCGGTGCGAATCCGATCTTGAGCCATCGCGGCGAGCCATGTGCCTAGGTGCCGGGCACACATAGCAAGGCCGATCGGTGAGGCCGCCAGCAACTGCTCGGGATCGCCCCGGCTAAATCGTTGCTCGATCGCAATTCGGGCTCGATCACGTATTTGTTCAACCCAATCGGCCGTTCGCACCGCGATAGCCTGGGTCGCCACGACTTCGAGGCGCTCCGCGAGGATCGCTACGCAGGCCTCGCGGATATAGCCATCCGGGTGGAACGATCCGACGACCAAGGTGAGGATGCCTGGCTCCGACTCTGATAGATGGCGGCGCAATGCCTGAGTCCAACCAGGCGCGTACCACCAGCTTTTGCGTGCGATCAGGTCCAGAGCCAGCCATGTTCCAGCTTGCATAGCCCGAAGGTGCTTAAGGGCCAGGTGATGAAGATCTGCGTCGCCCGACTTGTCAGCGGCAATCAGCGCGTAGGAAAGACTCTCGACTGCTGCGACAGAACCGCTGGCCAGCTTCGCGAAAATGTCGTCAAGCTCAGACGAGGTGGGCACCGGCGGAAGCTGATCCTGCCGGTGAATCAGGTCCTTCGATGTCAGGCCGGACCGCAAGCGGTCCAGGAGCGCCTTGCCAAGACTGATGACGCGGATCCGGCTCTCGTTTCCGCGAGATGTCACAGCCTCCTACTCCCCGTGGGAAATCCTACGGTGAAGCGCGTCGACGACCCCGGCTACTACTGATTGTGAGAGCCCTATCGAGATGCCCGGTGTTATCGGGCCTGGTATGCAATCGTTGAAATCTGAGACACAGTTTTACGATCGGCACAGATGGAGCGCATTGCATTCCCATCGCAACTCATCAAGGCCACCCCCGGGGAGATCGTCTTCTTCAGCCGGGAGGTCCCTGCTCCTAGCGGGGGCACGTGGTCCATCCTTGTTCCAATCGAGCCGTTTTCGGCAGATGACGAGTACTCGACGGACTGGCGTGCTGGGGCGGAAGGTCCGTACATCGTGTCGACGCAGATCAGGCTCGAATTCATCGAAGTCCCCGCAGAAGACCTATCGGGACTCGCTAACCGTGCCTTTCAGTTCCCCGTCAACCCAGCGGACGGCTACATAGATGGCTCGATCTACCTCTGTGGCAGTCACAACCCGGTCGACGTGACAGCGATTGAGTTTGGCCCGGCAACTGTCAACTCGATCAGGGCGACACTCGATGCAACGTTCGACTTTCAGTTCGAGCTCAGGGACGTGCTCAATTTCGACTTGACCTTTTCCGCGGACCTCATCTTCCGACGGGGCTAACAGGTCTGTGGGCCGCGGTTTCCGTAACGCGAACCAGAGCATTTCCGTCGTGGGCCCAAGAATTGCCCTTGCTACGTCCACCTTGAAGCCGCTCGTCGAAATTCGAGGTAGATAGCCCCGCGACTGGCTGTCACGACTATGGTCGAACCTGTCGGCGCACCTCCCGCAGGCGGCGATCGAGGAACTCACGCTCCGCGCCGTTCTCGGTGAGGGCAAGCGCCCGTTCATAGGCGAGCGCGGCCTCGGCGTCGCGGCCCCGCCGCCGGAGCAAGTCGGCGCGGACAGAGTGATAGAGGTAATAGCCATCGAGGTCGATACCGTCGACCAGTGCGAGCGCGACGTCAGGACCCTCCACCTCGGCCACCGCCACCGCGCGATTCAACTCGACCACCGGCCCTGGAGCCAGCACCATCAGTTGGTTGTAGAGCTGGAGGATCTGCCACCAGTCGGTGTCGTTCGCTACCTCGGCATCACTGTGCACGGCCTGGATGGCAGCCTGGATCTGGTAGGGCCCGGGTCGGTTGATGTCCAGACAGCGGCGCACCAGCTCCTGTCCCTCCGCGATGAGGGCGCGATCCCATAAGCCGCGGTCCTGGTCGGCGAGCAGCACGAGGTTGCCGTCGGTGCCGACCCGCGCTTTCCGCCGCGCGTGGGTTAGGAGCATGAGCGCCAGAATGCCCGTGACCTCGGGCTCGCGGGGCAGGAGGTCCGCGAGCAGGCGGCCCAGCCTAATCGCCTCCGTTGCGAGGTCCTCGCGGATCAGCTCGGCGCCCGAGCTGGCCGTGTATCCCTCGTTGAAGATGAGGTAGATCACCGCGAGGACCGCTCGCACTCGCCCGGGCAGTTCCTCGTCGGCCGGAACGCGGTACGGGATGCCCGCGTCGCGGATCTTGCCCTTGGCGCGCACGATGCGCTGGGCCATGGTCGCTTCCGGAACGAGAAATGCACGAGCGATCTCGGGCGTCGTCAGCCCACCGAGCAGGCGAAGGGTCAGCGCCACCTGGGCGGTCGGAGCCAGGGCGGGGTGGCAGCAGGTGAAGATGAGTCGGAGCCGTTCGTCCTTCACGGCTCCCTCGTCTTGCGGTTCGTCGGCGGCGTGAAGCATCGCAGCCCGAGCGTGTCGGTCCTCGCGAGATGCCTCGCGCCGCAGGCGGTCAACTGCCCGGTTGCGGGCGGTGGTGATGATCCAACCTGCCGGGCTTGGTGGGATCCCGCCCTCGGGCCAGCGCTTGGCGGCCTGGACGAAGGCGTCCTGGACCGCCTCCTCGGCGAGGTCGATATCACCGAATCGGCGGACCAGGACTGCAACCGCGCGCCCATATTCCTCGCGGAAGACTTGCTCGATGTCTTCGGCGTTCAGGCTTCGACTTCGTCCTGGAAAGGGCGCACCTCGATGGGAACCCGGCAGGCCTGGGTGGCCCTGGCGCCCCACCTGAGGGCCTCGTCCAGGTCGGCGACCTTGATGACCCAGAAGCCGCCGATGTGCTCCTTGCCCTCCGCAAACGGCCCGTCCGTCGTGAGCACCTCGCCGTTCTTGACCCGCAGCGTCGTAGCGGTGCTGGAAGGGAAAAGACCCCCGGCGAACACCCACGCGCCCGCCTTTTGGATCTCGGCGTTGAGGGCGTCGACATCGGCGCCAATCGCGTCCATGTCGGCCTGCGCCAACTTCTGGTCATCGGGGTGGTAGACGCTCATCAGGTACTGCTTCATGTCGGGGTTCCTCCTTCGACCTTATCTGTATTGCCTGGTTCCTGCCAGGCTTTCACCACCTACACGCACGACCAGCTCCGAAATCGACACGGCGCTGGCCGGAATTTCTAAGGGGGACAGGATGTGGCCTTGCAGCTGCTAATGGGCGCCGGCGCTACGGTGAAAGCGAGTTCCGCCCGCGCCGGTTCGCGTTATGGAAAGCCCGGCGAATTGAAGTGGGCCGTAGTTTCCGTAACGCGAACCCGGCCATAACGGTCGTTGGACCGACGATCAGCCTTTCCCGTCCACCGGCAAACGTCTTCACGGAGGGCGATGAGCAGCGCAGTCGAGTCGGGGCCGCCCGAGACCGCGACCAGGACTCGCTGGTCGTCCACGAACTTAGTCTCAGTTGTTGGCGTCACGCGACGCTTGCGATGATCATTCGCTGGGCGCCGGCGACCTGCACGTCCGGCCGGCCGTCCAGGTAGGTCCGCCGGGCTTCATCCGGACCGAAGTGCTCGACCCGCACGAACCCACTCCGCTTGACCAGTCGTTCGATCTCCTCGGGTGTGAACAGGCTGATGAACGGCTCCCCGGCGGCGATGGCGACCTTGTTCTGAAGGGATGTCGTGACGCGCCGGGAAAAAGCCGTCATCGAGGATGGAGGCAGGTTGTACGTCATAACGAGCCGGCTGCCGCTGGCGCAGCGGGCGACCGATTCCAGCGTCGCGGAGATCGCCTCGCGCGTCAGGTACATCGTCACGCCGATCCAGGAGAGAACGGCGGGCTCGGCAAACCGGAATCCTGCAGCACGAAGTCCGTCCTTGAGCGTCTGCCGCTCGAAGTCGATCGGCGCAAACACCAGGCCATGCGGCTCCGCTATTCCTATCTCCTGGAGGCGCCGGCGCTTCCAGGCCTGGCTCGCGGGGTGGTCGACCTCGAAGACGCGGAGCCGATCCATCAAGTCCTTGCGCCGGTACGCAAACGAATCGAGACCAGCGCCAAGAATGACGTACTGCCTGACGCCTGATCCCACGGCGCGCTCTATTGCATCCTCTGCGACGCGTGCCCGGATGCACACCCACCGGCAGAAGCTGAACATCTCCTCGGGCGGGAGTTCCGCGCGGACACGCTCCACCAGCGCCGTCCCATCAGTACCGGCAAGACGAAGCGCAAGCGTGTCGTCGAGGATCCAGGGCGGTGGCTCTTGTCTGTGCAGCGCTCGCGCGGCTGCAGTCAGCAATGCGGTCTGGCTCGGATTGCGAGGCGCAACGCCCGTATCCATCAGTCGGACATTGTGGGCTGCGGTGGACTCGAAACCACCTGCCTGCGCGGTAGTTAGCCCTGAGCGCTGTGCGGCAAGGGTGAAACCGCCGAGCATAAGGCGGGGTGTTATGTGGCCTGAGGAGGAGATCCCACGATCCAAAACTGCGATCGATCGCATCGTGGGAGTCACCTGCCAGGCTTAGTAGGCGGCGCGGCCTCCGGACACGTCGAATACTGCTCCCGTTGCAAACGTGCAAGCGTCAGAGCACAGCCATACGACTACCTCAGCTACTTCTGACGGTGAGCCAAGCCTGTTCATCGGGCTGCTTTTGATCATCGATTCAACGACATCAGGTCCAAGGTCGGTGATGAGCGTCGTATTGATCGGTCCTGGCGCAACACAATTGACAAAGACTCCGAATCCAACCAACTCCTGAGCTAGAGCCTTCGTGAACGCGACAACTCCACCGCTAGCGGACGAGTACGCCGATAGATTCGCTAGCCCCTGCTTCGCAGCGAGTGAACCTATGTTTACGATCCGTCCTCGTCTCTCAGCACGCATATGCGGGACCACATGGCTGCATACTTCCAGCACGCCTACGAGGTTCACGTCGATTATTCGTCGCCATTCTTGAGGTGCGAGTTGATCGAATGGAACGTATGATCCCAAAGTGCCAGCCGAGTTGACGAGGACGTCGATGCGGCCCGCGTCCTTGAGTAAGCGTTTGGTCGCCGTGGCCACCTGCTCTGAGTCGGTCAAATCAACCTGGAGGAACATTCCTTCCGAACGGTCCCCTGCGGCGAGATCCCACACCCAGACCGAAGCACCAGCCGTCGCGAGCCGCGCGACGATCGCCCGGCCGATGCCTCCGGCACCGCCAGTCACGACTGCTGTCCTACCGCTGAAGTCGTAAACGGCCTCCACTCGACCGGCGCCATCGTAGATCCGCACTCGGGCGGGGAACAACTCCTCCGAGCGCGATCCGCCCAAGCCGAAAATCTCGGAATCGCGGTGGGCCGCGGTGCTGGGCCTTGAGCGGTCTACTACTGAGCGTGCGATGGCGCTCGAAATGGGCGGTGTTATGAGGCGTGTTTGCCAGTGGTGATGCCGAGAGATCACGGTGTGGCGCTGGAAGTCGACTCAACGGTAGTAGACTCGCCGTCATCACCGGCTGGGGCTCCCAGGAGACCAGTAACTGAACGTGCGCACCGAGTATTCGCAACTCGTGAAAGCCCCGCGGGATCGGGTCTACCAGGCGTTCACCGACTACGAGGCGATTCCCACATGGGACCGCGTCCTTTTCAAGCGGGTAACGGTCACGGAACGTGGTCCGAACACCGCAACTCTGGATGAGGATGTCAGGTTCATGGGCATGAAGATGAGGAGGACGGAAAGGCACGTCCTGACACCGCCCGAGAAAGTCGAAGTGGACGGCAGCGTCCGGGATGCAATCAACACGACCGTATGGACCCTACAGACTGTCCCAGAGGGAACCATGCTGACCGCGGAGCTCGAGGTTCAGTTCAAAGGATTGCTCAAGCTGCTGCAGCCTCTTGCCGAACGGCAGATACGGACCGTGCTGCCCGAATGGATGCGCGAGTTTGCAAGCTACGTGGAGGCGCAACAGCCCAGCTGAAATTACATGGTGGGCCGTAGCTCACATAACGCGAACCAGCTCGTAACGGTCCGAGCTCGGTCCATCAGCCTCCATGCGGGCACGAGCCGAGGCGCGAGGGCGGCGGAGGGCAGGTGATCCTGTGCTTCAGGTACCGCGGGTGAGTCAGTCGCCCCGTGTTTCAGCCACCGACCGCGGAAGGTGCCCGACTGAGAAAGCCATCAGTCCAGTTGGAAGCAACCATGGAAACACCTCGATGCGGTACATACCCGCGCGGACTGCCGGATCTTGTTCTTTGAGCTCACGCGCTCGCTCCGGATCGACACTGAGGATCGAAAACCCGCGGAGTTCACGATCCGGCGCTCCGAGCACCGGTCCCGCTGCAGCAATTAACCAGCCTCATACAGATCGGCTAGATGCGACATATGGGCATCCTGAAGTTCAGCCTCCTTCTCTTCAGTCAAAGCAGGGGCGTCGGAGCGAAGCAGCAGCAGTGAGATCGTGTACCGGTCGAATTCCATACGTACATGGTCGTACAGACAAACCGTTTCGAGGGCCTGTTTCTCATCCGCCGGCAGGTGGGCCGCGCTCCTTGCTCATTTATTGCCATCGATGCGAAGCAACGTGTCGAGGTGTGGGCCGCGGTGGACTCGAACCACCTACCTCCGCGGTAATTGGCCCTCAGCGCTGTGCTTATGAGAGTGGGAGGCCGAGCGTAAGGCGGGGTGTTATGTGGCCCGACCCGGAACACAGAAAGGTGCTCGCGACGATTCTCGGCAAACTCCCGAAGGTTCTCAAAACGGGAGTACAACATATCAATGCCAAGCGTCACTGACCGACCCGAGTTGGTCGTTGCAGTTTGGGCCTCGGTCGTCTTCGCGCTCACGGGCATCGCAGTCGCCGCGCTGTGGCTGCTGGGTGTAAATCTGCAGACGCTCGGCCCCAGCTCACACAACGTTGGCCCCGCGTTCGCCGCAATCGAGATAACCGCATACGCTCCCACTCTGGCTGCCGTGCTGGTAGCTTTGCTCATGCCCGGAGCTGGCAGCCTCCGCCAACTGCTGCGACCCGTACTTCGTTGGCGGGTCGGGCTCGGCTGGTATGCCGCCGCCGTGATCGGACCGATATTCGTCTTGCTTCTCGCCGATGTGATCCACATAGCCTTGGGCGGTGCTCCCCCGAGGCGATGGCTTGTTCTGCCCGTAGGGTTCGCAGCCGCATTCGTGGCCGGGTCATTGGTGGCCGGGGCGGTTGGAGAGGAGATTGGCTGGCGAGGCCTAGGACAGGCCTGGCTGCAGCGTCGGCTTGGTGCTTTGGGCGCTGCGCTGGTTGTGGCCGTCCTGTGGACGTTGTGGCATGAGTGGCCGCTCGCCGGCCCAGGCGGTGACGCCGGTGCGACGCCTGTCGGTTTTGGACTGTTCTTGGTACGGCTCGCGGCACTCTCGGTTCTCCTTGCATGGCTGTTCAACAGCACTGGAGGGAGTTTGTTGATTCCGATGCTCGGCCACGCCGGCTACGACTTTGCAAACAACATCGTCGGCTCCCCAGCCGACGGCGCTCAGCTGGGACCAGTGACCCTTGTCATCTATGTAATTGCCGCCGCTTTGGTGGTGTTGATTGCGGGCGGTCGAACCCTGTCACGCAAAGCACAACCTGCAACTGGTCTAGATCCGAAGCCGGCGGGGCACCAGAAAGACAAAGCGCGCTGCAAATACCATCTATCTGGACGGCTCGGAATGTAAGAACAGTGGTGGGCCGTAGTTTCCGTAACGCGAACCGAATCGAGGTCTGTGGCCGCCCCCTCAGGTTGACCTGAACAACCGGCACTCAGATTCACGACAGATCGAGACTAAATCTCTCGTACACTCCCTCGGGCGAAGCTATCCTCGATCTGGAGAGTCGGGTGTTGACCGAACGTCGGACCGTGTGGGATTTCGCAACAGCCGCACTTCGCGAGCAATCGCCGACGGCTGGCGCGTGGGACGCGTCCGGCCCACAATGGCCCTGCGTTGAGCGGAGGATTGCGGGAGGCGCCCGACCGGACCGCTTTCGTCGGTCGCCGGGCCGAGGTGGCGCGGTTACGAGCCGGGCTGGACCGCGCCTTCGAGAAGCGCGGAAGCCTGTTTCACCTCGGAGGCGAGCCGGGCATCGGCAAGACCCGCCTAGCGGAAGAGATCGCGGGCGAAGCGGAGGAACGAGGAGCCGCCGTTCACTGGGGCCGCGCGACCCAGGCTGAGGGTGCTCCGGCATACTGGCCCTGGCTGCAGATTCTCCGTTCCGTTCTCCAAGATCTCGGCGACGCGGAGTTCGTGCGCGTCTCGCAAGGCGACCTGCCGCAGATACTCCAGGCCTTTCCCGAGCTGCGCCACCATTTTCCAGACGCCGCAGTCCCGGCGGCGGAAGAGGCGAGCCGGTTTCGCACCTATGACGCAATCGCGCGGTTCCTGCTGGGCGTTGCCGGTATCCGGCCGACCGTGCTCATCCTCGATGACCTGCACTGGGCGGACGCAGCGTCGCTGATTCTGCTGCGACAGGTCGCCGACGCCATCTCGCGTTCGCAGCTTATGGCGATAGTCACCTATCGAGACGCTGAGCTGGAGCCCGAACATCCGCTGAAAGCCAGATTCGCCGACGCCAACGCGATCTCGCTCGCGGGCCTTGATGACGCGGAGGCTGCCGTTCTGCTGCGCGACATCTCCACGTTCAAGCCTTCCGCCGACGTCGTCCAGCGCCTGCAGGCGCAGACTGCGGGCAATCCATTGTTTCTCAAGGAGATCGCGAGAGGGTTTCGAGATGACGCGGGCGAATCACCTTCCAGGCATGACCCGGATGCAGCAGGTGGCATACCGACAGGTATTGCCTCGATTCTGAGCCGCCGGATTCTCACGCTTCCAGACGAATGCCGATACGTTCTGGCGTTTGCGGCGGCGGCGGGCTCCGACGTCGACATCGATCTTGTCTCGACTGCCGTGGGGACCACTCGACCGCACCTTCTCGATCTTCTCGACGACGCGGTGAGCGCGGGTGTTCTCACCCGGCGAAGCCGAGGCTTCGCGTTCGCCCACGGCCTTTTCCGCGACACCGTCAACGCGGGGCTCACGACCGCTCGGCGGGCGGAGTTGCACCGACTTCTCGCGGAGGCGCTCGAGAAACGCCGGCCCGGAGGGGCGGCCCAAATGGCGCATCACTTGGTGGAGGCAGCCTCCGCCGACGAAAGGTTGCGAGAAAAGGCACTCGATTACTCAATGCGCGCGGGCCGCGACGCGTTCGCGGAGCTCGCATACGAGGAGTCGGCTCGGCATTTCGACGTGGCGCTCACGTTCGCCGACTCCCTCGAGCCGCGGGGCCAGGCGGAGCTCCTGCTCGACGTCGCGCGCTCGCGGTACATGGCAGGCGATCCTGGCGGGGCGATCGGCGCGGCGGTGGAGGCGTCGCGGATCGGAGAGGAGCTCCAGGACAGTGAGCTTCTGGCCCGCGCCGCCCTAGTCGCACCGGAGGTGGGCGGCCCCGGACTGACCTCAGCGATCAAGAGCCTTTGCGACGCGGCCTTGCGCCGGCCGCCTGCCGACGTCTCTCTGAGGCTACGGCTGCTGAGCCAGCTGACCGTGGCGTTGATGCAGATGCCCGAACCCGGCGCCGACGAGGAGGCGCAGCGGCACAGCCTGGAGGCGATGCGCCTAGCCAGGGACGCTCATGACCCCGAGCTGGTATTCGCCGCGATCCATGCACGCCAGATGGCGAGATCCGGTCCCGACGGCGTCGAGGAGCGACTCGAGCTCGCCGGTCGGGCGCTGGAACTGGGCCAGAAAACAGGCCGGGTCGCCTTCGTCCACTGGGGCCACAGCTGGCGGGCCGACGCGCTGGTCCAGTTGGGCCGCATCGATGAGGCGGAGATGGAGGTGGCCAAGCAGAGGCGGACAGCGGATCTGCTGAGGGAGCCGCTTGCCCGCTGGCGAAGCCTGATCGCAATGTCGTGGATCTGGCTCCTCCGTGGACGCTTTGGTGCGGCACGCGCTCTGTCGGATGAGGCGCACGAGCTGGGCCGGCTCGGCCATCACCCGATGGCCGAGTTCCAGTACGTCACCTTCGAGATGGCGCTCAGCCAGCTCACCGGCGGCACCGATGTGAACCTGGACCGGGCGGACTCGTACATACGCCGCTATCCGGAGATGGGACCGGCGCTGACGGTCTTTCGAGTGCTGGACCTGGCGTCGAGGGGGCGCTTGGCCGAGGCGCGAACGACCCTGCGACCGCTCGCCTCCATCCCGCCAAGCGCCATCCGTCCCCTGATGGCCTGGTTTCCCGCCATCGCCATGTCGACCGATGCATCGGTCGCGGTCGGCGACGCGAACGTTGCGGGAATGCTTTACGCGGTTCTCCTGCCCTATTCGGACCACGTCATCACGACCACCGCGGGCGTCGCCTCCGTGCTGGGCGCGGCCGCGCGCTACCTGGCCAAGCTTGCCGCCACCATGGAACGATGGGAGGCGGCGGCAGCGCACTACGAGACCGCGATCAACTTGGAACGGGAGATGGGCGCGCCGCCGTTCGTCGCTTGTTCTGAGGTGCTTTACGCGGAGATGCTGGTCGGCCGCGGCCAGGACCTGGGCAGGGCGCGACGCCTCGCCGAAGACGCCAGGTCGATCGCTCAGGAGCTTGGAATGCAGCCGTGGCTCGAGAGGTCCAAGGCGATCGTCGAGGCGACCACCGCCAAGGACCAGCCGCTGTCGAGGCGTGAGCTGGACGTGGCGGTCCTGGTCTCGCAAGGCCTGTCGAACCGGGGCATCGCCGAGCGCCTGCATCTCTCCGAGCGCACGGCGGAAAGCCACGTCAAGAACATCTGCGACAAGCTGGGCTTCAACTCACGGTCGCAGGTAGCGGCCTGGGTGGCGGCCAGAAGATCCCGTACCGAAATTCAGTAGTCAGCTCCGTACTCCTCCCGATGTGGCCTCCTCGACCAAAAGCGATCGTGTGCGTGTCGGCCTCGGCAAGAGGCCACCAAGGAGGTCGTCGAGATGTGGAAGTCTCTGCTGGACGCGCTGCTCATAGCGTGCATCGCCATGGATCCAGCCGCGTACATGTACTGGCGCATCGCTCACCTAGACCCGGACCCTTTCGAGGCGGCTGAAGGCGGACCGCGACGCGAGGAGAAGGTCGTCTCGCTCGAGCGCCGCTGGGAAACCTCACGGTGACCGCCCCCGCCGTCATCGAGGTCCCCGTGCTGGTCGTCGGGGCCGGCCCGACCGGGCTGTCGGCGTCTCTACTCCTTTCGCGCCACGGTATCGAGTCGTTGACTGTCGAGCGCCACCCCGGGACTTCCATCTATCCGCGTGCGACGGGTATCAACGCGCGGACCATGGAGGTCTTCCGCGCGCTTGGAGTCGAGGGCGAGGTTCGCGCCGCGGCGTTCACCGCGGTACGTCGGATGGCCAGGTCTGCGGTCCTTGTCGACGATTGTGATTTGAGCTCGGCGCCCATGCCCGTCGACGGCATGGCGCGCGTCAGCCCCAGCGTGTGGACGTCCTGCTCCCAGTACGAGCTCGAGCCGATCCTGGCGAGGGCGGCAGCGTCGCAAAGCTCGGCGCAACTCCAGTTTGGAACCGAGCTCGTCGGATTCGAGAACACTGATCGCGGGATCACGGCCCAGATCGTCGACCAGGCCACAGATCGAGTGAGCGAGGTCCGGTGCCGGTTTCTCATCGCCGCCGATGGTGCGCGCAGCCGGATCCGCCGGCGACTCGGGATCGAGATGCACGGTCCTGGCACCCTGATGGAAAACCTGAGCATCCACTTCCGCGCTCCCCTCCGGCAGTTGCTGGGACGCGAGCCAGACTTCCTTCACTTCGTCGCCAACGGACCTGGCGTCTTCGCACCGACCGACAACGAGTCGCGATGGATGTTCGCCGTGCTGGGGGCCCGGGAGCTGTCTCCGACCCAGGCAATCGAGCTGGTCCGTGCCGGTTCTGGCGTGCCGGACCTCGACGTCGAAATCCTGGGCATGGTGCCCTGGACGATGCAGGCCGATTGGGCTGAGAGTTGGCGGTCAGGCGACGTCTTTCTCGCCGGCGATGCGGCGCATCGGATGACTCCGGCGGGCGGGCATGGCTTGAACACCGGCGTCCAGGACGTGCACAACCTCTGCTGGAAGATCGCGGCGGTGCTCCAGGGCTGGGCGGGACGTGAGCTTCTCGACACCTACGAGGCCGAGCGCGTGCCCGTGGCCCAGTTCAACGCGACCCACTCCGTCACGCTGACCACCGGTAATCCACAGGCCGCCGAGCGCAGCGAAGCGGATATCGACCTCGGCTTCGTGTATGAGTCGACAGCGGTGATCCGGGACGGCGACGATGCCGGAAGTGCGCGGCCCGGCGCGCGTGCTCCCCACATGTGGATGGGCAGCGAGATGTTTCGAACGTCGACCCTGGACTTTTTCGGACCCCGTTTCACCTTGCTGGCCGGCAGCCAGGACGGGGCGTGGTGCCAGGCTGCCAAGACGATCAGCCAGGAGCGCGGGATCCCGATGGGCCAACGGAAGATTTTCAGCCGCCCGTGGCATTCGCTGTACGGCGTCGGAGAGACCGGCGCGGTGCTGGTGCGACCGGACGGACACGTCGCGTGGCGGCGAGCGTCGGCGGCAGCCGATCACTCGGCAGAGCTAGGTTCGGCGCTCAGTGCGATTCTCGCTGTCGATTCCCCCAGGTTGGGCTCGAGCGACAGAGTGCTGGGCGGCAGTTTCCGAAACGCGACCCAGGTGCAAGTTCAGGGTACCGTCATCAGACTAGCCTGAGCATGTCCCTGGATCGCTGGGCGGGGGCCGACTTTGCCGCTTTCGTCCTGCTCGCGTCCCTGCTTCTGGGTTGCAGCACGCCGAATGTTTCGCCCTCGAGCACGCCATCTCCGGCTGCCTTTCGCGGCGCTGTAAACCTGGGTTCTCCGGTCAACAGCCAGGATTTCGACGGCGGCCCCTCGATCTCTTCTGATGGCCTCAGCCTTTACTTCGTCACGGACCGAGACATCTCCAGCGGTGGCGACATCTGGGTAGCCGTCCGGCGCTCGACCTCGGAACCATTTGGCCCGCCGAAGAACCTTGGCCCGCCGGTTAACTCGAGCGATGACGAGGGAGCGCCCAGCATCTCCGCGGACGGTCTCGAGCTGTTCTTCGACCGCGCTCCCGAAGGGCGGATCTACGTCGCCACGCGACCAAGCATCACGGCCGCCTTCGGCAGGCCGCAGATCGTGGACCTCGGCCGCACCGGCTGCTGCGACGGATTCCCGTACGTCTCGGCAGATGGCCACGAGCTTTACTTCTGCTCCGACCGCCCTGGTGGGTTGGGCGGCGACGACGTGTGGGTGACGAGCCGACCTTCGGCCGGATCGACGTTTGGGGCGCCGGTCAACCTTGGGCCCACCGTCAACAGCGCATCGAACGACTGCGAGCCGAGCACCTCAAGCGATGGCAAGACGCTTTTCTTCGCATCTGACCGAAAGGGAGGCAGCGGCGGATACGACATATGGCTCAGCATTCGCGGTTCCCGGTCACAGCCTTTGGGTCAGCCGGTGAACGCTGGACACCAGATCAACAGCGGATTCTCGGATGAAAGGCCCGACATCGCAGCGGACGGCGCGACCCTGTATTTCATGTCTGACCGGCGGGATGGGCTGGGCTCGTTTGACCTGTGGCAGGCAAGTCGCGGCTCACCCGCGTGATAGTTGTTGGTCCACATCGAGCGGGTCGAAGATGCTGGGCCGTAGTTTCCGTAACGCGAACCAATCATTGGTAGTCCAGGGTCGGTGCATCCGTCTCTCTGTCCACGGGAGGGGAAGTGGAAGCCTGACAGGGATGCTGAGCATGCCGTCAGTCCCGCAGCTGCCGGGTCAGTCGGCTTGAGCTTCAGCCACCGACCGCGGAAGGCGCACAGCTGAGAAAGCGATAAGGCCCGCCGGAAGCAACCACGGATATACCTCGATGCGGTACTTACCTGCGCGGACGGCGGGATCCTCTTCTTTGAGTTCCCGCGCTCGGTCCGGCTCGACGTTGAGAATCGAAAACCCGCGCAACTCACGATCAGGTGCTCCAAGCACTGGACCGGCGGCAAGCAATTGACCAGCCTGGTGCAGTTGCGCTAGGTGCGACATATGGGCGTCCTGAAGTTCGGCCTCCTCTTGCTCGGTGAATGCCGGGGCGTCGGGGCGAAGCATTAACAACGAAATCGTGTAGCGCTCAAATTCCATGACCCATATGGTCGAACAGAGGAGCCGGAGCCGTCCAAACCCGCGAGTGCCGGCACTCGCGCATTACCGATAGCCCATGGTGGTGGACCGTACTATCCGTGACGCGAACCGTGTGACCGTGGTCGGCCGAACGATCGGCCCGCTGGCCCGCGTGGCATCGACACCGATTATTCGTAGGAGGCTGCGTGACTGCAATCGGATGGATAGCCCTGATAGTCGTAAGCGCTCCAGTCGGGGCATCGATCGCGAGACTTACCGGTGGTCACACGATCACCGCGCAACTTCTTCAAGTCGCTCTGTCGGTGGCGATCCTGGTCTTTGTCCAGTCCTCCGCACGATTCAGACCCATGCGCCTGTTCGTGGGAATCACGCTCGGGTGGGCACTTGGTTATCTGGCCGTGTCTGTCATCTACTCGACGCCGGTCTGGCTCGACTACCAGCGACACGCCCCCGCCTATCAATGGGTAATGGTCGACTCGCTTGTCCAGGCGATTCCGATGGCTCTGATGCTGGGCATGGCGATGGCAGTGGGAATGAGGCGGTCCCAGTTGTACCTGGTCAAAGGAGACCTGCACGCGAGGTCAAGCATGGGGCTGTTTGGCCACAGAAGTTGGCGCGTTCTGATCATTCCGCTTGCCATCGTTCTGGCAGCGATCTCGCTCTCCTTTCTGCTTTTCAGGCTGAGGAGCCAGACGCTCACGACGTCAGCTGTGACGTCAGCTCTGCCGATACTCATCCTCTTCCCGGTCCTGAATGCCATCAACGAAGAGATCCGGTTCCGGAACGTTTTCCTGGCCGCCGGACTGCCGTTGTTTGGTCCGACTTCGATCCTGTTGATGACCTCGGTGTTCTTTGGGCTGGCGCACTTCGGCTCGTTTCTTGGGACCTCCGGCGCGGGAGGGACTACTGCAAGTGGACTCGTCTACGCGGGAGGGGCGGCCCTGATCGGCTGGATTCTAGGGAGGGCAACCCTGGACACTGGCGGCATGGTTGCTGCGTGGATCATCCACGGTGCATCGGACCTCGTTCTGATCCTCGGCTACGTCTTGCTGAGATAGCGACGAGTTCGCACCGTGCCCCGCGTGGCACATGCAACTCCCCGACCCGGCAGGACAGCCGCCGAATCGTCAATAACGAATGTCTGACGAGGACGTTGGTGGGCCGCGGTGGACTCGAACCACCTGCCTCTGCGGTGATTGACGGTGAGCGCTGTAAAAGGCAGCTCGGTCTCTCAGCATTCCCCTATCAGATGACTCCAGCACTGTGCATAGGATTGGAGCGTGGAATCCAATGAACACATCATTCGCGAGTTTGCCGAGAGTCAAAGTCAAGGAGGTCGTCCCGAGATGAAGGAGAAGCTTCGCCAGGCGCTTGCCGAGACTCGCCAGCGAGAGGCAGAGCTGGAAGACCTTTGCTCAGACATCCCAGCCGATCCGGCTGGTCGCTGGCACCCCAAGGACCACCTCGCCCATATCGCCTGGCACCGCGACTGCAACGCGCGTTTGATCGAGGCCGTGCGCACCGGAGGCGAGATTCCCCCGGAAGTCGATGAAGACGTGAACGCGGCAATCTACGCCGAGACCCGGGATCAACCGGTCGCGGAAGTCATCGCCGCCGCTCGGCGATCATCGGACCTGCTCGAGGCCGTCATCGAGGCATGCACCGAGGAAGAGTGGGAGCGACCGAGGCCGTACGGGCCTCCCGGCCGGAAGCTGGTCGATGGGTCGCCGGGCGACCACCTGGCCGCCCACCTGATGTGGTGTCACCTCGAGGCCGGGAACGAAAAGGCAGCCGAGGCTATCCTGCTCTGGGCCCGAGACCTGTCATCGAGGACCTCCTCCGATCCACGGACCCACGCGGTCGGGGCTTACAACCTGGCGTGCTTCTATGCCCGCACCCAACAGGTGGCCGAGGCGCTGCCACTTCTCCGCGAGAGTTTCGGAGTCGCCCCCGACCTGAAGGATTGGTCTCACAAAGACCCCGATTTCGACCCGATTCGCGACGATCCCCGGATTGTCGAGCTGCTTTGAGCGCCGGCCTGAGCGACGCCGGAGCCAACTACATCAACTGAAGGATCGGATGAACCTCGATCGTCCCCCCGAACGTCGCGGCGGGATTCTTGGCTGCCCAGGCCTCGGCGTCGGCGCGATCCTTGCAGTCCAGCACAAAGAAGCCGTTCAGCCACGGAGTCGCGGAGTGCATTGGTCCGTCGGTGGTGTGCGCGTGACCGCCGTGGACGGTGACGCTAAAGGTGGCCGCCTAGGGCTGGCAGGGGTCGCCATCGTGGTACACGCCGGCAGCCTTGACGTCGTCCAGGTACTTGGCGAAGGCGTCGATCACGGCATTTAGCTCTGGGGAACCAGGTCGTGGCGCCTTCGACTCGTCGACGTACTGAAGAAAGATGTATTTGGCCATTCGTTTCTCTCCTGGTTTTTTTGCCTGGTTACTCAATGCGACGAATGACGACGCGTGGATTAGACATCAGGGCTTGTTAAGGGCCGCTGACCGCGCCGAAGGATTCCGTCACACTCGGGCGGGATGATCGACAGGGCTGAGCGAACGCTAAGGGAGGTCTTCGGCCTCGAAGCGTTCAGGCCGGGACAGTCGGATGTGGTGGCCGCGATGCTCGCGGGCCGCGACGTCCTGTCCGTCGCGCCGACTGGCTCTGGCAAGAGCATCAGCTACTGGGTGCCGGCGGTGGTGGACGGCGGGCTGACGCTGGTGGTGTCGCCGCTCATCGCCCTCATGAAGGACCAGGTCGATCGCCTGACGGACCGCGAAGTCGCCGCGACATTCGTCAACTCTTCGGTCGAGCCGTTTGAGCAGCGCGAGAGACTCCGGCGCGCCGTCGGCGGCGAGTATCGACTGCTGTTCCTGGCGCCCGAGAGGCTCGCCCGTCCAGGCTTCATGGACCAGCTCCCCAAGCTGCGCGTCCGCCGCATCGTGGTCGACGAGGCGCACTGCATCTCCACCTGGGGCCACGACTTCCGGCCCGACTACCGGCTCTTGTCCGCGGCGATCGCAGCCTGTGGAAAGCCGCCCGTCGCCGGCTTCACGGCGACCGCGACCCCACAGGTTCGAGCCGATATCGCAAGCAGCCTTCAGCTTCGCGATCCCTTCGTCTCGGTCAGCGGATTCAACCGGCCGACCCTGAAGCTCGCGGTCATCCGTTGCCGCGGCGAGCGAGCCAAGCGGGATCAGCTCCGAAGCCTGCTCGCGACGCCAGGACAGCAGGCGCTCATCTACGTCGGCACGGTGTCCGCGGCGGAAGAGCTGGCGGCCGAGCTCCGCGTCCCTTGCTATCACGGCCGGCAGGACGCAGAGGTCCGGCGCCGAACCCAGGATGACTTCAGCGCCGGCCGCACGCAGGTCGTCGTGGCGACATCGGCGTTCGGGATGGGAGTCGACATCGCCGGTATTCGTCGTGTCATCCACTACCACCTGCCGGGCAGCCTGGAGGCCTACTACCAGGAGGCGGGGCGGGCAGGGCGCGACGGAAGGCCCGCTGAATGCACGCTCCTGTACAGCCCGTCTGATCGCGACCTCCAGGCCTTCTTCATCGAACAGTCCGGCCTGGAGGACGGCTCGCCGCTCAAAGAGCACGCCTACGCACGCCTGGCGCAGATGATGGCCTACGCGGAGATGCGCGAATGCCGGCATGCCCGTGTCGCCGACTACTTCGGCGAGGAGGGCGTCGCGCGTCGGTGCCACGCCTGCGACAACTGCCTCACCGCCTCGCCCCCAGAGGAGCCGGTGGCGGCCGAGGTGGTGCAGGCGGCGCTCGCCGCGACCGCCAGGTTCAGCGGCCGGGTCGGGCTGGCCAACGTCGCCGCCGTGCTCGGCGGCCGGCGAACCAGGTGGTCGACCGCCCAGCCCTGGGTGCAGGAGCTGCCCTTCCACGGCGCACTGAAACGGTGGAGGGAGGAGCGGATCAGGCTTCTCTTGTCAGGGCTCATCAACGGAGGCCTTGCCCGCCAGAGCTCGGGGGAATACCCGGTGGTGGAGATCACTTCCGCCGGCCGCGATGCACTCGCCGGGAAGACCACTCCTTCCCTGACGCTGCCGGCCGAGTCAACGAGCGTCCGGTCCGGGGATGTCCCGGTGGAGACGCTCGATCGATTGCGACGTTGGAGGCTCGAGACCGCACGGGCCGCCGGCGTACCCGCCTACGTCGTGTTCCACGACACGACGCTGGCGGCCATCGCAACGGCGCGACCCGCGAGCCTGGGCGAGCTCCTGCGCGTGTCGGGAGTGGGAGAGTCGAAGCTCCGCAAATACGGCGATGAGGTCCTCGAGGTACTGCGCACAACACGCGAGTGATGGACAAGTCTCAGATCGGCCGGGCCGGTGAGCTTGCGATCGAGCTGTACGCGCTGGTCACCGCGGGCGGTGAGGTCGACATCTATTCGCCGGTCGTCGACGACGACCACGTCGATCTCGTGGCCGGGATCCGAGGTGGTCCTCCGACTCTCGGCATCCAGGTCAAGACAACGCCGAGCCTCGACCGATCGGGCCTCGTGGAAGCGAGGGCTTCATATCCAGCAGGGCAGGTCAGAGCCGACGCGAGCTTCCTCTACGCGATCGTACTGATGGATGGCGTGCGCATCGACGCCTTGTGGCTTGTCCGTAGCCCCGACTTCAACCGCCTGTCGTATCGAAGCACCGAGCACGGTCGAGAGGTGCTGGAGTTCCGTGCATCACCGAGAGGCGACGACGATTTCGCGAAGTTTCGAACGGATCCACTGGAGACCGGATCCGCCCTGCTGGCTTTCATCCGCGAATCACCAGCACCTCCGCAGTGGCTTCTGGCTCTGGCTCGGACGTAGCGTTAGACCAACCTCTAAAGCCTGACAAGGGCGTTGAAAAGCGCAGCTTCGAGGACGGCCAGGGCGAAGATGCCGCTGCCAACCAGCCACGGGTGTCGAAGCCATCGGCGACCAGCATTACTCTGTTGCATCCCACTCAGAAGCCGACCTTTCAGGCCGTCTGGACGAGGACTGGTGCGGGCGCCACGCTCTGCCCAATTGATGCCCTGAGCAACCAGTAGGAACGCAAATAAGGCAAACGCAAAAATGTAGCCATTAGGCTTGGAAATCCATGCGGGCACGGGCCGCAGTCTAATCCCCGAGTTCAAAACCGCCAGCACCCGTGACCCATCTCCGACGTCTTCGGTGGCGGGCCACACTGTTTGGATGGCGCCCCCAGCGAGGTCTGAGGCTTTTCGTAACGCGGTCCAGCCAATGACAGTCGGAAGGCTGATCAGCTTCGGCGCGCCCGACGATAAACGTCGGCGCGATGGGCGATCGCCGTCACGGTGATCGTGTGACTCGATTCGTCAATTGAATAGATAATCCGGTAAGGCCCACGCCGGGCTGACCATTGACCTTTCAATTCGAGGTGCAGACGCTTACCCATGCGGTGCGGATCCGCTCCGATCGAATGAATCGCTTCGAGCGCGGCTGCCGCAATCTTCATCGGCAGGCGGTCAACGTCGCGAGCGGCAGGCGAGGCGATGACTACTTGCCATCGCCGCGAGCTCATCGCGCCTTCAGGCGCGCCTTCACATCCTGAATCGGGATGGTGTGGCCAGCCTCGGCGGCCGCGATCCCAGCCCGGATCTTTCTCATCAGGCGTTTGTCCGACAGAATCTCCAGGGTCTCCTCGAGCCCCTCGATGTCGTCCAGGCTGATGATCATCGCCACGGGTCGGCCATTGCGAGTGATCGTCACGCGATCCTGCTCACGCTCAACGCGAGCGACGACTTCCGAAAGCTTGGCCTTGGCCGAAGCGAGAGGGATAGTCTCCATAGACCAGAATTATAGTCTAGTAAAAACTGGCCGGCCGTAGCGCGAGGCAGCGACTGCCGCCACTGCGCCGCGGCAGCGGAATCAAATGTGAACGTGCCTCCATCGAGGTGAGCCAGAGCCCTATGTGACGGGAGGGCGGTGGTCACCCTCGTGGGAGGACCTTCGGCCCTCGGCGCACGCGCCGCTGTCGAACACCATGTCTCAAGAGGTGATGCATCGTGCGCAAGGCACGACTCGGGGTTTTGCTGGCGGGTTTGATACTGGTCTTGGCCGCGTGCGGCCGGGTGCCACCGACCTCGAGCGCGACTACTACCCCAACGCCAAACGCGTCCCCCGCGGCCGCACCCACGCCCCTGACCATACCCGGGCCAACCCTCTCACCGGGAGAAGTCGGTCTAGCCTATTCACCCGTCACGATCCAGGCAACGGGCGGCGATAAGCCCTTCCTGTGGAGGGTCAGCGACGGCGCCTTGCCGGCGGGCCTGAGCATCTCGCAAGACGGGGCAATCTCGGGGACTCCCACCGCCGCGGGCACCTTCGCGTTCAGCCTCGAGGTGATGGACGCAAGCAAGGCGACCGCCAACGTGAGCGGAGCGATCCACATCGTGCCAAAGCTCACAGTCAGCCCTATCCAGTCCGGCACTACGACCATCCGAAAAGGATCGGGCGCCAGCGGCTCTCTCTTTGCCACCCAGTCCGGCGGTGCTGGCCCGTTCGGCTATACGGTGACGTCGGGTCTGGTGCCCACAGGCACGAGCCTGAGCGGTCTGTCCTTGACGGGAACGTTCAGCTCGACGGGGAACTACAGCTTCACCGTCACGGTAACCGATGGGCTTGGTGCCACGGCTACGGTCGGGCGGGTGTATGACATCTGGGGCGCGATAGCGTTTCCGCCATACAACTATCCCGGAGGAGGCCCTCCACCGGCGGGCCATATCTGGAGCTACTCCGATGCCACTTGCGGCAGTCTTACGACCGGCTGCAGCACACGATACTCATACTCTGGCGGAACGCCAGGCGTGACGCCTACAGTCTCGTACTCGACTGAGGAATGCGTTCCCTTGGGCTGTACGGTTAAGCCATTGAATGGTCTGTCCGTGACAGTTTCGGGGGGATACGTCCACGTTTCAGTGGCGGCAAACGTCAACCCAGGGCGCACGTATGGAGCAACAGTCGTGGTGTGGCTGACTGATCCTCGAACTCACGAGGTAACTCGTCTGGCCTATTTCGCCTGTAGCGCGTAGACCGACATAGGCGAAGTACGTGTGGTCCTACGTTGTCGGCTTGCGGTTCGCGTAATGGAATGCCTACTCAGCATCGAACACCGACCAGCAGATGTCGTTGCGCAACCGCTCGTCGTCGAGTACGAGCTCGCGAATCGCCTCCGGGAGCTGGTCGCGCTGCCACCGGCACTCGAGTCGCCCTGCGCTCTCGCCTTCTCCTGACGTCGCGGCGGCACGCGCGGCCTTGATCGCATAGGCGGCCGCACCGAGCTCGTGCGCGGCGACGTGTGCGACAGCCGCGGCCTGGGCTGCCGCGTACGCGGCATGCCGTGCTGCCCCACTCAGGTCTCTGGCCGCGGCGTTTGCATGGCCGGCCGCCGTACGAGCCTGGGTCATGGTGATCTCGCTGCGCGCCCAGGCACGGGCCTGCTCGATCGCCTGACGCGGTCGCGGGTCCTCGGGCTGAGCCGACTCGAAGAGGTCAAGGACGTGCTCCGCGCACGATGCCGCCCACAGGGCGAGGAGCTGGTGATCGGAGTCGGTGAGGGTCCCACCGCGGCGGATCGTCACGAAACGCGGGTCGCGGTCTTTAGGGAGGATCACACCAGCACCACCGTTGCTCCTTAGTCTCCCTCTCCCCGCAGGGGAGCAATCAAATGGGCGAAGCGCGCACTTGCGCGCCGTCCTGATCGCGCTCCGCGCGCAGGGTTGGGGTGAGGGGCTTAAAGAATTTCTCTTCGTTTTCCAACGTCATGAGTAAGCAGCGACATCGATCTCCGTGCGATCGTCGCTAACCGTGATCGCGACCGTGCCGGAAGCGTCGGTTCTTTTGCCATTCGTGAGCCGCCAGCCGACCTGGTTGCCGGCGCTCGAGGTGACCTGCCACCTGCCCGTGTTCAGCTGGCTCTTGTAAAAGGCGGTGACGGCGACCACGCCATCGTTGGTCACAAGGACAACGTGGCATTCGTTTCTCGCCGCAGTCTCCTTTGCCATTCCCCCGAACTTAGCCCCTGGATAGTTAGGGAAATTCAGTGGTAGGCAGGTGGAGGTAAAAGTATCGATCGTGATCTCCGTATGGGTGCTGCTGACACCGACCTGGACCGTGCCGAACGGCGCGTCGCTTCTGGCCGGCTGGAAGGTGACCTGTCCGCTTTGTGTGCCGCTCGAGGTGACCTGCCAGGCCCCGGTGTTCAGCTTGCTTTCGTAGAACGCGGTGACGGTGGCGACATCGTCGTTCGACTCGAGCACAACATGGCACGTGTTTCCGGGATACGCCCCGTTCAGCTCATAGGTCTGGTCCGCATACACGGCTCCCGGGTACCTGGGGAAGTCGGAGGGCAGGCATGTGACCGTCCCGTGCAAGAAGCCCTGGACCCAGGAGTACATCCCATAACCGACTCCGGCGCCGGTGAGGAGGAGAACCGTCAGGCAGCCGACGGGGAGCCACACCCATACCCGAGACCGCCGGCGCGCAGGGCGCTGCGGCTGAGCGGGGACCCATCGCGTGCCGTCCCATCGCCAGGTCCCGTCGGGCGATAGCTGCCCCGGCTCGGTTGGGGGCGCACCCGTCAGGCCTATCGACTGCACGACGAGCTAGGCTCGACCGAACGAGCGAAACGCCGTCACTGGAGAGCGAACAGGCGACCCGTGGATGCGGGCGTATGAGTACGGCCGGTTGCTCAAGAGGCTGACAGTGAATCTGCTGCTTCGGGACATGCCAGTGGCGCTGCCGTTTTACACCGATGCGCTCGGATTGCGTCTCCTGTACAGCGATCAGATTTCGCCGTCCTCGAAGGGGGTGATTACGGAAAGCGTGTTGGGCCGTAGTCTCCGCAACGCGAAAGGCGAAGTACGGATACAGGGCCAACTGATCCGCCTGGGCTGATTGGGCCTGCGTTATAGGGCTTGGCGTCGAGGGCTGTGTTCGGACGTGGCGAGTTATCCGCACCGTTGTGGACTTGGTTTCCAGACTGAGAACGCGGGCGCGGTATTCAAGCCGGCACCATCACCGTCAGTCCGCAGATGGCGGCTAAACCTTAGGCATCGCCCCAAAGGGCCAGGTGCGGCTTTGGGTCAGTAACTGCCCATAGCTCGTTGACCTTTCCCTCGTCGTCCATGTGCATGACCCATACTCCCCGTTCCTCCAACACCCTATCGCCGCGGCGGCCATGGACGGTGAGCAGGGCGACGATGTGATCGTCATTGGCAAGAATGTCGTGGGGTTCCAAACGGTATTCATCGGTCCGCTCGAGGATCCGCTGCGTTGCGGCTCGCAGGGTGTCCTTGCCTATGGGTTGCGGGAACACCGGGCTGTGAAAGACAAGACTCTCGCTGAACAACTCAAGGGACTTTTCGATATTGCCGGCATTGCCCGCCGCGTACGCCTCCCGTACTCGGGCGATCTTCTCCGCCTGCGACAGCCTGGCTTTGTTGCTGCCCATGTCTTGCCCTCCACTGACTGTCTTCGTCTCCTTGCCGACGGTTGGCTTGACTATCGACCTGACCATAAAGGGTGTCAAGGGTGAAAGAACAGGCGATCGAAAGAGCTACCTGCGGACCGGAGGATTTGGACTCGAGGGTGGTGGGCCGTAGTTTCCGTAACGCGAACCGGCCGACGGTATTGGGTGAGCTGATCAGCCTCGGTGCTCTCGACCTGACCGGGAGGCTCAGGGCGCTCAAACCGAGTCACAGCAGGTGTGAGCCACCGTCCTAGAAAGCCGGGACAATGGCGCTAAATGGCGAGCGCAAGCGAGCTAGCTTCAGCCATGGAGACAGAATTTGGCCCAAAGTGGCGTTCAGGTGGCGCGGCGGGCGAGGACGCGGTAGCGGCGTTTGAGTCAAAGCACCGGATCTCCCTTCCGGATGGATACAGGGCATTCGTAGCCGACGCCGCTAATGGGGCAGTGGGACCGCCGCATTACGGTTTGGTTCCGCTGGGTGAACCAGCCGGCGCCAATAGCTATCACATAGTCCGTCCCGGCTCGTTGGCTCAGCCCTTCCCACTGACTGAATTCTGGCTGTGGGACGGGACGGATGATCTGAAGAATCCGGCAAACCGCGAGCTTCACCACGACGCACATGACCATGGAACCCTTCCCCTGGGCACTGATGGCGATGGAATGGATCATGTTCTCGTCGTGACGGGGTCAGCGGGTGGACAGGTGTGGATGCTTAGCGGCGAATTTGCACTTCCAGTCGCGCGCGACTTCGATGCGTGGATCCTTCGCGATTATTACCCGGACGCCGCGTGGCTTCTCGACTTCCGTCCGCACCGCCAGTGAGTCGAGTTGTGTGGGCCGCGGTGGACTCGAACCACCGGATCCGCGGCAATTAGCCCTGATCGCTGTGCGTCAAGATCGGCAGTTCCGCGCATAAGGCGGGCAGTTATGTGGCTTGAGCCCGCCTCGGCGACTCGTCCCGAATTTGCGGACCGTTGGGGCGCGTTTCCCGAATGACGACCTCCGATCCAGCTCACCGGGCTCGGAAATCAAATGGCACGAGAAGTGAGCGATGGTCTGACACTGACGGACTCGGGCCGATGCGGCTCACGGACCAAAGAAGACGCACGGTGGATAGTTCACCGTAAGAATGACCTCACGCCGATCTGCGTCGTAGGTCAATTGGCCACCGGGCGGTGGTCCCACTGACTCGTCCTGCATTGACCAGTTCTGGCCGTCCCAAACCCAGGTCTGGGTACCGCTTACCAGCACGATTTGATTACTCGCTGCGTCGAAGGTCATATGCGCCGTGGCTGTTGGGGGGCTCAGGCTTGGCGCAACCTGAGACCAGGTTGTGCCGTCCCACAACCATGTGTCGTCCAGCGGCCCAAAAGGAGAGAAGTTAGTCGTGCCGCCAAAGAGGACGACCTTTCCACGGCGTTTATCAAACGCAATGGCGCCCTCCGTTCGTGACGGTGGAGACGTAGTTGGATTCGCAAGAACCCATGCCGCGCCGGTCCACAACCACGTCCTCTTTGATTGCTCTTGCTCGAAATTTGCTCCGCCAAACAACACGATCACGCGACGAATGTCGTCGTAGACAATGCTCGCGCCGCTCAAGTAGCCGGGGTCGACTGAGGTCTGGACGGTTTGCCAGCTCGTTCCGTCCCAGGTCAGTGTCTCGCATTTCGAGTCGGTCACGCATTGGAAAAGGAGGAGGCTCTTGCGATTAGCGTCATATGCAAGGTAAACATTGACTCCCCCTGTGACGTCTGCAACGGGAGGGTTCGCCGGGCGCCCGACAAAAGCCCATGAGCCTCGTGAGAATTCCCACAGTCCCCACTCGTCATGCGGGTCAGGGTCATAAGCAAGTATCTGTTTCGTGGCGTCGTCGTAAACGAGCGGCCCCGGCACCATTTTTTGGCTTTGCTGCACCCATGCAGACTGGTCCCAAGCCCAGGTTCCGTAGCGCGTCTGAGGGTAGCCGCTGGGACCGGCGCATGTCGTTGTTGGGGTGCCGCCGCAGCCTTGCACCGCGATTGCGGCAAGTGTTATGACCAGTTCGAGCCGCCAGAGCCTGCTCATGCGCACGACGGAACCCACTTCACTCTTATCGGCTCCAACTGATCGCAGCCTAGTTCAGCCGCAACTACCACGCAAGCCAAGTTGGGCGCCGAGCACGGTCCCTCTCGAACGCGCGAGCATGGAGGCTGCGTGACCGTTCCCGGCCTAGTGGGCCGCGGTTTCCGCAACGCGAACCCGGATCCAGTCGTCGTCTGGCCGCGCCTCGCGCTCTGACTCGGTGGCCGGACGAGATCGGGGTGATGCTAGCTCTGCCGGCCAGGTCCCCAGTCGGGCCGAAGCGGAGGTAGGTCCCTTAGCTCAGGGTCGGGTGGAAGCGGAGTCTCGCCATCGTCTGCGCTCCATGCCCTGCCGTATTGATCCGGTATCGCACCCCAACCGAAGTAGGGAAGCGGCTTATCGGGAACCGAGCCAAGGGTGTCGACCGGATCTAGTGGCGAATTGCCCACCGTACATAGATGGGCCCAATCGTCACCGAGGTCGAAGACGTAGACGAACTGCTCTCCGGGCTTGAGGCGAGCAAGCTTGACGAGGCGGCCGTCCTCGACTGGCTCATCATCTGGATCTGGCATCCCGATGCGAGTGCCATCGGCAAGCTCGAATTCGTGACGGTGTGACCTGTCCCATCGCGCAAACGCATCGTCAATTGCGGCACCAAGGTCGGCGAACGAGTGATTCGCGGCTGCAGCAAAGACTCGACCTGGTCGCGGCCAGCAGCGCTCCCCACGACCCCCGACAAGTTCAACCTTTACGGAGATCCATGGTCCTCGCGGCGAGCGCGGCTGGCGCTGAGCTCCGCCTCGAGGCCTGACGCCGATTTGGCGCGCCCGCGGCGTGAAATCCCTCATCGCCGTCGGCGGCGACGCCCGTAGGCGACCGCCCGGTGGCGTACTGCTCTGACCACGACACGTTCTCTCCCCAGCGAACCTTCGAGCGTGTAGAGAATTCGGTAATTGCCGACTCGCGCTGACCAATGGGGGCGCAGGCGACCAAGTAATGGGCGGCCAACAAGGCGAGGCTCGATGCCCAGTCGTTCCACGACGTTGGCTACCGCATCACGGATTGACGCCGGGAGTCTCTTCATATCCTCGACTGCTCGTCTTGTCAGAACGAGATCAGGCAAGGCCGAGCTTTCGTTTTACCTCATCCCACGGACTCACGCGACCAGCGGCAACGTCTTCCTCGCTCTCTTTCAGAGCTGCCATTACTTCAGGATCGCTTAGAACCTCAAGCGTCTCCATCAGGGACTCGTACTCAGCCTCTGACATCACAACAGCAGCAGGCCGCCCGTTACGAGTTATGACTATGTGCTCGCGAATCTCCTCGATCTCGTCCAACAACTCGGTGAGGTGGGCTCGCGCGTCCGAGAAGGGGACTGTCCTTGCCACTGGCCTACTGTACGCGATTTTGCACAATTCGTGTGTGGACCAAAGCTCACACGACGCGAACCGTAGCCATCGGCGGGCGGCCCGATTAGCCTCGGCCGGTAGACACGCGGTGCCTCGGTCACTATAGTGCCGTGCGTACGCGGTTCACGGAGCTGGTCGGCTGTAGGCTTCCTTTCCAGCTCGCCGTTCTGGGCGGGGTAGGCACTCTTGTGCTGGCGAACGCAGTCGCGAAAGCGGGTGGCCTGGGCATGGTGCCGCGCAGGGTCGGGGTGCCCGAGCCCGGTTCGGCTGCGTTGGGCAAGGGGTTCCTGATCCCCTTCCTTCCAGCGCTGGAGAAGGTGGTCGAGGACGTCCGCGGCCTGCGCGTAGCGGAGTTCTTCTGGGGCGAGCCGCAAGCTGTGATCGTGGCCGCTGCTCACTCTGCAGGGGCTCTGGTCTCATGGCAGGTCGGCTCGACCGAGGAGGCGCGGGCGGCAGCGGATGCGGGTTGCGACTTTGTTGTTGCCCAGGGCGTCGAGGCAGGCGGCCATGTCCGTGGCAGCCAGCCACTTGACGAGCTCGTGGCCGCGGTGCTTGACGCCGTTTCGGTACCGGTGGTGGCAGCCGGAGGGATCGGAAACGCCGAGCGCGTCGCGCAGTTGATCGCTGGCGGCGCGGACGCCGTACGTATCGGCACTCGGTTCCTTGCCTGCCCTGAATGCGACGCACATCCCGCCTACGTACAAGCGCTGATCGCGGCAACCTCGGACGACACTGTTCTGACAGACCATTTCGACGGCGACGGGCAGTGGCCGGCATTCGTTCGTGTCTTGCGCTCGTCGCTGGAGGGGGCGATCAGCGTAGGCAACCGCAGCACATCCCCTCCCTCCGCGGCGGCCGAAGCTCCGATGACGATGGCGTGCTACGCCGGCCTCTCAGTGGATCATGTGAGTGAGGTCATGCCGGCTCTCGAAGTCGTGCACGAGCTGACTTCTTTGCTGATCTGAACCAGTCGAGAATCTCGATCGTCCCAGCTTGTATCAGCCGACCACGCGCGCGGGTGTCATCGGGGATGATGGCGGATTGCACCGCGCCCAAGGAGGGAAGGAATGCCAGCACTGTTGATTGCACGGTTTGACGGCGACGTGGACGAGTTGACCCGCTCGTACGACCGAGGGCACGCGCTGATCATGAGCCGAGGAGGGGCTACATCCTTCGGCGAGCTGCGCCATCACTGCGCGGTCGGAGATGGCGCCCTTTACATCGTGGGCGTGTGGGATTCCGCGGAGCACGCGCGAAGCCGCTGGTCAAGTGATGAGCTTGAGAAAGTCTTGACCTCGGTCGGGTTTCCGCCTCCCAAGAGTGCCGATCTGACGATTCTCGAGCTGCACGCCGTCGAACCGCCGCTCTGACCCCGGTCTGATTGCTGAGTCACGCAGTTTCACGGATCAGCCGCACGATGGGAATCTCCCGATCGGTCTTCTCCTGGTAAGCACCAATTCGGGGTGAGATCGCCGCCATCCTTGCCAGCGCCTCAGTTCGCTCGTTCCCTTCCAGCGACTCGCCACGAACCCTGAATCGCTCGTGCCCGACCTCCAGCCAGATCTCGTCTGGGTGCTTCGCCATGTTGAGGAACCAAGCTGGGTGGCGGGCGGCTCCAGCCAACGCGGCGATCACGAGCCAGGCATTCTCTCCATCCGGGAACCCGGCGACCGCTGTCGTCCGCGACTCCCCCGACTTGGCCCCCCGCGTGGTCACGAGGACAACGGGGAACCCCATCCTCTTGCTCGCGCTCTGGCCGCCGTCACGCCGGTACATCCGGATCTGCTGACCGCCGAAGAGCTTGAAGACCTTCATGAGGAGTCGCGGGAAACCTCTGCCACGAGTGCCGCGCGGCGTGACGCGAATAGTCATCGCCTCGTCTCGGCAGCGTCCGTCGGATGGCCTGACTTCGGAGCTTGACCCCGCCCCGCTCTAGCGTCGCGCACCGGTACCTCCACCACGATTGCGTTCGCAGCCATCGATGCGATCCTATCAGAATAGTTTAGCGATTCAAGTATCGAAGGCTTCAATCGTCGGAAGGTTGGACGACCTCGTGCGATCTGGGATACCATCGGAGCGAGCATGGCCGCCTCACGTTCGCGCACCAGTAAGCGGGCCGTGGCCGGTGAGGTGTGGAGATTGATGGCGGAGTTCTCGTCAGCCAACTTCCGCCGTCGGGCTCAAACCGAGCAAATGCGGGAGTTGGGGATGACGCCCGCGCATTACCGGGCCCTCTCGATGCTCGATCCCGACGA
>Ga0207646_10000568_pt1 | contig 48618 bp, 42 predicted proteins | sample KBSK5502metaG_FD_184343 | JGI IMG/M metagenome (GOLD analysis project Ga0207646, IMG submission 184343) | Corn, switchgrass and miscanthus rhizosphere microbial communities from Kellogg Biological Station, Michigan, USA - KBS K5-50-2 metaG... | ecosystem: Host-associated > Plants > Roots >...
GGAACTCGGCCTCGCCCTTGAGTGAGAGCGTCTTGGTGATCGCCGCGGTGAGCGTGGTCTTGCCGTGGTCGATGTGACCGATGGTGCCGACGTTCACGTGCGGCTTGGTGCGCTCGAACTTCTTCTTCGCCATGTTGGTGCCGTCTCCTTCAGTGAGCCCACCTCGGGGATCGAACCCGAGACCTCGTCCTTACCAAGGACGTGCTCTACCAACTGAGCTAGGTGGGCAGAGCCCTATTTCCGGACACTAAAAGAGAGTTGCTCTGCGCAACTCCCTCGAGCCGCTGGGTCCAGAAGATTATCCGCCTGCGGGCCACGGCGGGTCAAGGAAAGGCTCGAAAGGCGGACCTACGGGCGACGGCGGAAGGTGCGCCCGCCGCCCTGCACCGTGCCGGGCGCGCTCGTCCGCGTGACGACGAAGGAGCTGCCGTCGGCGCCGAGCGTCGAAGGCTGCGCGATCGCCTGACCCGCGCGGTTGATCATCGCGACCGCCGTGGCGCCGAGGGCGCTGAGGCTCTGCGTCTTGCCGTCACGCACCGCGCTACCGCCGGTGAAGCGCAACGTGCCGAAGTCGTCGAGTGGGATGATCCCGCGGCCCGCGCTCGGCGCCTCCTGGATCCACTCCGCGGACGAGCGCGATGAGGCGTAGCGGACGGTGCGCTGATACGTCGCCTGCGTCGTGTTGTTCGCCATCTTGATGAGCCACTCGCCACCCGTCTGCTCGGTGATGCTGACGGTCACCGAATCACCGGGTGCAACATCGAGCGAGACCGTGCGCGACGAGTCGGGCAGCATCTCGATCCACGCTTCGTAGCTCACGCTACCGCCGGACACCGTCGCCTGGGTGCCCGCCTGGATGAGATCGGTGCCGCTCACGCCCCCGATGCCGACCCACGTCGCGTCGGCGCCGGTCGTCGTCGCGCCGACGTGCGGGACGATCCAGGTGCCGGTGACCGACGTGTAGGTGCCGCCGCTCGCGACGTAGCCCGACCAGTTGCTCGAGGTGTCGGAGATGCGCGCGGGTGTCGTGGTGGTGGTGTCCGGCTGCGTGGTCGCCGTGCCCGATCCCGGCGTGGCGCCCTGCGCGCTGGGCTGGACATCGGTCTGAATCTTCCACGCGCCGTCCTCGCGGACGAGCGTGTAATCGTTGCGGTCGGTCCGCTGGTCCTGCGACCCGTCGCTATACGTCGTGCGCCAGGTCTCGTATGCGGTGGCCGCCGCTGTCGTGCCCGAGACCGTGACGTCGCCCCACTCGATCCTGACGAGCGTGAAGCCGGTGACACCGCCGCGCGCGAGATCGCCGTTGATCTGCGTCAGCTCGTCGTAATAATCGGACGTCGCGGTGGCGCGCATGACGGACGCGTCGCCCGTCGCGAACGCCTTCTCCTGCGCCTGGTCGGCGGCTTCGATCACCTGCTTCACCGCTGCGACGGTCGCATCAGACGCGACAGCGGCCGGCGACGCGGCGGTCGGCTCCTGCAGCTGCTGCACGGCGCGACCGAGATCCACCTGGCCAGCGCAGCTCGTGAGGACGATCGCGAGACCGATGAGGAGCTTTCGCATGGGCTCATCCTGCGCCCGGAGCCTTGAAAAAAGATGAAAGTTCGCTAAGAGCCCGATAAGAAGGCCACTGCGGCCGCGGCCCACGCGCATCGGAGCGCGACCCCCGCTAGGGTCAGGCGGTTGGCGAAGCGCGTGCGCGCACTCGAACGGCCCGGTCTGTCTCTCAAGGGGTCGGGCTTCGTGTTCGTCGCGACGAAGGGCGGCGACATCCGCGGACCCTCGCGTCGGGGCGCCGGTCTCTATGCCTGGGACACGCGGCACCTTTCGCGGTACGAGCTCCGACCGCGCGGAGCGGCCTTGCGGCTACGTTCGGCGGAGGTCCTTCCCGACGGCGCACGGCTGTCGTTCGACCTCGGTCGGAGCCTTCAGATCGAGCGGCGCATCCGCATCGACTCGAAGCTCAGAGACGACTGGTCGGTCGCGAACAGCGGTGCCCGGGTCGCCGCGTTCGACGCGGATCTCGTCGCCGACGCCGACTTCCGCGATCTCTTCGAGGTGCGACGAAGTGTGCGAACGACGCGCGGCCGCGTGCATCCGCCGATGGCAGATGGCGGCACGCTCCGCCTCGCATACACCGCGATCGACGGCGTCGAGCACGCCACCGAGATCGACGCACCGACGAAGGCGTGGCGCGTCGATCGGACGCCCGCACGCACGCGCGTGAGGACCGTCGTTCCGCCGGGAGAGCGGCGCTCGTTCCGCGTCGAGATCCGCGCGCGTTCCACGCTCGCATCACCGAAGCTCGGCAAACGCGACTGGCGCGCGTGGGACAAGACCTCGACCCATTTCGCGAGCGACTCGCCGGACCTCGACGCTTGGCTCGCGCAGAGCTCGCTCGACCTCTTCCTACTCTCGGACCGCACCGCCGAGGGCTACTTCCCCGCCGGCGGGATCCCATGGTTCGTCGCTCCGTTCGGGCGCGACTCGATCCTCACGGCGCTCTTCGCGCTACCGCTCCGCCGCGACCTCGCACCCGCGGTCCTGCGAGTGCTCGCCGATCATCAAGGCACGGCCGATGTCCCGCAGCGGGACGAGGAGCCTGGCCGCATCGCGCACGAGATCCGGCAAGGCGAGATCGTGCGGACGGGCGGCGCCTTTGGGACGCCGTACTACGGCTCGGTCGATGCGACGCCACTCTTCGTGTGGCTCGCAGCCGAGGCTGCGCGTTGGTTACCGGAGCGCGATCTCATCGGTGAGTTCGAGGGCAACCTGCGCGCGGCGCTCGCGTGGATGGACGAACGCGGCGATCTCGACGGCGACGGTTTCATCGAGTTCGAGCGGCGGGCGCCGAACGGGATCGAGAACCAGATGTGGAAGGACTCCGGGGAGAGTCTCCTCGACGCGAACGGTCAACGACCGCCGGGTCCCATCGCCGCGGTGGAGGTCCAGGCCTACGCATATGCAGCGTGGCGCTCGCTCGCGGAGGTCGTCGCTCGGCGGGATCCCCCCTGGGCCGAGTCGCTCACCGCGCGCGCCGACCGCATGCGGCCGCGCTTCGAGCGCGCGTTCTGGGTCGCGCAGCGGTCCTTCTACGCACAGGCGCTCGACGGTCACAAACGCCAGATCCGCGACGTGGTCTCGAACCCCGGCCATGTGCTGTGGTCGGGCATCGCATCGACGGCTCGCGGTCGTGCGACTGCGCGCCGGCTACGACGATCGGACCTCGCTAGTGGCTGGGGCATCCGCACGCGCAGCTCGCGTTCGACGCACTTCGATCCCGGCAACTACCAGAACGGCGCGGTGTGGCCGCACGACACCGCGATCGCGGCCGCGGGCATGGCCCGCTACGGGGAGCGCGCGGCCGCGGCGCGCACGATCGCCGAGATCGCTGACACCGCGAACGCGTTTCCGGACCGTCGCTTGCCCGAGCTCTTCGGCGGAGAAGCGCGACGAGCCGGCCACGCACCCAATACGTACCCGGTCGCGTGCAGTCCGCAGGCGTGGTCGGCCGCCGCGGCGTTCCTGTGCGTCCGGACGATGCTCGGTCTGGAGGTCGCGCCCGACGGAAAGTCGCTGACGCTCGACCCGATACTGCCCGACCGCGTGGATCGCTTCGAGGCCCGCGGCCTTCACGTCGGCACTGGCGTGATCGATGTTCAGATCACACGAGCACGAGGTCGCGCGCGCGTTAGCGGCGTTCAAGCAAGCGGCGTCTCAGTCGCGCACCGATGAAAAAGCGGACGCGAAGCCGGAGTACGATGCGGCGGCAGGGGGAAGCAGCCGTATGGCGCCCTCCAAAAGGAAACGGGAGGTCTCTTTGGTGAATCGCAAAACAGTGCTCTCCATCTTTGCGCTGCTCGCACTCGTCATCGGGGCGTGCGGCGGCACTGGCGCGGGACCCACCGCGACGATCGGCGCGATCTCGGGCGACCTTCGGATCTCCGGCTGGTCGTCGTCGCCCACGGAGGACGCGCTGCTCCAGGATTCGATCAACGCGTTCATGGCGGCCAATCCCAACGTCAAGGTGAAGTGGGAGCCGATCGCGCAGGACTACGAGACGGTCCTGAAGACCAACCTGGCGGCCGGCACCGAAGCTGACGTCTTCTACGCCGACATCTTCTGGATCGACAGCGTCATGAAGACAGGCAAGCTGCTCGCGCTCGACGACTACATGTCAAAGACCGGCACGAAGAAGGATGAGTTCGTGCCCTCGCTCATCAACGCGTTCTCCTACAACGGCAAGGTCTACGGGATCCCGAAGGACTTCAACACGCTCGGGCTCGTCTACAACAAGGATCTCTTCAAGGCTGCGGGCGTGGCCGAGCCCACCAACGACTGGACCTGGACAGACCTCCAGGCCGCCGCGAAGAAGCTCACCGCCGGCGGCGTCGTCGGGCTGAGCCTTCCCGCGGACGCCGCGCGTTTCGTTCCGTTCCTCTGGCAGGCCGGCGGTGACCTGGCGAACATCAACAACGACAAAGGCATGGCGGCCGTCGACTTCTACACGGGCTTCGAGGCCAAGGACAAGACCTCCAAGCTTCCATCCGAGCTCGGCATGGGCTGGGCCGGCGAAGCCTTCGAGAAGGGCAAGGCCGCGATGGTCTTCGAGGGTGGCTGGCTCCCGGCCGACCTCAATAAGAACTTCAAGAGCGTGAACTACGGCGTCGTGCAGATGCCGAAGGGCACTGCCGCGAAGTCGAACCTCATCTTCACGGTGTCGTACTCGATCTCCGCCAAGACGAAGAACCCGGACGCCGCCTGGGCGCTCACGAACTACCTCACCGGCAAGGACAACCAGAGCAAGGTGCTCAAGGCCGGTTTCGCTCTGCCGACGCGCACGGCGCTCGCGAGCGACATCACGGATAAGAACTCCAAGGCGATCTTCGACGGCGCCCCATATGGCAAGCCGTTCAACTACGCCAGCGCGAACACCGGCAAGGTGAACGACGAGATCAACAAGGCGCTCGAATCGGTCATCCTCGGCAAGTCGACCGTCAAGGACGCGCTCGACAAGCTCGCGACCACGATCAAGCCGCTCCTTTCGCAGTAACGGATGGCGGTACTAGCGGGAGGGACGGTTCGCCGCCCCTCCCGTTTCCGCTACTGGCGTCAGTGGGTCACGGCCTATCTCTTCCTCGCGCCGTTCCTCTTCTTCCTGCTCGTGTTCATCGCTGGGGCGGTCGTCCTCGCCCTCTACTTCTCGTTCACCGACTACGACCTGCTCTCGGATCCGGTCTTCGTCGGGCTCAAGAACTACCAGAAGGCTTTCCAGGATGCGAGCTTCCTGCACGCCGTGCGCAACGTCGCGACGTACACCGCCGTCGTCGTCCCCACGCAGACGTTCGTGGCGCTGGTGATGGCGGCGGTGCTCGATCAGAAGCTGCCGTTCCGCCGATTCTTCCGCATCGCGTGGTACCTGCCGTGCGTCGCGTCGTCGGTCGTCACTACGCTCATCTTCATGTGGCTCTTCCTGCCCGACGGGTTCATCAACGCCGCGCTCAACTTCATCGGTCTGGGCGTCCGCATCAACTGGCTCGGTGATGAGGCCACCGCCCTGCCATCGATCATGTTCATGAACATCTGGGCCACGGCCGCGACGATGATGCTCATCTTCCTCGCCGCGATGCAGGACATCCCCGGCCCGATCTATGAGGCCGCACACCTCGACGGGGCCGGCCCGATCCGGCAGTTCTTCCAGATCACCATCCCGCTGCTGCGGCCCGCGATCTTCCTTGTCGTGTTGCTCGGGACGATCGGCTGCTTCCAGCTGTACGACCAGGTGAAGATCGCGACGAACGGTGGACCCAATGAGGCGACGCTAACGGTCACGTACCTGCTCTGGAAGCAGGGATTCCGCGACCTGAACATGGGCTACGCGAGCGCGCTTGGCGTGCTCCTCTTCGTCGGCATCTTCGTCATCGGGATCGTGCAGCGCCGTCTCCTTGACGTGAGGCCCGATTACTGATGGCCAGTCGCGCCGCCGCGGTCACGACCGTCTCCCTCCAGCGCCCACGACTGCCCTTCCGGATCTCGCGCGTCCTGTTCCTCGCGGTCGCCGCGATCATCACGGTCCTCGCGCTGACGCCGTTCATCCTGACGGTCTCGGGGTCGTTCAAGACGAAGAGCGAGATCCTCGACTGGCCGCCGACCATCATCCCGACGATCTTCCAGTGGCAGAACTACGTCGAGGTCTGGACGAACTCCCACTTCTTCCCGCAGTGGATCGCGAACAGCGTCTTCCTTGCGGCGTTCCACCTCGTCGCGTACATCTCGGTCTGCTCGCTCGCCGGCTACGCGTTCGCGCGCCTGCGGTTTCCCGGCGCGACGGTGCTGTTCCTCGCGATCCTCGGCAGCGTGATGGTCCCGGGTCAGGTGCTCTGGGTTCCGAAGTTCCTGATCCTCAACCAAGTTGGGCTCGTCGATAACCTCTTCGGCATCGCCCTACCGGACCTGGCCGACGTGTTCGGCGTGTTCTTCATGACGCAGTTCTTCAAGACGTTGCCCAAGGAGCTCGAGGAGGCGGCGTCGATCGACGGTGCGGGCACCTTCCGCACGTTCCGGCAGATCATCCTGCCGAACGCCTACCCCGCCCTGGCCGCGCTGGCGATCCTGCGATTCCAGGCCTCGTGGAACTCGTTCCAGTGGCCGCTCATCGTGGTGCGATCGCCCGAGCACCTCACGCTGCCGCTCGGTCTCGCGTCATTCCAAGGCTTGTTCGGCGTGAACTGGAACTGGGTGCTCGCGGGCGCGATGTTCAACGCCGTGCCGATCATCCTGCTCGTGATCTTCTTCCAGAAGTACTTCATCCGCAGCGCCGCGAGCAGCGCGGTGAAGGGATAAGAGAGATGCCAGACTCGCCGACCCTATCTCGGATCGAGGGACGGCCAACGGCAGCGAAGCAATGGCGGCAGATCGGGGCGGCTCGAACGTCCGCCCCGATCCTCACGTCATATGTGGCTATTTGCAGTGGAGCTGGATGTTGCCGCCGTCGAGCGGTCCGCCTTCGAAGTAACCGGTCGTCAGGCTTAGCTTGAAGGTGTCGACGCCGCGGCCAGGCTCGCCACCATCCATTACGTCTGCGACGTAGTTCGCGCCTCGTCCGTCGACATCGGCCGCGCCTTCGATCCGTCGCGAGGTCTCTCCGATCGGGTTGTACGCGGTGACCGCGGCCCCCTTGACCTTCAGCGCCGGGTTGCTGTGGTCGATGTACGTGAGGTGACCCCAGAACAGGCCATCCTTGATCCCGCCCGCGACCGCGAAGTTCGCGCGGGACCCCGATGACGTCGTGATCCAACCGCCTCCGGTCACGAAGTCCTGCCGCGAGCATGGAGGTGTTCCGCCGCACGCGATGTCCGCGTGAGCCGAGGCCACCACGAGATCCGTCCCGCCGATCAGGACGATGTGCAGGGCATTCACTGTGATATCGCCTTCACCTGCGGACGCGGAGCTGCCGGTCTTTTGCTCGTTGATGACGATCTGCCCGAGGCCCGGAAGCACGATCGTCTGGTTCACCGCGCCGGTCACGACGATGGGCTGACCGTTCAAGGTGAGACGGGCGATCTCCGAGCTTCCGGTGATCGTCGCGCTGCTGCCGTTGCACGTGGCCGATGCGCGTGCCATCAAGAAGTCGGCGGCGATCGACTGGCCGCCCGCAACCAGCGCGAGGTTCGCGACCGAGGCCTCCGCGCTGCTGCTGCTTCCGCCTGCCACGACCGCGGCGTGAAGAACCTCGGCCCTGAGCGCTCCATTCGTCGGGTCGAATAGACCGTCGGGATACTCGAGGACGGTCGCGTCACGCGCCTCGCCGCTCGGACTGATCGGGCCGGTGTCCGCGAGCGGACCGACCGGGATGCCCGCCACCGTGCCTTTCACGACCGTGGCCTGACCGCTGAACGTCGTCCCCGCCGCCAGGGCGGTTGTCGGCCCGATCGTCCACGCGACAAGGCCCGCGAAGAACACCAGGGCGACCAAGCTGCTGAATGCTCGATGCGTCTTCATCTGCTCTCTCCTCCGGCTGCGCCGGTACGAATTTCCCCCAGGGCCAGCCGAACTGATGCCGAAACCGACACCGTTTAGCGAGGACGCGCAGATATAGCGGGCCGTTACTTGTAACGGAGGAAGCGCGGGAGGCAGCCATCGGTACGTCGCTCTCGCGGCGAGAAATCGAGGTCCTCGAACACGTCGCCCGAGGGGAGACCTCGAAAGAGATCGCGGCGGCTCTCGGCATCCGCGAGCGCACCGTGAACTGGCACATCGCGCAGGCGTTTGCCAGGCTCGGCGCCGGTAGCCGGTCGGAGGCGGTCGCCCTCGCAATGGAACGCGGCATCGTGCGCGGTCCGCGCGACTCGCGCACGACACCCTAGCGATCCGGCGCGCCGAAACCTCGCGCCTGGAGGGGAACGAGCAGTTGCCGGGTTTTGGCCCTTACGCCAACCGCTGTGTCGCTCCCGCCGACACCGCGTCCGCGCAGTTCGCGCAACAGAAGGTCTGGCTGCCGCGATGAACAGCGGTGGTTTCGTCGACGATCGCTGATTCGCAGTGGGCGCAGAGTGCGCCGGCGCCTTGGCTCGTCGTGCCGCTCGCCGCCGCAACGCAGTTTCGACAGCAGTAGGTCTTGCCGGCGGACTCCTGCGTGGTCTCCGGATGCGTGATCGCCGTACCGCAGTGCGCGCAGATCGCGTCAGGCATCGCTTTCCTCCTTAGGTACGTTGCGTTCCCTGGTGCATGCGGCGTACCTGGCTATTCAAACGAAAAGCGCGGGCGGCTCGGTGGCCGCCCGCGCAGTACGGACGCTAGCCAGAGCACGTCACTGTCTGGGAGATTCCGCCGCTTGGCGTCGCCGTGATCTCGATGTACGCGTTGTCGCTCGATCCCGCGCTGATCCGATGGATCCTCGATGTGAAGTTGTTGTTCGCGCCGAGCGGTCCATAGATGACGTTGTGCCGGATCGCAATGTACTTCGTGCCGTTCACGCTCGTGCCTTCGCTATGGATGTTGACGATATGGAAGAGCGTCCCATCGTCCGCGACCTTCGACACGACGTGAAGATAGGTCGTGATCGAAATCAGTCCGTCTTCTGGCGCGCACGGGTTCGTGACGATGACCGTGCCCGTCATGTGGAAGTTGTCGACGACCTCGGCGGCCGCGCTCGATGCGAACGCCAACAGAAGCGAGACGGAAGCGAGCACAACCATTGTGCCGCGCATGAAGGTATGCATCGCCCTCCCCTTTTCGCGACCTCGGCGACGCGAGCTGCTTCCCCTGCCTCCCCAGGCCTTGCGGCGGGCGACCCCTACCGGCGCAGGCGGCGTCCCGGGTCACGCGACATCCTCCTCGACGCGTCAAGCGTGAAGCCGCTAAGTGCGATTGCTCAGCGACTCTGTCACGGAACTGCTGAGCCACTTGTCAGTGACCCGGAGCAACGGGAAGGATTCCGGCTCGTCGCGGGTGGCCCGAGGTTATGTCAGGGCGGCGGTCCGCCGCGCCCATCGACCGGGGAGCCTCGCTGCAGCGACACCGCGCGCGGGATGATTCCCCTACCTCAAAGGCGTGCTCGCGGCGCGTGACAATGTCACCTCGCACCTAACCGCTTGGAGGTGCGTTCGCACGAAGCGTCCAAGAGTCGATCCAGGGACAAAGCAGCGAGGAGTTGCTCGCGGCGAAAGAGAAAGTGGTCGACTACGCAAGAGGTGTGATCGCCGCCACGTGCCCAGCCGATCCTTCCGCGGCACCACGAAGGGCACCCGGAGCGCCGTAAGAGGCTGAGCCGCGGGTCTCTTTGTTCGATCAAGAAAGCGCGGCACGGGCCGCCGCTTTTCTCTCATCACGAGATCGCCAGCCGACTGATCAACCCGTCGCGGACCGTGAAGTCGTACTCCACATCCGCCTCGCCGCCGGGGAAGTTCCCGGTGAGGTGGCCTTGCATAACGTAGCCGTCCGCACCGCGGGCCCTGCCGTCCTTCACGGTGAGCGTGTACTCCCACCGCTTCCGTCCGTCCTCTTGCCACTTGCGTATTTCGGCTTTGCCGCGATGGGTCTGTTCTTCATCAGTCACCGTGGCGTCGTCGGTGAAGCATTCGGCGATGGCGCCGAAGTCGCGGCTCGCCGCCGCGTCGACGAATCGCTGCACTGCATGCGGTGGTCTTCCGGGCAACATGAGCGGTCCTCCCCTCGGCCAGATCGATCAGGTCTTCATCGTGCGTACAGTGGGTTGCGGCGCCCGGAAACGCACCTGGCGCGGCTCCTCCTAGCCCGGAGGGGATTCGAGGCCCTGACCACTTCCTTGAAAGGGATGTGACGAAGAAAGGTGACCCCAGGGGCTTGACCGCGGTCGCTTCTCCAAGGAATTCGCCGAGTCACGACGCGCCGGACGGTCCAATCTGCGCGTAAGAGAAGCGACCGCGGAGCAGGCCGCCCTAGATCGCGAGCGCTATGGGCAGCCCGTGGCCGACGACCGCGGTGCTTGCCGAAGATGCGGCAACGCACCTGGGGCATCGCCTGGATTCTCGAGCTGAATGGCGTATGCGGACTTCACGAAGAAGTCGTGACCACCAGCACTGCCGCATAAGGTCCAGCCTTGGCTTTCCAGCGCGGGCCGGAGCGCCGCGCGACCGTTCGCATTCGCGGCCGCTCCACAGTCAAAGGCCCATGTTGTCCCATCGCTCTGCACGGCCGGAGCGCCGACATACGTGCAGTTCGATGGAAGAGCGAACCCGACCGGGGTTGGCGCCGGTGTGCTCGTTGGCGCCGACGTGCTCATTAGCGGCGTAGTTACCGCTGTGGGCACGGGGCTGGAGCTCACGCTGGTCTGCGTGGGTGGGGCTGCCGGGACTGCGGCAGTGCACGAAAGTGCGAGTGCCGCGGCGAGTGAGAGGATTGTGATGTATTTCATGTGCAAGATCATCCGTCCCGCGGACCGTTCTAGCGTCACATTTGGCGGCCCTGCCTGAGTGCTACGTCAACTCTTATGCACCAGCCGGCTGCCCGGCGCGAATCTCCTCGAGCTCAAGCGGCAAGGCGGTTGGGAACGCTGGGAGATGGTCGAGCGATACAGCCACCGCGTTCCGGTGCGCGATCGTCTCGCTCTTCCGAATCCACTGGACCCTTCACACAAAACCGCCTTTGGTCAGCCGCCTTCCAGAACAGTCAGCCGCCTTTCGCGAACGGCGTAGAAAACGAACGACGGCCCCGAGAGGGCCGTCGTCATTGATGTGAATCGGTGGGCAGAGAGGGAATCGAACCCCCACAGCCAGAGGCGGCTGATCTACAGTCAGCGGAGCTCACCACACTGCTCAATCTGCCCGAGACGCGGCGGTGACTGCCGAAGTTTAAGGCTTTCGACCCCTCCGCACACGGGCGCGAGAATCACGCGATGGACGACCGCTCGCTGCGCATCGCGGTGTTGCTCGCGGCGCACGTGATCTTCCTGTCGGCCGGCGCGCTGCGGATCCTGCGCGGTCAGCGCGCGCACCTGCTCGTCGCCGACGCGCCGTGGTGGATCCAGTACTACCCGCCCCTCGTCTGGCTTCCTTTCGTCGTGGCGTACGTCCAGCCGCTCGCGATCGATCTCGATCAGACGCTGCGCCTCGTGGGCCTCGCCGTCGCCGTCGCATCGGCGGCCTTCGCGGCGTGGGCGATGTGGTCGCTGGGTCGAAGCTACGGCATCCGCATGGACGTGTTCGAGGGTCACTCGCTCAAGACGGACGGTCCGTACGCCTTGGTGCGGCATCCGATGTACCTCGGCATCGTGCTGTTCCACGTCGGCGCGTCGCTTGCCCTGGAGAGTCCGCTCATGCTCGTCGCGACTGCGCTCTTCGTCGCTCCGTTTACCGCGCTCCGTATCAGCGCGGAGGAGAAAGTCTTGAAGGACGCTTTCGGCGAGCGTTACCTGCGATACGCCGAGCGCGTGCCCGCACTCATACCCTTCGGAGCGTGAGCCCAGGGCGCGCCGCGGTCGTCGAAGGCTGGCCGGTCGCCATCACCGCGGTCGTCGTGGGCATCGCCTTCGGGTTGACCGCACGACAAGCGGGGCTCGGCGTCATCGAGACGAGCGCGACCAGTTTCATCGTCTTCGCCGGCGCCTCACAGTTCGTCATGGTCGACTTATTTCGGACTGGCGCGCCGGCGCCCCTGATCGTGCTGGCAGTTCTTCTCCTCAACGCCCGCCACCTCTTGATGGCAGCCGCGATCCGACCGTTCGTGGGGCCGGTCTCACTCGTACGGCGCCTCGGTCTCGCGTACGTGCTCACCGACGAGGCCTTCGCGCTGGGCGTCGGATGGTTCCGCCGCGGTCATCGCGATCTCACGTATTTCAGCGTGTTCGGTGCGCTCATGTGGTTCGGCTGGAACGCCGGGACGCTTCTCGGCGCGATCTTCGGCGCCGACGTCAAGGATCCGCAGCGCTATGGGATCGATTTCACGATCACCGCCGTGTTCGTCGCGATCGTCGTCATCGGTGTTCGGCACCGCGCCGACGCGGTCGTTGCCGTCGTGGCGGTGCTCGTCGCAGGTGCGCTCCGCCTCGCCGGCGCATCGGCGGTCGCGGTCGTCGTCGCCGGAGCTCTCGCGCCTGTGGTCGCGTTCGCGCTGCGCGCGAGCCGCGAATGATGTTCTGGGCGACCGTTGTCGCCTCGGGGATGGCGACCTACCTCATGCGGTCGCTGCCGCTCGCCGTGACGCTTCGTGGCGCCGCGCCGGCCTGGGTCCGGCGTTATCTCGACGCGCTCCCGATCGCGATCATCGCGGCGCTCGCGGGCGCAGGCATCGCGGTCCCGGATGGGCAGCCGACTGGGGGCGCCGAGGTGGGAGCCGCTCTGGTCGCGCTCGGCGTCGCCGCGTGGCGACGGAATCTGCTCGCCGCGGTGATCGCCGGCGTGATCGCCGTCGCCGCTCTGCGCGCCGTCGGTCTTTAGCCTGCGGTAGGGTTTCGGGCGTGGACGGTGGGCTCATCCAGTGGATTTGCGTCCGGGAGGCACATCGCCACACGCCCCCGCCCGATCAATCGACGCCCTTCAACATCCACGACGAGGGCGGCTGGGCCTACTGCCCGGCGGGCGCCACCCAGAACCACCTTTGGTATCGCACCGGCGGGATCACCCGGGCCGGCCTGGACCGCTTCAAGTGGCCACGGGAGGACGAGGTCGACCGCTAAACGGCTAAGCAGCCTCTCGCCAGGTGGAACATTCGGCCCTGTTCCGGCGTTCTATAGGTGATGAGAACTTCTGGACTCCCCTGCCGCGCGAATCCCGACTGCGAAGCCGTCTTCAGCCTGAGCCATCAGGACTCGATGGAGGCTCTCCGCGAAGCCGCGTCCCGACGCGACGCCCACGAGGTCGAAGTGCACGACTACAAGCACGTCGCGACGACCACCCTGTCCGGCGCATCGACGTTCGCCCAGGGCCCGGCCGCGCGCCGCGGCCGCGGTCGCAAGCGCTCCGAAGAGCTGAACGTCATCTAGCTGATCGCGGCCACCCGGCCGCGATGGCGGCGCGCGCCCGTCAGACCCTCGACGTATCGCAGCGATCCATATTGCCGCTCGTGTAGCCGGTCCTGAACCAGAACTGACGCTGCTCCGACGATCCGTGCGTCCAGCTCTCCGGTGTGACTTTGCCCTGCGTCTGTTGCTGGATGCGGTCGTCACCCACAGCAGCGGCTGCGTCGAGCGCCTGCGCGATCTCCGCGTCCGTCGGCGCCTGCAGGTAGCCGGTGTCCGCAGCGTGCTTCGCCCAGACGCCGGATAGGCAATCGGCCTGCAGCTCCACGCGCACCGAGGCGCGGTTGCTCGAGCTCTGTGTCAACGTGCCGAGCACGTCCTGCACGTGATGCCCGTATTCGTGCGCGATGACGTAGGCCTCGGCGAACGGGCCGCCCTTGGCTCCGAAGCGCGACTGCAGCTCCTGAAAGAAGCTCAGGTCGAGATAGACCCTCTGGTCGTTCGGGCAATAGAAGGGTCCGGTCGCCGCGCTCGCGGTTCCGCAGGCGGCTGCCGTGGACCCGCTGAAGATGACTGTTGACGTCAGCGAATAGGTGCGGCCGCGGCGATTGAACTCGTCGCTCCAGTACTTCTGCACGCTATCGACGATGGCGACGACCCGGCAGTCCTCGCGCTTGTTCGCGTCCGTGCCGGTGCGACAGTCCTGGACCGACTGGACGCCTTCGATCGGTGGCTGTGAGGTCGTGTCGACCAAGCTGGTTGGGTCGACGCCGAGAAGCAGTAAGGCGATGACGATGACGAGCCCGACCGCACCGCCGCCGACGACGATCGGACCGCCCGCGGTGGAGCCGCTGCCACGACGGTCCTCGACCTGCGATGGGTCGAGCTTGGCATTCGGATCGAACGTCACGCCCAAGGGACCGCAAGACGCGGACCATGAGCGCTAGGCGGAGTTAGCGCTCGATTCGACTGGCGGTGTCGAGACGACCTGCGCCACGGATGGCGTCGATCAGCAGCGACGGCGCTGAGTCTTTCGTGACACAGGCGTCGACGCCGATCTCTTTGGCCTCAGCGCACACGTCGCCGTCGAGGGTGTAAAAGACGATGCCGATGCGGCTTCCATCGCGTCGCAGAGTCTCCGCGACCGCGAGTCCGCTGAGGTCGCGCATGTCCGAATCGAGGACGAGCACATCGGCATGGGTCGCCTGCACCAGGCGCAGGGCATCGTGGCCGTCGCGCGCGACGCCGACCACGACCATCCCGAGCTCGGCGTTCAACAGATAGCGCAGGTTCTCCCGGACGGACGGATGGTCGTCCGCGACGACGATCCTGAGCGTCCGCGACGGCGCTGCCGACACGGTCGCAGCATAGCCGCAAATTTGATAGGGCTGAACCGGTTGTGCCGCCGACTGACCAAGCTGGCCACCGTCTCGTCTGGTCGTTCCGGCACTGAGACAGAGTGGTCCGCGGTCAGCCCTACCCTTGTTCCATGGGCTCATTACGGCGCGCCTGCGTTGCCTTCGTCGCCGCGGGCGCGCTCTCAGCCTGCCTCGCGCCGCAGCCGGTGACCCGGCCCAGCGAGAGTCCGGTGGCCAGCGCGACAGCGACGCCGACGCCGATCCCAACATTCACGCTGCTGCCCGAAACACCAACGCCCTCGCCCACCATCCCGCCGACGCTCGCACCGACGGCGCCGCCCCGTACCCCAAAGCCCGCGCCGACGAACCACGACGCGGGCGACAAGCTCATCCCCTACTACTTCCTTACCCGGGGGCAGTTCTCAATATTTCCACCGACGCCGCAGCTGGACTTCGACTTCGCGTCGGATGTGGACGGCGATGCCTTCTTCCGTGGCCTCACCCCCGTCGGCCAGCCGATCTTCACCGTCCGTGAGGACTTCATCATGACCCCGCGGACGGCCTATCACGAGATCGGTCACGCGTATGAAGCGCTACTCCAACGCAAAGACGCGAGCGTCGATTGGCGCGCCAAGTACTGGGCGTTCCGCGGCTTTCCCGGAACGTGGCAGGAGGCTGCGGCTCAAGCGGCAACGATGACGGGCATGGGGCAGTGGATCCATCAGCCTCAGGAGTCGTGGGCCGAGGCGTTCAGCGTGTCGATGGTCGGCGGTGGTCAGGAGAAGACACTTGACTACGGCCGGACGATCAACCCGGTCGCGACCAAAGCGTTCTTCTTGTCGCTACTGAACGGCGGCGGCTGAGCCGACCCACACCTGCGATTCAGTCGGCCGTGAACGCGGCCGTCCAGTGGATCGGCGATGCCGCGAGCAGCTCAGATAACTTCTTCTTCTCTTGACACCACACGGAGGTGCGCGATGGCGGCCAAAGCAGTGGGTACGTTCGAGGTCACGGCATGGGACGAGAAGCCCTATCTCGAGATGTCGGACGGACGCAAGCTCACCAGAGCGAGCGTGAAGCAGCGGTTCACCGGCGACATCGAGGGCGAAGGGTCGGTCGAATGGCTGATGTTCTATCGCGAGGACGGGACGGCCTCGTTCGTCGGGATGCAACACGTCGTTGGCAAGATCGGCGGTCGATCCGGCAGCTTCGTCCTCGAGACGACCGGTTCATATGACGGGACGACAGCACGGGCGTCGTGGTCGGTCATCCTCGGCTCGGGGACGAGCGGCCTGAGCGGCCTGCGCGGGACCGGGACATACGTTGCGGGACATGGCTCCACCGCGGAGATCACGCTCGAGTACGAGCTCTCACGATCCGGGTGACTACCCCTTGGCGACGAACCTCAGGGAGATCGAGTTCACGCAGTGCCGGGTGTTCTTGGCAGTGAAGCGCTCACCCACGAAGACATGGCCGAGGTGACCGCCGCAGCTGGCGCACTCTATTTCGACGCGATCACCGTCCGGATCTGGTAACTGCCTGACGGCGCCCTCGATCTCTTGGTCGAACGAGGGCCAGCCGCAGCCGGAATGGAACTTCGCATCCGAAATGTATAGGGGCGCGTCGCACCTGCGGCAGACATACGTGCCCTCGACGAAGAAATCGTCGTACTCGCCGGTAAAGGGACGCTCGGTCCCCTTGTCCACGATGACCCGCGTCTCTTCCGAGGTCAGCTCGTTCAGTGCTCTCATACCCTGATTATCGCGCCCCGGTGACGACGCGCAGAGGAACCGACGCCCGGAGCCGTCCCCGGGTCTCGAACCCGGAACCGGTGGTTTACAAAACCACTGCTCTGCCAATTGAGCTAGGACGGCGTGCGTTGCCTAAGGATTCTCGCATTGCCCAGCGAACTCGACGTCGAACCCGACCTAAGGCATCTCGGCGCTGCGATAGCGGTGAAGCGCGTCGGTCAGACGATCGCGCGCTTCGGCCGTGTAGGGCTCGCACTGAAACATGATGTGCCGCACGCCCAACTCGGCGTAGCCGCGCATCGCAGCGCTCATCTCCGGCACAGTGCCGATCAGTGGGTCGTCGAAGAAGCTCGGTTTCGTCTCTTGGAGATCCGGAAACCAGACACCGATCAACGCGGTGATCCCGAGCGTCGCCGGGTCACGCCCGATCGATTCGCACGCAGCCCGCATCTTCGCGAGCGGCCCGGCGATCGTCTCGGGTCTACCCATGTAGCCGGTGTTCCAGAGGTCGGCGTACTGCGCGGTCAACCTCAGCATTCGCGGACCACCCTCGCTCCCCACCATGAGAGGCGGCCCTTCCGGTCGAGGACCGCGGGGCGCGTCCTCGCAGTCGTGCGCCTGGTAATGCCGACCGGCGAAGTCGACGTGCCCCGTCCGGAGAAGCGGCTTGAGGATCTGCAGCGCTTCCTCGAAGCGATCCACGCGATGGTCGAACGGCAGCCCGAACGCCCGGTACTCCGGCTCGTTCCATCCGGCGCCAACACCCAGGGTGAGGCGGCCATGGCTCACCTCGTCCGCGGCCGTCGCCATCTTCGCGAGGATCGCGGGGTTGCGGAACGACGTGGGCGTGACGAGGGTGCCGATCTCGACATGTCGCGTCGCTTCCGCGAGCGCTGCCAGCATCGTCCAGCATTCCCAGATGCCGCGAGTCGGCTGGCCCGGGTTGCGGTACATGAGGTGGTCGGCGAGCCAGATGCTGTCGAACCCGTCCGCCTCGGCCTGTTGCGCGACCGCGCGGATGCTGTCGTAGGGACGCTTGCTGTTGTCGCTGCGATCGTTCGCCAGGAACACCATGAGGCCGATCTTCATGGTTGGCTCTCGAGCTTCGCCGACCTGCGGTCTCCGCCACGCCTCACGGGGCGATGCTACCGACCTCAGCGCACCGCGATCGGACGTGTCCATAAGTCGATCGTGGTCACTTCACGACGTCGAATCGGAAGTGGGTGGCGCCCCAGCAACCCGGCCTTCAGATATTGCCTCATGATGTGCTAGACGCCGATCGCGGCCAGCGACTCCTTCGTCCACGCAAACACCTCGAGGAATCGCTCTAACGCCTTCGGATCACCCTCGACCCGCACCTTTCCTGACGCGATCGCTTTACGCACGGTGAGCTCACGACGCCGGAGCGCGAAGAGCGTCGCCGTGTCTGCGATGATCGTCGCGGCTGGCGCGGTGGCCTCGCCCTCACGGATCACGTGCTTGCCATCCGCGACCTCGACGATGAAGCGGCGCTCACCGATCGCGAAGGCGTATCGCTCGGCGAGACCCTGCGCGCGCTCGGGCTTGAATGACGCGCGCAGCGACAGGAAGAACGGATCGGGCAGCATCGCGTCCGTCGCCTTCGGCTTGCCGAGGAATTGGAAGCCCCAGCGGCCGAGCGCGAACACGAGCGGCTCGAGCGCCGACCCGCGCGGCGTCAGGCGATAGACCGTCGCGCCCGACGGCGGCGGCAGCTCGGCCTTTTCGACGATGCCGTTCGCCTCGAGTTCGCGAAGTCGCTGCGCGAGGAGGTTCGTGCCGATGCCGGGGAGGCCTTCGAGCAGGTCCGTGTAGCGCTTCGGCCCAACGAGCAGGTCGCGAACGATGAGCATCGTCCAGCGCTCGCCGATGACGTCGAGCGAGCGAGCAACCGCGCACCACTGGTCGTAGGACCGCTTCTGCGTCTTTATTTTCATATCGTACTCACTTGACTTTCATATAGCAACCTGCCTAAAGTGGCGGCCTCATCAGGGGAGGTCGCTCGATGACAGGCTCCTCGCGCATCTGGACACTCGCGATCACCGCGGTCGCGTTCCTCATGGTCACGCTCGATGCGCTCGTGGTGGTCACGGCGCTCCCCGCTATCCACCGCGACCTCGGCGCGGGCCTTGCGGAGCTGGAATGGACCGTCAATGCGTTCTCGCTGACGTTCGCGGCCGGCATCATCACCGCGGCCGCGCTCGGCGATCGGCTGGGACGCCGCCGCATCTTCGTCATCGGACTCACCGTGTTCACCGTTGCGTCGGCCGCCTGCGCGATCGCGCCCGGCGCCGGCCTGCTCATCGCGGCCCGCGCGGTCCAGGGCCTCGGTGCGGCCATGGTCATGCCGCTCAGTCTGACGATCCTCGTCGCCGCGTTCCCGCCCGAGCGGCGCGGCACGGTCGTCGGCATCTGGGGCGCGCTCGGCGGCATCGGCGTCGCCGCGGGTCCACTCGTGGGCGGTGCCGTGACACAGGGCCTCGACTGGCACTGGATCTTCTGGGTCAACGTGCCCATCGGCGCCGTCGCTATCGTCCTGGCACTCCTGCGTCTCACCGAGACGCGCGGGCCCGCGACGCGCCTCGACCTCATCGCCGCCGCGCTCGTCGGTGCCGGCGCGACCGGCCTGGTGTGGGGACTCATCCGAGCGGGCGAGATCGGCTGGTCCACGCTCGAGGTCGTCGCGTCCCTGGCCGGCGGGCTCGCGCTCCTCGCCGCGTTCATCGCGTGGGAGGCACGCGCCACCGAGCCGATGCTGCCGCTACGTCTCTTCCGGCGCCGCGCGTTCACCGCGTCGATCGTGACCGCGGCGCTCATGTCCGGCTCGATCTTCTCCGGCGCTTTCCTTGTGGCGCAGTTCTTCCAGATCGGGCTGGGTTATTCGCCGCTCGAAGCCGGTCTTCGCGTGCTGCCGTGGACCGCGACGCCGATGCTCATCGCGCCCATTGGCGGCGCGCTCTCCGACCGGTTCGGCCGGCGCCCGTTGCTGTTCGTCGGCCTCCTGTTCCAGGCGACCGGCTTCGTCTGGCTCGCGCTCGTCGCGAGCACCACGACGCCATACTTCGCGATGGTCGTGCCGCTCGTCCTCGCTGGGATCGGGATCTCGCTGGCACTTCCGGTCGCCGCGACCGCCGTCGTCGGCGCGGTCTCGCCCGCGGATCTGGGCAAGGCCTCCGGCGTGAATAGCACGATGCAGCGCTTCGGCTCGGCCTTCGCCATCGCCATCGCGTCGGCGGTCTTCTCGGCGAACGGCCAGCTCTCTTCGGCAGCGGCCTTCACTGACGGCTTCCGTCCCGCGCTCACCGTCGTCGCGGGACTCGCGCTCGTTGGCGCGCTGGCCGCGCTCGCGATCGACGCTCAACCCGTCCCGGCTCGCGTCACGCCGCCGATCGCCGCCCTGGCCGAATGAACGACCGGCGCTACGACGCGGTGAAAGCCGCTCTGCTCGCGCGTCGCGGCGTGAGCGTGAAGGCGGGCGATGGCTTCGGCGGCGGCGCGCTGACCGTGGGCGGTCGCATCTTCGCGATGCGCTCCGCGCGCGGCGAGTACGTGGTGAAGCTGCCGCGCGAGCGCGTGACGGCGCTCATCGCGTCAGGCGACGGGAGGGCCTTCGATGCCGGCCGCGGCCGCGTCATGAAGGAGTGGCTCGCTGTGAACGAGCGCTCGCGCATCGACTGGACCGCGCTCGCGGACGAGGCGCGGCTCTTCGTGGCGCGAGCCAAATAGCCTCGCCGTACTTCCAGGCCGCGAGGTTTCAGGGCCGACCGGTCGGGCTCGGGGCCGGGTTCGTCGGCTTCGTGAAGTTCTGCGCCGGCTGCTGCTGCGCCGGCGCTGCGCCGCTCGGGCTCGCCTTCGGCATCCAGCCGCCGTGTCCGTCCGAGCACTCCGGGCCCGTGAGCGAGAACGCGTAGGCGTTGAGGCGCACCTTCGCCGCGTATTGCTCTTCGAGGCTCCCACCGCGGACCTGGTCGAAGACGGTGCGGGCGAAGACATCGACCTTGGCCATCGCGTCGAGGCACGAGAGACCCTGACTCTGGGCGTAGGCGTTGGCCTCGAAGCCGAAGCCCGCGACGGTGAAGACGATCGCGCTGAGCGCGGCCGTGCCCGCAAGACGCAGGTGATGAGTCGGCCGCGGCGCGGCGCCGATGCGCGCGAGCGGGACGTAATGCAAAAGGCGCGCGTCCAGGCGGCGCGCGAGGTCGGCGTCGTAGTCGATGGGCTGTGTCATGTCATTCCTCCAATCGTTCGCGAAGCGCTTTGATCGCGCGGTGACCGATGGATCCGACGGTCCCGGGCGCGATCCCGAGCGCGCTGGCGGTCTCGTTCTGCGACAGGCCGAGGACGTGCCGCGCGACGAGCACGGCACGCTGCCGATCGGGAAGCTTTCCGAGCTCCACGAGCACGTCGATCGCGCCGTCCTGATCGGGCGCGAGGGCAGGCGTCCGCGGAAGGAGCGGGCCGAAGATGCGCTGACGCCAGCGGTGCCGACGCCAGCGGCGGAGCGCGACGACGAACAGCCACCCCTCGGGGCGCTGCGCAGGCACGCTCGTGCGCACCGCGACCTCAAGGGCGTCCTGCAGTGCGTCCTCCGCGTCGGCCCGCATTGCGCCCATGGCGATGAGCGCTCGATACACCTTGGTTCTCGCAGCTTCGCAGGCGCCGAGCCACTCGGCGCGCGAGTCGGAGGCGGCGCGCTCGTCGTATTGCGTCACGGTCACGCTATGAAGTGTCGCCGCGAGCCCGATTCGTTGCGTTACAAGGGCCGTCGGCCGCGCCGCGCCGCGCGCTCGGTGATTCCTGCGATCTTCCGGAGGAACTCGGCGATGAGGGCGCGTTCCCCACCGGTGTAGCCGCCGACGACGCGCAGCGTCTCCGCAAGGACCGGGCCGAATATGCGGTGCTCGCGCTGCCGGCTACGGGCTCAGCATCGCGTTCACGCCACGTGTCTTCCCGCTCGACCGACTGACAGCGCGCGTTGGTTTACAAGAACCGCTGCTCTGCCAATGAGCTAGGTGGGCGTGGCGAACAAATGCTACCTAGTCGTCGGTCTTCTTTTTCGCGCGCGGGCGCGCCGCGCGTTTCTTCGGCGCAGGCTTCTCGGGGGGCCCTTCGGCCTCGACCGATTCCTGCTGGCCCATCTCGTCCTCGGCGAGAGCCGACGCGTTCGCGTCGTCCTCGGCGCGCGGCGCGTGCTCGGCCGGAGCCTCCGCCTCGAGCACGACGTCCTCATCGCCTTCCGCGAATTCCGGCTCGTCCGCAGCTTCCTCGGGGATCTGCAGCGGCGCGGCTGGACGTGCCGTGCGCGTGTCCGGCGGGGCCGCGTCGCGGCGTCGCTGACGCAGCGCCTCGTACAAGATCACCGTGCCGGCCGCCGCGGCGTTGAGCGACGCGACGTGCCCCTCCATCGGGATGCGCACGACCTGATCGCAGCCTTCCAGCACGAGACGACGTATGCCCTCGCCCTCGCCACCGATGACGATCGCGCTGGGCCCGCGGTAATCGACCTCGTCGTACAGCATGTCGCCGCTCTCGTCGGCGCCGATGACCCACACGCCCTTCTCTTTCAGCGCGTCGATCGCCTGCCGCAGGTTCGCGACGTCGGCGATCATCAAGTGCTCGCTCGCGCCAGCGCTCGTCTTCGCGACCGCCGGCGTGAGCCCGACGGCGCGGTGCCGCGGGATGACAACGCCGGCGACGCCGGCGCCCTCCGCCGAACGCAGCAGTACGCCGAAGTTCTGCGGATCCTGTAGCGAATCAACGACCAGCACGAGGGCGGGCTCCGAGACTGCGTCGAGGTGCAGCAGGAGCTCGTCGAGTTCGACGCCTGCCTTCCCCTCGACGATCGCGACAACGCCCTGGTGGTTCTCGATCGGCGAGAGCCGCTGCACCTCGAGCTTGTCCACGTAGCGAACGAAGATGCGGCGCTCCTGCGCTTCGGCGAGGAGCTCATTCACCGGACCGGTCCGCGTGCCGCGCTCGTTCGAGATCATGAGTCGCTTGATCACGCGACCGGCGCGGATCGCCTCGAGGACGGCGTGCGGTCCGGCGAGCGGCTCGCCGGCGTCGTGGGACGGGGCGGCGGACGTGCGCGGACCCGCGGTCGCGCGACGGATCGTCTCGCTGTACTGGGCCTGGCCAACGGGGCCGCGGCGCGGACCGCGGGCGCCTCCCGCAAAGAAGTTCCCGCCGCCGCTGCCCGTGCCGACACCCGGCACCCAGCCACGATTGCCACCACGCCAGCCGCCCTGCGTGCGCTGACGCTGCGCCTGCTGGCGGCGCTCGTAATTCGCGAGCTCGCGGGCCTGCGAGCTCTCTTCGTCGTCACGCGGTGCCATCGGACGCGGCGGCATCGGGCCCCGCGGCGCGAACGGCCGTGGCGGCATCGGTCCGCGCTGCGGCGCGCCGAAGCGCTGTCCGCCACCGCGTCCGCGCCGACCGCGGCGACGTCGACGGGCGAGCTCGTCAGCTCCGGCGGGTCCGAATCCGGGCTGCATCGGGCGCTGATTGCCGCTGTCTACCGGTCCGCTGTCTCCCGCTCCACTGTCGGCGGGTGCGCTGTCGGGCGCGCCGGCGTTCTCTGGTCGTTTCTCGAACTCTTCCATGGTCATGCTCCCTTGCGGCGCACGCGCTCCCAGCGCGTGCCGTCCTTGGTGTCCTTCACGCGGATCCCGTAGCGGCGCTCGAGCTCCGCGCGAAGCTCATCCGAGCGCTTGTAGTCACCCTTCTTGCGCGCCTCGTCGCGCTCCGCGAGTGCGGCGCGCTCTTCGGTCGTCAGATCAGCGTCGCTCGCGCGCTCACGTAGCGACAGCGCGAGCACTTGATCCATGTCGAACAGGGTCTCGAGCGCGTGGCGCTTCGTCGCGACGTCGCCCGTCGCGGCGAGGTCGAGGACCGCCTCGGCCTGCGCGAGCGCCGCCGGCGTGTTGAGGTCATCGGTCAGCGCCGCCACGAACGCCGTGCGCCGTGGGTCGTCGGGCGAAACGTCGATCGGCGTCCCGCCGGTCGCCTGCCACGCGTCGCGCACGATCCCGCGCCAGCGGTCGAGACGGTTCTGCGCCGAGGCAAGCCCGGCGCGCGTGAAGTCGAGCGGCTGCCGGTACTTGTTGTTGAGGACCAGCAGGCGGAATGCGAGTGGCTCGAAACCCCACGACTCGAGGTCGCTCAGTAGATACGCGTTGCCCGCGGACTTGTGCATCGCACCGCCGTCCACCTTGAGGAAGCGCACGTGCGTCCAGTACCGGACGAACGGCTTCCCCGTTGCCGCCTCCGACTGCGCGATCTCCGACTCGTGGTGCGGGAACAGGTTGTCCTCGCCGCCGGAGTGGATGTCGAAGGTCTCGCCGAGGTACTTCATCGACATCGCGGAGCACTCGATGTGCCACCCCGGATTGCCGCGACCCCACGGCGAGTCCCACACCTGAAGGTCGCCTGGCTTCGCTGACCGCCACAAGGCGAAGTCGGCGGGATTTCGTTTGTTCGGATTCACGTCGACGCGTGCGCCGGCCACGAGGTCCTCGGTGAGCTCGCCGGCGAGCCGCGTGCCGTAGCCGGGGAACGTCGCGATGTCGAAGTACACACCGTCGGCCGCGACGTACGCGTGCCCTTTGTCGATGAGTCGCTTGATGAGCTCGATCATCTCGGGGATGTGGGCGGTCGCTTTGGGCATGACGTGCGGCTGGAGGATGTTCAACTTGCGGCGGTCGTCCATGAACTGTTCGGTGTACTTGCGCGCTAACGTCTCGGGGTCACGGCCCTCGCGCTTCGCGGCGAGCATCATCCGATCCTCACCCTGGTCGACGTCGCCGACGATATGACCGACGTCCGTGATGTTCATGACCTGCTTCACGCGGTAGCCGAGGTATTCGAGCGTCCGACGCTGCACGTCCGACACGATGTAGCGATACAGGTTGCCGATCGTCTGCCAGTCGTACACCGTCGGGCCGCAGTCGTAGATCCCAGCCTGACCCGGGACGAGCGGAACGAACGGCTCGACCTGACGACTCGCGCTGTTGAAGAGCCGGACGCCCGGCGGGGCCATGACCGTGATGGCTCTCTCCTTTATTGATCGAGCAGTGCGATCGCGAGGGCTGCGATGGCCTCGCCAGAACCGACGACACCCAGGCCGTCGTTCGTCGTCGCCTTGACGCTGACACGTCCGCTCTCGATCCCGAGAGCGCCCGCGACGGCGTCCCGCATCGCGCCGATGTGCGGCGCGAGGCGCGGCGCCTGCGCGATGACCGTCGCGTCCAGCGACGCCACTGCGAAACCAGCCTCGCGGATGAGCGCGCCCACCCGCTTCAGCAGTCCGAGACTGCTGGCGCCGGCGTAGGCCGGGTCGTCACTCGGGAAGTGCCGTCCGAGATCCCCGAGATTCGCCGCTCCGAGGAGCGCGTCCATGAGCGCATGGAGTAGGACGTCGCCATCGGAGTGACCAGCGAGTCCGGTCGGGTGCTCGATCGCAACACCGCCGAGAACGAGGCGGCGATCCGCCGCGAGACGATGGATATCGTAGCCGATGCCTGCCCGCGGCCCCGTCACCGTGCGACCTGCTTGGCGGCCAGGCCGACCAGACCCTTGTCGACGAGCTCCCGGGCGTAGCCGAGGTCTTCGAACGTGGTGATCTTGAGATTGCGACGCTCGCCCGGGACCATCTTCACCGTGAGACCCGCGGCGACCACCGCAGCGGCGTCGTCGCTGAACGACCGATCCCCGGCCGCGGCGCGCGCCTTCTCGAGAAGGTCGCGGCGGAAGACCTGCGGAGTTTGCGCGGCCCAGAGGCCGTCTCGCTCGATCTCCTCGCGCGCCGCGCCGGCCTCGTTGGCGCGGCGGACCGTGTCGGCGAGTGGCAGCCCCGCGATCGCCGAGCCGTGGCGCTCCGCGATCTCCACACAGCGTTGAAAGAGGCTTGGAGGGGCGAAGGGGCGCGCGGCGTCGTGGATCGCGATGACGTCCGCATCGCCGACGGCGTCGAGGGCGGCCCACGTCGACCCTGTGCGGGTCGCACCGCCCGCAATGACGCGCACGTTCCCCCGCCCCTGCGTGACCGCCATCACCGCGGCGAGATTCGCTCGCGGGGCGACGACGATGATCTCGGTAAAGCAACTGGCGACCTGACCGGCCACGAGCGACCAGACGAGGACGGGCTGCCCACCGAGATCGGCGAGCACCTTGTCGACGCCGGCGCGCGACGAGCTTCCGGCAGCCAGGATCGCGAGGACCGCCGGCACTAGTGGCTTGCGGCCCTCGGGCGGCGCGCTTCGACGATCTCGCCCTTCGGCTGCGCGAAGATCATCCGGCCGCCAACGGTCTGGAGGACGCGCATCACGGTGACGGTGAGCTCGGTGTTGACATGGCGCGCGCCGTTCTCGACGACGACCATCGTGCCGTCCTCGAGGTAGCCGAGGCCCTGCCCTGGCTCCTTTCCCTCCTGCGTGATGCGCACCGTGATCTCCTCCGACGGGAGCACCACGGGTCGCACGGCCTTGGCGAGGTCGTTGACGTTGAGGACGGTGACGCCCTGCAGCTCGGCGACGCGGTTGAGCCCGTAGTCGTTGGTCATGATCGGCACGCTCAGCTGTCGCGCGAGAGCGACGAGCTTGCCGTCCGCGCCGTTCGCGACCGGATCGGCATCGAGCAATTCGATGTGCACGGTCGCCTCCTTCTGCATGCGGGAGAGCATTTCGAGCCCGCGCCGTCCGCGCTCCCGCTTCGAGGTGTCGGGAGAGTCCGCGAAGAACTGGAGCTCGGCGAGGATGAAGCGCGGCACGACCAGCGTGCCGCGGATGAAGCCGCTCTTCACGATGTCCGCGACCCGGCCGTCGATGATCACCGAGGTGTCGAGGAGCGCGCGCTCGTTGCCGGCAACACGGTCGCGGCGACCCTGCCGGATCTCACGCGCGAGCGCACCGAGCTCCACGCGCTTGATCGTGCCCGCCGCAACCCCGATCGCGCCGAGCACGATCGCGCCGATGATCGGCCCGAACCTTCCGGCGTTGTCGGGCAGGAACGAAAGCGGGAACGCGAGGAAGAGCGCCAGGACTAGCCCGACGCCACCTCCAAAGGCCGCGCCGACCAGGTCGCCCGCCGACGTCGCCTGGATCCGATCTTTGATGATTCGCGCGGGAAGGACGGTGACATACGGTGCGCCGAGCCACCCGAGGATCGCGCACGCCGTTGCGAAGAGAAAGATGACGTAGACCTGATTCGTGGGCGGCGTGACGACGGTGACCTCGAGCAACGAAGCGCCGAGGAAGAAGCCGAAGAACCAGCCGAGGAGTGCTGCTCCGAGACGGATGAAAGCCACAGTGCTCGCTCCTTTCTATAAGAGTGCGGCGCGCGCTCCGTCCGGCCGATGAAGATGTGGCCGCCGACGGCGACGCGGCGCCGGGATGACATGAAATGGATCACCGGACGAGTCTAGAGGCCGCGTGCTAGGAGTCTGCGATCCCCGAGCGCATCAGCGCGTCGCGCAGCGTGGGCGCGCCGATGACCTCGAGTCCGGTCCCGTTCAGGTCGCCCAGGCTCGCCTGCGGTACGACCGCGCGCTCGAAGCCGAGGCGCTGCGCCTCCTTCAACCGCGCCGCGACGCGCTGCACGCGCCGCAGCTCGCCGCCGAGGCCCAGCTCGCCGACGAACACCGTGCGCGGATCGGCTGGTCTGTCGCGTAGGGCCGAGGCGAGGGCGACCGCGAGCGCGAGGTCCGCCGCGGGCTCGCGCACGCGCAGGCCGCCGACGAGATTCACGTAGACGTCGTGCGTGCCAAGGGAGAGACCGGCGCGCTTCGCGAGCACCGCGAGCAGCACCGCCACGCGCTGCGGGTCGGCGCCGTTCACGGTCCGGCGCGGCAATCCGAAGTTCGTCGGCGTCACGAGCGCCTGCACCTCGACGAGCAGCGGGCGCGTTCCTTCGACAGTCGGGACGACGACGCTCCCCGCGACGCCACGACTGCGCTCCTCGAGGAACACCTCGGAGGGATTGGTGACCTCGCGCAGCCCGGACTCCCCCATCTCGAAGACGCCGACCTCATCGGTCGAGCCGAACCGATTCTTCGTCCCGCGGAGGATGCGGAAGGCATGGAAGCGCTCGCCTTCGAGATAGAGGACGGCGTCGACGATGTGCTCGAGAACGCGCGGGCCCGCGACCGCGCCCTCTTTCGTGACGTGGCCGACGAGAAAGATCGGGACGTCGTCGCCCTTCGCGACCTCGAGCAGACGCGCCGTGCATTCGCGCAGTTGCGAGACGCCACCGGCCGCCGACCCGATGACGTCGGACGACATCGTCTGGATCGAGTCGATGACCGTGAAGATCGGCTTCATGCGCCGGATCGCCTCGATGACCGTGCCGAGGTCGGTCTCGCTGAGGACGTAGATGCTCCCGCCTTCGATGCCGAACCGGCGCGCGCGCAGCTTGATCTGCGCCGCGGATTCCTCGCCCGATACATAGAGGACGGTGCCGCGCTGGGCCAGGGACGCGGATGCCTGCATGAGCAACGAGCTCTTGCCGATCCCCGGGTCGCCCCCGAGGAGGACGCACGAGCCGCGGACGATCCCGCCCCCGAGCACGCGGTCGAACTCGGCGACTCCGGTGGGGATGCGCGTCTCAGCGTCGGCGGGCACTTCGTTCAGCGCTATCGGCGCTCGCGGCGCGCGTGTAACACCACGACCCTTGGGGGGTGCGACCACACGCTCCTCAACCAGTGTGTTCCAACCATCACACGACGGGCAGCGTCCGACCCACTTCGGCGACTGCGCGCCGCAGTTCTGGCAGACGAACGCCGTCTTGGGTTTAGCGGGCATCGACTCAAGTATCGGGCTCTCGATGCGCGGGTATCAGTCGGGTAGCGCACCAGCCGCGTGACGCTCAGAGCGTGAACCAAACCGCTAGTAGGACTTGAGTACTACGCCTATAGTCCCGACGTTCAGCATCGTCGGAGGACGACCGCTGTAGGGCGAGGGGAACGGGTGAGGATGCGGACTGGCACGCCAGCTCATATCGCGGCGATATTTGCTTTGAGCTGCGCGTTGATGGCGACGGCTTTGCCGATCGCGCCCGCGTCCGCGAAATCACCGTCCTCGACCGAAGCCGTCGCAGGCACGCCGACACCGACGCAGCAGGCGCCGAAGGATAAGCGCGTTCCCAAGGACGGACTTCGCTCGACGACACGTCCCGAGAACGCTCCCCGTCCGAACGCTTCGAACACCACAAACCTCGACCACCCCAAGACGGGCGCCGACACGTCCTCGAGCACGCTCACGACATTCAGCTCTGCGTCGATCATTCCAGCGGAAGCTGGTTGGGCGGACGTTCTCGTGTTGAACCCGGATACGGATCCGGACCCCTTGGCTAAAGGATGCTCATACGGGTACGCATCGGGCACGGGTTTCAAGGGAACGCCCGAGAACCTACAAGAGACCATCGATCTGAGGGCGTACGCGAACAAGCGCGTGCAGTTCCGCTTCTACTTCGACACACGCGATGGCAACTACCAAGCGCATGACGGCTGGTCGATCGACAACGTCAATGTGCTCGGAGCCAAGAACAACACGATCTTCTCGACCAAGGCCGAAGACGCGGTGCAGCCGTGGACGGTAACGAACAGCAGCGGCACGGCACCGGGATGGCAGATCACCGGAAGCGACACTGCGAAGACGTGGCGCTACTTCAATCCCGCTTTGGACACGTACCAGAAGAGCTCCGCCAATGCCTGCTCGGATGACGCCGCGACGTTCGGCGCATTGACCTCTCCGGAGATCACGCTCGATAGCTCATCGACGCTCAAGTTCGACACGATCTGGGAGATCGAAAGCGTCAACCCGTCGACCTATGACCTCATGCGGGTGCAGATCACCCTCGCGAAGGCCGACCTGACGACCTCGGTGCAGGGCCCGACATACGTCCCACCTAGCGGTACCGCGAACTACACCGTGACCGTGGCGAACGCCGGTGGCATGACCGCGACGGGCACGAGCGTCTCGGGCGGCCTCTCTTCGGGCGCGATCACGACGGCGGTCGCGAATAACGGTGCGACGTGCGACATCGGCGCAGCTGGAGCAACCTTCGGCTGCAGCGGTGGAACGTCAGATCTCCTCGGCGGTCAATCGATGCAGGTCTCCATCGCCGCCACAGCGCCGGCGACGACCGGTGCGATGACCCTGAGTGCGACCGCGTCCACGACCGCGACCGAATCCTCGACTACGAACAACACCGCGTCCGCGTCGACCTACGTGGTCAAGGGAATCATCGGTACTGTGCTCTGCCCGCCGCCGACGATCGGCAAGGGTTGGCAAGTCGATCTGTTCTCCGGCGGCACGTTCGTCGCGGAAACCGTATCCGATGATGTCACGGGCCAATACCTCTTCGTAGACGTCGGCGCCGGCACATTCGAGGTACGCGCCTCGAAGAACGGGGTCACTTGCACGACGTCAGTGACGGTCGCGGATGGAGTCGGCGTAGCCGGCGACACGGTTCAGGTCCTTGATCTGCTCAACCACTCGTGGCGAACCGCGTACACGCTTGGCGCGCCGACAGTATCGAGCACGGGGATCCCGTTCACCCCTATCACCAAGTACATCAATAACGTCCCGTTCGTTGCGTTTGCCGCCAAGGTCCAGGAGCACCTGTACAAGCCGCATCAGTCACTGTGGTTCAAGGTGCCCGTGCACGTCGGCGACAAGATGAAGTTCCTTGTGACCGGCTGCACCTTTAACTGCGACATGATCCTCTACCGCAATCCGTCGGTCGCCCTCGGCCGACCGATCGGGTCGGTGAACGACCTGCAAAAGATCAGCATCGAGATGGCGCCTGAGGACTTCAGTCCGGAGGACTTCTCGCCTGAAGACTTCAGTCCCGAAGACTTCAGTCCGGAGGACTTCAGTCCCGAAGATTTCTCGCCTGAAGACTTCAGTCCGGAGGACTTCTCGCCTGAAGACTTCAGTCCCGAAGACTTCAGTCCGGAGGACTTCAGTCCCGAAGACTTCTCGCCGGAGGATTTCTCGGCGGATCAGGCCTCACCGAACGAGATCGTCCCGACAGATGCGAACACGAACGCGCTGCGGCGGAGCTTGATGGCGATGTCACTCCGCGAGGGCACGGCCAATGAATATCTCGTCGGTCGCATCTGGTCGCCGATCGACTACGTATACGTTCGTATCCGCGCCCGCAACGGCGAATCAAGCGCCATCTCGCCGATCCAGCTGAACGTGGTGGACATCCCCGGAAGCTGCGCGGGCGTCTCTTCGATCAGTGTCGGGGCAACCCCCGCCGCTTTGATCGCGCCCACGACCGCGCCGAGCGTCGTCAAGACGGTGGTGATCACCGATCAATCGCTGCTGCCGTTGAGTACGGCTCAGAAGAACACGCTCGCCGCCTTCGTCGGCCGGCCCGAGGTCTCCGGCGTCGCGCTCGACGTCAGCACGGCGGCGCGCGTTAGCGCCGCGAAGACGCAGGCGGGTTTGAACGTGCAGTGCCCGTTCGCGAAGAACCTCATCGCCGCGGAGATCAAGGCGATCATCGATGGCTATCCGAGGCCGACGGCGACGACCGCAGGCCTCCAGTACGTCGTGCTCGTTGGCGGAGACGCGGTCATTCCGTTCTTCCGCGAGATCGACACTGGTGCCATCGCCGGAGAACGTCTGTGGGGCGGCCCGCCATACGACGATGACACCGCCTCGCAGGCCGCGATCCGCCGGGGCTACGTCCTGAGCCAGCTGCGCTACGGCGCCGTGGCGGAACTCGCAGTGAAGGACCGCAGCGTGCCGGTCGCGGACGTCGCCGTGGGCCGTCTCGTGGAGACAGCTTCTGAGGTGACCGGCATGCTCCAGGCCTACCTCGATATTCCAAGCGGCACCGGGACGTACCCAGTGACGACGTCACCGCTCGTGACGGGCTACGGCAACATGCTCGATGGAAGTCAGGCGATCCAGGCCGAGCTCGAGGCGGGCACGGGCAAGGCCGCGGACACCCTCTATCACGCCGGTGGTCCGAACGACCCAGGCGCATGGACGGCAGACGACCTACGCGCGAAACTCTTCGGAACCAGGCACGACCTCACGTTCCTCGCGTGGCACGCGAGCCAGGCGGCAGGGCTTGCCGCGGATTACAAGACGCGGTTGCCCTGCAGCGAGATCGCGGCGTCGGGCGTCGACATGAAGAACACGGTGACGTTCGCACAGGCATGTCACTACGGCACGAACGCGCCGGATGCCGATCTCCTGTCCGTCAGCCCGCGCCCCGACTGCCCGCAGTCGTACGCGCAGAAGAAGGCGACGCTCATCACCGGCACCGCGTTCCAGTACTTCGACACCGACATCGTGGACTTCGGCGAGCGAGCCTACCGGGAGTTCGCGCACCAGCTGCGCGACCCCGCACAACCGTCCATCGGCCAGGCACTCACGCGCGCCCTCACCGTCTACATCGCGAACTCACCGCTCGGCGGTACTCACGAGAAGCAGTACCTCGAGACCACGCTGTACGGCCTCCCTCAGCTGAAGCTGACGCTCGGCGGGACAACGAGTACGCCGGATCCGTCGGTCGTGACGACGGGGACGACTACGACTGTGCTCGACCCGGGCAACGTGACCGTCTCCGGCTTGCGGGGATTCGACCTGAACCGGCCACTCACGTTGACGCCCAACTCCGCCGCGGGGGGAAGGAGCTACCTCTCGTCAGAAGACGGAACGTATGGAGAGGCGCTGCAGCCCGTGCTGCCGTACGACACCGTCAACGTCACATTTAACGACGATAGGGTCGCGGGGTTTACAGGCTACGCCCTCCGAGGTGCTGTCCTGCTCGAGGGTGACTTCACCGACTCTGCCGTGACACCGCTGATCAAGTCGCCAGCGAGTGAGCTCTCCACCGATCAGGTGAGCTTCACGTCAGAGGTCGCTTACCCAGTACTGCCGTTCCGCTTGAACTACATCGAGGCTCTCGTGGGCACGACTCCGACGACGCGCGTCGGCTTCACGCCCGCGCAGCACTGGACAACGGCCACACAGACCCAACGACGCGCGTTCACGCGCGAAAGGCTTTCGCTCTTCTACAGCAACGTCACCGGCGCGGGCGCCGCTGACGGCGCTCCGGCGATCACCGAGACGCGGGCGACCGCCGACAGCGCCACGGCAGCGAGCTTCAGCGTCCACGTGACCAGCGGGGCGCCCGGCATCAAGGTATGGATCACGTACTACACGGTTGGCGGGACGGCGCTGCGTTCGTTCGAGCTCACTCGCGATGCGACCGACACGAGCCTGTGGACCGCTTCACACGACTTCACTCCGACGACGTTGGCCAACGTCCGGTTCATCGTCCAAGCCGTGAATGCGGTCGGCGTCGTCGGCCGCGACACGAACAACGGCGCATATTACGTACCGGCGGCGCCGGAGCCGACGCTCTTTGACCCGCGACAGACGACGGCAGTCAGCATCACGACGAACCCGGGCACCGGCACATACGGTCAGACCGTCGCTGTTGCGGCGACGCTCACGAGCGGAGGAGCGCCGCTCCCCGGCCAGTTGCTCACGTTCCGCATCGGCGGGGACCGCGTCGATGCGACCACCAACGGCAGCGGGCTCGCGAGCGTGTCAATGCGGCTGAGGAGCAAGCCGGGTAGCTACACCCTCGTCGTCTCGTTCAATCAGACCGCTGACCTTCTTGCCTCGTCGGCACGGGCGCTCTTCACGATCAACAAGGCTGGCGCGAACCTGTCGCTCACCTTGGCCACCAGGCGGAGCAGCGACGCGCTGACGGTCGCACGGCTCACGAGCAGCACCGGTGCCGCCCTCGATCAGCGTTCGGTGGTGTTCGCCGCGGACGCGGTCGGCGGATTCGGCTCGACGACGCATCTCGAGACGCTGGATCAGACCAACTTCAACGGAGAGGCACGACTCTATGCCGGAGCCCTGCAGCCGGACATCTACAACGTCACGGCTCGGTTCGGCGTGCCCGTCACCATCGCGGGCGACAGCGTTGACCTCACCGACCGCTTCTACACGGGTGTCACGACGACCGGCCAGGTGGCCGTGTTCGATCCGCTTCGAAGCGTCGCCGCGGCCGGTCAAATGAACGTGCCGCCGCCGTGCCCGACTGTCGACGGGATGTGCTCGATCGGCTTCCGGCCCGGCGACCGCGCGAAGGTCGCTCTCAACGCCGCGTACCTGCCGGGCGCGAACACACCCAGCGGCGGTGTCGTGTTCCAGGTGCCATCCACAAACTTCAACCTCTCCAGCTCGCAGATCGACTGGGTGGTCGTCGCCGGCAAGCGCGCGGTAATCCAAGGTTCCGCGACGGTGAACGGCGAGACCGGCTGGCGCTACCGGATCATCGTCGTCGACCTCGTGACCGGCACGAAGAGCGACTCATTCGAGATCCGCATCTGGAACCCGTCGCACGCGACGCAGAACTCAGTCAGCGATCCGCAATACAAGATGGCTGTCCTGACGGCGCCGTCGACAGTGGACATCCGCTAAGAGCGTTCCCCGCGGACCGACGGCGCTTCGGCCCGCCGTTTCGTTTCAGCGCGCGGGTGCGGCTGGATCAGCCAGGCGTTTCAGGTCGTGCGTGGCGCCGAGCTCGGTAAAGATCGCGCGCGCCTCAAGCTCGAGCGAGGAGACCTTGTCGCGGCGCGGATCCACGCCGTCGAGTCGCCGGTAGATCCGCGCGAGCGCGGTCAGTGTGCGGGCGAGCTCGTGACGCTCCGCGGTCCGTTCGAGCAGATCCCTCGAGGCTTCGAGCGCGGCGATCGCCGCGTCGACATCGCCGCGTGCCGTCCGCGCGATGCCGAGCGCCTGCAGCGCGAGTGCCTCTTGCTCGCGCGAGCCCGCGCCACGTGCGGTCTCGAGCGCTCGCTCGGCCCAACTGAGCGCGACGCCCGCCTCGTCGGGAAGATGCGCGAACGCGAGGAAGCGAAGCGCGTCGAAGAGGTACGTACGGTTACCGACGCGCTCGAGCTCCTGCAGCGCGATGGTGAGCTCCTGGCGCGCCGTCGCCAGATCGCCCTTCTCGACCGCGGTGATGCCGATACCGGAACGCGCGAGGCCGACGCCGGCGTAGCCGATCGTCTCCCACATCTCGAGCGCGGCACGATAGTCGAGCTCGGCGGCGTCGAAGTCGCCTCGCAGCCGCAGGATGTCGGCGCGGTTGTTACGCACCCGCCCGACACCGAGCGGATCGCCGATGCGCTCTCGGATCACGAGCGCTTTGGCGTACGCGTCGAGCGCGGCGTCGTACTCACCGAGGCGGCGATGCGCGATGCCGATATTGCTGAGGTCGTTCGCCTGGCCGTATTGATCGTCGACCGATTCGTAGAGCTTGAGACTCTCCTCGTACTGCCGAAGGCCTTCGCGCTTGTCGCCCATGACGACGTACACCGTGCCGAGCTCCTTCAGCGCCTCGGCTCGGCCGGCGACGTCGCCCGCCGACTCGGCGCGCGCCGCGGCCTGCCTCAGGGTCGCGATCGCATCCTCGTAGTGCCCCTCACGCCAGCGGATGTCACCGATGGCGAGCAGGAGATGGGAGATCTCGCTGCCGCTGTCGTCCGGAATATCGGCGAGCGCCTCAGAGAACACCTGCATCGCGGTGACAAGATCACCGCGCAGGACATGGATGTCGCCGGTCTTGCGCAGCAATCTGCAGCGATCGAGCCGCGCATCGCCAGCGGCCGCACGCGCCTCGCCGTAGCTCGCAAGTGCGTCCGGGTAGGCGGCGGCCAGTCGCTGGATGTCGCCGATGCCTTCGAAAGCGAGGGTGCGGGTCTCTGCGTCACCTGCGCTTCGTTCGACGGCCGAGCGGAAGTAGCTGAGCGCCTCGTCTTTCGCGTAGAGGTGCTGCGCACGAAGGCCGGCGCGGAGCAGCGCGACGCGCGCTTTGCGGTCATCGTCGCCGCGGCCGTAGTGGTACGCAAGGGGGTACGTGAACTCATCGAGACGATCCACATAGAGCTGGGAGAGCGCGTCACCGACCAACACGTGTGTCCGACGCCGCTGCGACAGAAGCTGGGTCTTGTACGCCACCTCTTGGACGAGCGCGTGCTGGAAAACATAGCTGCGCTCGGTGGCTGGCATGCGCGGCGTGATGAAGCGCTCGGTTTCGAGATCCCGGAGCGCGGGATCCAGCTCGACGCCGGTCGTCACACGTTCAAGCACGCGAACCGCGAACTCGCGGCCGATCACGGACGCATCGTGTGCGGTGCGTCGCGGCAGCTCGTCGAGGCGGTCGAGCCTCGCCTCGAGCAGTTCCTGGACGGTCGAGGGGACCGTCGTCGTCACGCCCGACGCGAGTGCTTGGACCATCTCCTGGATGAAGAACGGGTTCCCGCTGGTGCGTTCGAGGACGAGCGCTCGTGTCTTCTCGTCGAGTGCGGCTTCCGCGATGCTCGAGACCATCTCGGCCGCAGCGTCCGATCCGAGTGGCTCAAGCGCGAGGCGCTCGGTCGTCCAGGTCGCGTTCGACGCCTCGCGACCTGTGCTGATCAAGAGCACGCGCACGCGACGCACGTACTCCGTCAGGTCGGCAAGCATCGCGGCCGACGTCGCGTCCACCCAGTGCATGTCCTCGACGACGAGAACGAGCGGACTCTCCGCCGAGCGATGCGCCAGGAGACGTCTCAGCAGCGCAAGCAGCAGGCGGCGCTTGGCCTCGGGGTCGAGGGACGACCGCGATCCGTAGCCGAGGATCTCGAGGAAGAGCTCGACCGCGCTCGCGCGCGACGCACGACCGAACTCATCAACTCGCGCCGTCAGCGCGGCGCGTGCCGTCGCTTCGTCATCGCTGGGGTTGAGCGCGAACACGCGGCGAAGCAGATCGGCGATGAGCGCAAACGGCGTCTCCGACTCGTACGAGTTGCTGCGTAAGCGAATGCGTCCGGTGCCGCTCGGCACGCTGCTGAGGAACTCTCCGATAAGCCGCGTCTTTCCGACGCCCGCTTCGCCATAGACGTGCAGCACTTGTCCGCGGCGGGCCGATACGCGCCTGAAGAGGTCATGCAGGAGCGAGAGCTCGTTGGCGCGGCCGATGAGCTTGGGGCCGCCACGCGGGCTCGCGCGCCGCTCAGGGCCGATGACGCGATACGCGGGCACGGGTTGCGCCTTGCCTTTCAGCGTCAAGGGCGCGACCGGCTGATACACGAAGGCGTGGCGAGCCAGGGCGTATGTTGTCTCGCTCACCAGCACCTGATCGGGGGGCGCGGCGCTCTCGATGCGCTGCGCGGTGTTCACGGCGTCGCCTGTGACCGTGTAGGCGCGCACCTCTCCGGGCAGCAACCCAGCGACGACCTCGCCCGTGTTGACGCCGATGCGGATCGAGATTTGCAGCGCGTGCGTCTTTTCGAGCGTCTCATTCAACGAACGTGCGGCGCTCTGTATGGCGAGCGCCGCGCGGATCGCGCGCGCGGCATCGTCCTCGTGCGAAATCGGCGCACCGAACACGGCCATGACCGCGTCGCCGATGTACTTGTCGATCGTTCCGCCGTAGGCCTGGATGGCGCGCGCGAGCACGCCGAAGTACGCGCCGAGCACCGTGCGGAGCCGCTTGGGCTCGAGCTTCGTCCCAAGGGGCTCCGACGACGAGATGTCCGCGAACAGGACGGTGACGATCTTGCGTTCCTCGGCAAGGACGTATGCCTTCGCCGTGCCGACTTGCAGCGAGCGGCTCGCATCTGCGAGCCCCGGTGCTGCCGTCGGTCCCTGCGCCGTGGCCTCTGGGGTCGACGGCCGGATGATGCCGACCGGCCGATACGTGGATAACGCCCGCTCTTTGCCTTTGATCGCGACCGGAGCCAGCGCTTCGTAGTGGAATTCGTCCCGCGTCGCGTCGTGCGTGCTCTCGCTCACGAGGACGGTGTTGAGCGCGGCGGCGGCCTCGAGCTTCTCCGCTATCGTGACGGTCTCGCCGATGACCGTGTCCGCCGCCTGCACGTCCGCGGCGACGGAGCCGGCAACGACCTCTCCGGTGTTGACCCCGATGCGGCAGGACAGTCGCACGCCGTACCGCGCCTCGAGTGCGTCGTTCTCGCGCTGTATCGCCTCCTGCATCCCGAGCGCGGCAGTCACGGCACGCACCGCGTCGCCGTCACGTGGTGCGGGAAGACCGAACACGGCGATGACCGCATCGCCGATGTACTTGTCGATCAGGCCCTGCTGGCGCTGGATCTCGCGCGCGAGAGCCGCGAAGTACGAGCCGAGCACGGCTCTGAGCTCCTCGGGATCAAGCCGCTCGCCGAGGGGCGTGGAGCCCGAGATATCGGCCTTGAGGACCGACACGATCAACGGCCGGCCGCCGTCGGCGCTTGGAAACGTCGTCGCGTTCGGCGCGATAGTCATGAAGCACTAGGTTATGCCGCCGGTCGGCGAGGTGGTCAGCGCTGAGCCGGGCACCGCAGGAGCACTTTGGCGATCGCGTAACAGTGCGGCTGATGGGCCCAACTGGGTACGGCACGTGCTCACGGCACCGAACGACGTGCGTGTCGCTCGCTCTGCGTTGTTTCTCGCTGCCGTCGTATTCGGCGCCTGCGATCAGTTCACCGGCATGGGATGGATGCAGTCCGCGAGCTGCGCGCACGCGACCTTCCCCGCCCCGCCCGCCGTTACGCCGGTGGTGGACCTGTTCACCCTCATCGTGTTTTCGCCGCCCCCGCCCGTACTGCCGTGCGACGCGCGTGCGACGTTTGGTTTTGTCATCGATCCGACGACGAACAACGACATCGGTCGCTTCCATGGGACCTATTCCGACCCGTCATTCACTGGCGTCCTGGGTGACGTCCCGGCCACGGTCAACGGCGTGAAGCTGAGAGGCGACGGCGTGTTCGCGGCGCAGACAGTTGGCTCGCCTTCGCCACGTGTCGTGCGCTGCATCGCCGGGATCCTGAACTACCAGTCCGGCGACCCAATGGTGACCGGAAGCGGCCGCCTGCAGCTCGTCGCGTGTGACTTAGACGAACCCGGCATCAATCAAGACGGCTTGTACATACACGTGATCAGCGGCCCCTACGCGGGGTATGTCAACTTCGGCTTGGTGCAGGGCGGCAACTTGCAATAGTTTCTGCCCGCGCTCTTGGCTCCGCCCGAATTGCGCGGGATCGCCGGTGCGCTCGAGACGCAGCGCCGAAGCGCTGGTCACCTAGGGCGCGACGGGTACCGGCTTTGGCGCCTCGACCTCGGTCTTCTCGATGACGAGCTTGCCCTCCACGGGATTCACGCGGACGGTGTCGCCCGCGTGGAACTTGCCCTGGAGCAGCATCTCGGCGAGCGGGTCGGCGATCTCGTTCTGGATCTGTCGCGCGAGCGGACGCGCGCCGAAGTTCGAGTCGTATCCGATCGTCGCGATGTGGTCCTTCGCCTCGTCGGTGACGACGAGCGTGATCTCCTGCGACGCGAGCTGCTTGCGCACGCCCTGCAGCTCGAGCTCCACGATCTGCCGGATCTCTGGCTTCGTGAGCGGCGTGAAGACGACCGTCGCGTCGATGCGGTTGAGGAACTCCGGGCGGAAGAAGCGCTTCATCTCTTCCTGCACGCGCTCCTTCATGCGCTCGTACTGGGCGTTCATGGCGGGGTCGTCGCCCTCGCCCTGGGTACGGAAGCCGAGCGCGCTCTCGCTCTTGAGCATCTTCTGCGCGAGGTTGCTCGTCATGATGATGATCGTGTTGCGGAAGTCGACGGTGCGGCCTTTCGCGTCGGCGAGACGGCCCTCATCGAAGATCTGCAGCAGGATGTTGAAGACCTCGGGGTGCGCCTTCTCGATCTCGTCGAGCAGGATCACGCAGTACGACTTGCGACGGACGGTCTCGGTGAGCTGTCCGCCCTCTTCGTAGCCGACGTAGCCCGGCGGCGATCCGACGAGGCGCGACACGTTGTGCCGCTCCATGTAGTCGGACATATCGATCTTCACGACGTTCTCTTCGCTGCCGAACATGAACTCGGCGAGCTGCTTCGCGAGGTGCGTCTTGCCGGTGCCGGTGGGCCCGACGAAGAAGAACACGCCGATCGGTCGACGTGGGTCCTTGAGGCCGGCGCGGGCGCGGCGGACGGCGCGGGACACCATCGTGACCGCCGGCGCCTGCCCGATGACCTTCGAGTGCAGCACTTCCTCCATGCGGAGCAGCTTCGCCGTCTCTTCCTCCGCCAGGCGGCGTACGGGGATGCCGGTCCACATCGAGACGACCTCGGCGATGTCTTCGTCGGTGACCTCAGGCCGCTTCTGCGACTGCGCGAGCAGCCAGTCGGCCTTGGCCTGCTGCAGCTTGTCCTGCTGCGTTCGCTCCTTCTGACGGAGCGTCGAGGCGAGCTCGTACTGCTGCGCCTCCATGGCCTGCTCTTTGTCCGTGACGACCTTGTCGAGCTCCTTCTGGGCGTCCTTCACGTCCGTCGGGAGCGTCGAGTACCGCAGACGAACGCGGCTCGCGGCCTCGTCCATGAGGTCGATGGCCTTGTCCGGGAGGAAGCGATCGGTGATGTAGCGAGCCGAAAGCTCGGCCGAGGCCTTCACCGCCTCGTCCGTGATCGCGACCTTGTGGTGGTCCTCATATCGCGAGCGGATCCCCATGAGGATCGCCACGGTCTCCTCGATCGTCGGCTCCTCGACCATGACGGGCTGGAACCGGCGCTCGAGCGCCGCGTCACGCTCGATGTACTTCCGGAACTCGTCCAGCGTCGTGGCGCCGATGCACTGAAGCTCACCGCGCGCGAGCGACGGCTTCAAGATGTTCGCGGCATCGACCGCGCCTTCCGCGGCACCCGCGCCGACGAGCGTGTGCAGCTCGTCGATGAAGAGGATGACGTCGTGCGCGTGACGGAGCTCCTCGATGATCTTCTTGAGGCGCTCCTCGAACTCACCGCGGTACTTCGTTCCGGCGACGAGCGAGCCGATATCGAGCGTGAGCACGCGCTTCCCCTGCAGCGTCTCGGGCACGTCACCCTTGACGATGCGATGCGCGAGCCCTTCCGCGATCGCGGTCTTGCCGACGCCCGGCTCGCCGATGAGCGCGGGGTTGTTCTTCGTACGGCGGCTCAGGATCTGGATGACGCGCTCGATCTCCTTCTCACGGCCGATGACCGGATCGAGCTGCCCCGCCTTGGACATCGCGGTGAGGTTCACGCCGAGCTGGTCGAGGGTCGGCGTCTTGGAGCTGGCGGACTTGCCGCCGGCGGTCGCCGTCTCGGCCGTCGCCGGGTGCTGCTGGCCGAGCGTCGCGATGACCTGATGACGGACCTTTTCGAGCGACACGCCGAGCGACTCGAGCACGCCCGAGGCGATGCCCTCGCCTTCGCGGACGAGACCAAGCAGGAGGTGCTCCGTGCCGACGTGACTGTGGCCGAGCTTACGGGCCTCGTCGATCGCGAGCTCGATGACTTTCTTGGTGCGCGGCGACAGGGTGATCTCGCTCGGCGACGTGGTGGAGTCGCCCCGGCCGATGATGAACTCGACCGCGGTGCGCACCTTGGAAAGCTCTACGCCAAGCGAGTCCAGGACGCGCGCCGCGACGCCTTCACCCTCGCGGACGAGCCCGAGCAGCAGGTGCTCGGTGCCGATGTAGTTGTGGTTGAAACGGATGGCCTCGTCCTGGGCAAGCGCCAGCACTCTCTTTGCGCGGTCATTAAAGCGGTCGAATGGACCCACCTAAAGCTCTCTTAGACCGTATATCGGTGCCGGCATCATCTGGTTCCGATTATACGTTCGGCGACCGCGCTGTCCGCCTTGCGGACAACGTTTCATGTGCGCTCAGCGAGGCGAGCAGACAGAGACAGCCTCCGCCGCTCCCGGTCGATGGCCACGATCCGTACCTCGAGCACGTCGCCAACGCGCACGGCCGCTTTCGGGTCCGCGACGGGCTGGGCGGCGATCTCGCTGATGTGGATCAGTCCCTCTACACCGTCCGCGATGCGTGCGAACGCCCCGTACGGCATCACACGCGTGATCGTCGCGGTGACGGTCTGACCGGTCTCAAGTTGGTTGACGTACTGCTCCCACGGGTCCGACCCCAGACGCTTGATCGACAGCGAGATGCGCTGGCGGTCGCGATCGACACCGACGACCTTGACCTTTACGGCGTCCCCGAGCCGATGGAGCGAGGTCGGCTCGACGCCCTTGTCCCAGGTGATCTCCGAACGATGGACCAAGCCGTCGGCAATTCCGATATCGACGAACAGCCCATACGACGTCACGCCGACGACCGTTCCGTCGAGCACATCGCCCTCAGCCAGCTGCGCGGTGCCCCGCGCCTTGCGATCACGTCGGAGCTGCTGGGTCGCGGCCTTCTCAGAGAGGATGAGGCGGCCGCGCCGCGGGTCCGCCTCGAGCACGCGCACCTGCAGGCGCTTTCCGACCAGCGCCTTCACCGCCGCAGGCACGTCGGGCTCGTGCGTGTCGATCGCTCCGATCGAGACGAGCTGCGAGAGGGGAACGAAACCGCGCAGGCCGACGTCGACCACGACGCCGCCGCGATTCGCATCGACCACGCTCGCGTCGATCACATCCCCGCTCCTCTGCAACTCCTCCATCTGCGTCCACTGCTTCCGATTACGGGCGCGGCGCAGTGAGAGGACGACGCGACCGTCGGGACCTTCGGGCTGGACGACGACCGCGATCAGGTGCTCTCCGACCCGGAGCTGCTCGGATCCGGCTTCACGCAGCGGGATCACGCCCGCGGGACGTTCACCAAGATCGACGGTGGCCTCGTCTCCGGCAACAGCGGCGACCGTCCCCTCGACCGTCTCGCCAACTCTGAGTGGTCGTAATGAGAGCCGAGCGGTCTCGTTGGCGAGTAGTTCCTCCATCGTTTCGGGATCGATGGACATATCCGGCGCGCAGGCAAGGGTCGTGCCACGTACAATCCGGCAAACCGGAGCGAGGAGGCCCACCCGTCAACTCGACGGCGCGCTGGCCGAAGCGGCTCGAGCATCTCGCCTGGCTGCTCCGGGCGGAAGCGGTCGCTGTCGTCGTTGCCACAGCAGATCCACCGTCCACCGTCTTCTCACATCGGATCGAGGCTGCCGACTGGCCTGCCATCCTCGGCGAGGACGCTTTCGCGCGCGCGGCCGGGGGCGCGTTCGCGGTGTCGGTGCCATCCGGACGGTGGGGCGAGGAAGCCGCCTTCGCGGTCGTCGCGCCGATCGAGACCTGGAACGGGCCCGCGGTGCTCTGCGCGCTTCGACGCGAGATGCCTTTCGACGCGCTCGACGTCGTCGCCGCGACATCTGCGGCACAGCTGCTCGCGATGATGGCCTCCGACGGCCGAGACCTGGTCGGCGCGCAGCGCCGCGCCACCGAGCTCGATGAGCGCCTGGACGTGCTCGGCGGCATCGGGGAGGGGTTGGTGGACGCGCGAGACGCCAGCGCGGTGTTGGCGCGTGCTGCGGCCGAGGTGGCGCGCCGGATGGGGGCCGGCGCCTCCTCGATCATGTTGATCGAGGGGGACGAGCTCAGGCTACGAGCATCCGTCGGTCTCCCGACCGACGTCCGTCTGGGACGTGGTCAGCGCCTCGACGAGGGGATCGCCGGCTGGGTGGCGACCAGCGGGGAGAAGGTGGTGCTGCGCGGACGGGTGACCGACGAGCGATTCCACGGCGTCGATCCGGACGCCCGCGAGTCCATCTCGGTCCCCCTACGCGTCGGTGACGATGTGCTCGGGGTCCTCAGCGTGAAACGACCACAGGAGGTCGACGGCTTCTCGGGCCGACAGACCCTTCTCGACGGCATCGCGGCCGATCTCTCGCGGGCGCTTCAAGCGATGAACGTCATCTCCGCGCTCCAGCGCGAACGCGAGCATGCGGAAGGCTTCGCCGACGTCGCCCTCGCGGTCGCCACAGGCGACGCGCACGGCGCGGCGCGAGCCGCGGCCGAGTCCTTAGGCCATCACGCGGTCGCGGTGCGGAACGCGTCCGGCAAGGTGCTCGCGGTCTATGCCCCGGACGACGACCCCGAGTGCCGCGCCGCAGCTCTCTCGGCAAGTGAGTCTGGCGGGAGCACCGACGTGGCCGGAGCGACCGGCGTCGGTTTCGCTCGTCACGATCCACCCTACGAGCCGGATGAGGCTGCGATCGCGCAGCGCACCGCGGACACGCTCGCCCTCCTGGGCCGCGCCGAGATGCGGCACGAGCGCGGGGCGGTCTTGCGCGTGCTCGCCGTCGAAGACCACCCCGTCATGCAGCTCGGGGTCCGTGCGCTGCTCGAGCGAGAGGGCCTGATCGTCGTCGGGCTCACCGCGACCTGTAGCGAGGCGATCGGGCTCCTCGAGGAGGCGCAGCCCGATGTCATCCTCTGCGACCTGCACCTGCCGGATGCCGACGGCGCCGAGGCCATCGTGCGGCTGCGGGCCGAGGCGCCGGCTCTGCCGATCGTGGCATTCAGCATCGACCGCAGCCCAGAGCTCATCCGCGCGGTCCTGCGGGCCGGCGGCAACGGGTACGTCTCCAAGGACACGCCGGCCAGCCGGGTCATTGCGGCGCTGCACGCGGCGGTCGAAGGCCTCGTCGCGCTGGGTCGCGAAGCGGCGTCGTCGATCTCCCACAGCGAGCCGCTTGAGCCCCGCGCACCCCTCCGCGACGAGCGCAGCGAGCCCGCCGAGCCTGAAAGCGCGAGCAAGGGCACTGGCCTGGGCGTGCCAAGTGGGGTGACCCCAAATGGATCGGGTGACAAAGAACCGACGCACGAGCCCCTGACGCCGCGAGAGCTCGAGCTACTTCGCTACATGGCCGAGGGTTACACCAACAAAGAGATCGCTCGAGCCATGGTCCTCGCGGAGGACACCGTCAAGAAGGGCGTCCAGATGCTGATCGCGAAGCTCGGCGCTGCCGATCGGACGCATGCGGTGGTACTAGCTCTAAGGAACCACGTCATCGAGTAGGTCGTCCGGTCCGAACGGGTATTCGGACTGGTCGAGCAGCGTTCCTATACCTGCCCAAACCCGTTAAACACCGAGAACCCGAATGGGTATTCGAAATGTGCCTGAACGGGGATTAACCGTAGGCACAGGTCCACGTCACAGTCTCGCGGCTGGCGCGCTACGGGGCCGGCTCTGTGGAGGGCCGTGGGGTGAAGCGCGGCGGCGGCGGAGGGGGACTGGCGTGGACGTAGCCCAGTTGTGGGCGAATAGTCGCGCGGGCTGCGCAGAGTCGCGCGGGGCGCTCATCGAGCGCTACGCGGACCTCGCCATCGGCATCGCCCGCTGCATGAGGATCCCGTCGACCTCTCTTGCGGATCGTGACGACATTTCGTCCGCGGCGATGGTCGGCCTCATTGCGGCCGTCGATCGCTTCGATCCGCGTCGCGGTGTGCCATTCGAGGCCTACGCGTCGCTGCGGATCCGCGGCGCCGTCGTCGATGAGCTCCGTCGCGTTGACGAGCGAGGTCGTGCGGACCGTCGACCAGAGGTTGCCGAGCTCGCGGTCTCGCTCGACGTGCTCATGGAAAAGGGCGCGCATCAGGGCCCGGCCGTTGACGACGACTTCACCGAGCGGTACGAGCAAGAGGATCTCAAGACACGAGTTCAGGACGCGTTGGGGAGGCTACCGGCTCGCCAGCGTGAGGTCATCGCCCGGTATTACGGCGATGAGCTCACGCTGCGCGAGGCGGGGGCGAAGATGGGCGTCAGCGAGGCGCGCGCCTGCCAACTGCACGGCCGCGCGATCCAGAGCCTGCGGCGCGAGCTCTCCGTGCACATCAGCGCGACGCCCGCGCGAGTCGCGCAGCCCGTCGCCGCCTAACTCGCCACCAGCGCCGCCGCGCGCTGGGTCGGCAGGAACACTTCGGCCCGCAATCTCAGACGCCCCACGTCAGTCATCCAAACCGCGAGCCCGAGCGGCGCGAGCAGCTCACGCACGCGTTTGCGATCAGACCCGGCGAAGAGCGGCGCGACGTCGTCGAACACCGGGTGCGCGATGGTGTGGAACTCGAGCTGTTCGCCACGCAGCAGCGGTGCGTGTGCGGCGAACACGCCGAGCCGCTCGTATTTCCACCACACATATTCAGCGCGGGTGCAGTGGTGCGCGATGCGCAGGCGGCGCTCGCCCTCAGTGCCCTCCAGGCGCCCGTCGCCCAGGAGCGAGCCGAGGATGACCTGGATCTGCACGGGATCCGGTACCACGCGCCGGAGCACGCGCTCTGGATACTCCCCCACGACCTGAACGTCGGCAGGGGGTTGCGTCTGCTACGAGCTGGCGCGAAGAGCCTCGGCAACGAGCTGGATGCTGTGCGACGCGACCCAGTCGCGCAGCGCCACCATGCGGTCGACGTACTCGGCGAGCCCTTGCGGCCTGCTGTGGCCATCGCTGATGCGGCCCGCCCACCAGACGAGGGTGATCGCCGACTGAAGGCTCACCAGCGCGGGGAGCGCGGCGATTTCAGCCGGATCGAGCGAAAGTGTCCTCAGGTAGCCCTGGAGGACCGGACGCCACAGGCGATAGCGATTGCCTTTCGCGAGGACGTTCCTCAGCATCCCGCCGAGCTCCAGGGCGCGGACGTTCCGTCCGGCGTATTCGAAGTCGAGGATGCCGCGCACGCGGCCTGCGCGCATAAGCACATTGCCGAATGAGAAGTCGCCGTGAATGAGCTGCGTTGGCAGGGAGCCGTAGATAACCGGACCGTTCTCGGCCGCGGCTTCAGCGAACTCGCGCGCCCTCGGTCCCGCGATCTCCTCGAGCTGCGCGAGATCGGAGATCGCCGGATGGACGGCCCGCAGGTCGCCAGAGAAGACCTGCACCGCGACATCCGTCCGCTCGATCGCCCCGAGCGCGATGTCCAGGCTGGCGAACGCGGCGGCCGCCCTCTCCACGCCATCCACGTCGTCGTCGTTCAGGTGCTCGCCCGCGATCCGCCGGAAGAGCGCGGCCGGACGGGCGGAGTCGACCTCGACGGCAAAGGTGTCACCGGCTTCGGTCGCGACCGGCACCGGGGTCCTGAACGTCAGCCCCGCGGTGGCAACTCGGCGCAGCAGCTCGTGCTCGAAGCGGATCGCCTCGAGGCGCTTCTGGACGTACAGCCGCAGCACGTGCTCGCCGGCCTCGCTCCGGACGAACCACGTCTCGTTGCTGATCCCCCAGCTCGCACGGGTGAGCTCGCGTGGCCGCGGTATGGCCCACTCATCCAGCAGCTCCTCGTACATGCGGACAGAATGGCGGAAAAGAAAACGACCTCGCACGCTTTCGCGTCGAAGTCGTTTTATCCCGGCCCTGACCTATTTTCCCGGGGACCGACGTCCCGAGTATCTTCGGCGCTGGTGGGCTTAACTACTGTGTTCGGGATGGGAACAGGTGTGACCCCACCGCTCGAAGGACCGAGGATCACATTTTATCGAAACGGACCGGCGCTCGCAATCCCGGCGCAGACACACAAAAGCCCTCCGACGGAGGGAGGGCTGATGCGAGACGGCAGATGGTGAATGAGGAAGACGAAGCGAAGTTTCGCTGCGAGATCGCACCGATCGCCGTGGCCCCTACGTCCGCGAACGCACTCGCGCTCGCGGGCTTCGATGGCCCGGATGGATGCTGGAAATTAGGTCAAGCCCTCGACCGTTAGTACGGATCAGCTACGGGTCTTACGACCTTTCCACCTTCCGCCTATCGAACACGTTCTCTACGTGCGGTCTTACCTGGTTACCCAGAGGGTGAGCTCATCTCGAGGTCGGCTTCCCACTTAGATGCTTTCAGCGGTTATCCGGAACGGACATAGCTACCGAGCGGTGCCCTTGGCAGGACAACTCGTACACCATCGGTCCGCTCACCCCGGTCCTCTCGTACTGGGGGCAACTCCTCTCAACTCACCTGCGCGCACACTGGATAGAGACCGACACTTTGTTACAAGGCCAGCTGGTTTCTTGTTCCCGCTGGCTCCCTGCGTCGCCGCAGGGTTCCGACCATATCTTCTCGCTAACTAGAGCGAGTCCGGCGTATGGCCTGTGAGGATTCCACGTCGTTGGATCGCTGCTTCGATGGTCCCCCGAGGTACTCGTCGTACCTTCGTATTCATCGCGTAAGCGATGTCTACGATCTCGAGAAGACCTGTCGCCGTGAGGTGTTCGCCGCCGCGCACGCGATCGAGTACGTCCTTGAATGCGTCGAGCGCTTCACGCTTTATGACAAGTCGCCCGTCACAAAACGGGACGACCTTCAGTGTGAGATTCTCGAAGTCTCTGACGACGTACTTCAGCGTCTTATCCCTGGCTCCGGCTTTCGCATTGGGCGAGATCGTGCCGCAGCCTAAGCGCTCTTGGAGAGCACGTAGGACAGGTTCACCGGTTGGATTTTGCGCGACCTTGAATAGATAGATGACTTGCCATCCCAGCCTCGTGAACTGGCTCGGCACGATCCCTACATGGAACGCGCCCTCACCATCGATGAGGCCGAAGAGATAGTCATCGCTCACGTGAGCAGCTTGGACGTGGTCTTTCCTGCTGATTGTCCGCACCCGACGCGTTTTCACTGCTCGCATGGTGCGAGACAGTAGCGCGGGATCCACGGAGTTCCCAGCATTTAGCCAGATTTGTTCTCGGCATTTGCTTGCCGAGCTCTCATCACTAACAGGCGCGTCGAACGTCGCGTGAGAGTCAACAGCTCAATCTCGAACTGTTTCACAACGTTCTGAACCCAGCTCGCGTACCGCTTTAATGGGCGAACAGCCCAACCCTTGGGAGGTACTGCCCCCCCAGGATGCGACGAGCCGACATCGCGCAATCTCCGCCGTTACCGGCGGTGCAGACTATCTCTCCACCGTGCTCTTTCGAGCGACGGGCCGGCGTTTGATAGTGGCCACAGAGTCGCCTCCGCGGAGGCAGACCGCTATCTCACCACTCTTCGTAGAGCGGATCAGTCGTTACAGGGTCACGTCGCGGAGCTCATCGCTCCTCTGACGGACTTCCCACGGTGTTGTCCTCGATCGCGTTCTCGATCGTGCGGAGTCCACCGTTATAAGCCGGTTCGTGAATGGCGTTTCCGCCATCTCACCCCAAATGTTGAGGTGCCAAACGACGCCGTCGCTGTGAACGCTTGGGCGTCATAAGCCTGTTATCCCCGGGGTAGCTTTTATCCGATGATTCCTGGCCCTTCCACTCGGGACCAGAAGGTCACTAAGCCCGACTTTC
>Ga0207646_10000570_pt1 | contig 48401 bp, 33 predicted proteins | sample KBSK5502metaG_FD_184343 | JGI IMG/M metagenome (GOLD analysis project Ga0207646, IMG submission 184343) | Corn, switchgrass and miscanthus rhizosphere microbial communities from Kellogg Biological Station, Michigan, USA - KBS K5-50-2 metaG... | ecosystem: Host-associated > Plants > Roots >...
TTGCTCTCTCATGATTTTCTCCTGTCTGGGTCACACCACAGGAAATATCAGAGAGATGGAGTGCTTTTCAACTCTGATGAGTTGAAAAGCACTCCGAATTTGCGCCGCATTTATGCGACACGCTCTAAAGTATGGACAGGGCGAAATGGACGAGCCGGATGTTTTGACCAGCATCCTTGCCCGCCCTGCCACACTTTTCCACCAATGTCTTCTGTTCAGTGTGCCCCCTCAGTTGGGCCGCGCTCAGACGAATCGACATTGGCCGTTCGTCATTCAACAACGTGGACTGCTTTAATGGAGGCGATGCGGATGCCAACCTCACTCAAGGATGATCAGAGGCGGAATCACAGGGTCCAACTCAAGACCTATCTTGAGCTCTTACTCATCGCAGTTACCGCGTTCACTATTATTTTCACGATGACTTGGCGCACTACTGGTCAAGGTGGGAATGGCACAGTGGCCACCGTCTCTGCGGCTAGTTATACTGCCCCCGTTGCGCCTGATTCCATCGCCGCTGCATTTGGGACCAAGCTGGCCACGGGGAATGGGTCGGCCATCAGCCTGCCTTTGCCGACCGAGCTGGCGGGCACCACTGTCAAGGTCAATGGCGAGCCTGTGCCGCTCTTCTTCGTCTCACCTCTTCAAGTCAATTTCCTTATTCCGGCTGGCACCGCACCAGGGACCGCGACCGTTGTGGTGCAGGCAGGAGATAAAACAGTCTCGGCCGGGACCGTACAAGTGAAGCAAACTGCTCCGGCAATCTTTACGCTCAATGCTTCAGGCAGCGGTCTGCCAGCGGCCTATGTGCTGCGGGTGCGGAGCGGCAGTCAGATCTATGAACCGATAGATCAGCCAGTCAGTCTTGGCCCCAGCAATGACCAAGTGTTTCTCATCCTTTACCTCACAGGCATTCGTAAAGCATCCGGTATTCGCCTGATGCTCGGCGCCAGGGAGATTGACCTTCAGGCCCCTGACAATTACGCCGGCCCGGCCCCCGGTTTCGTAGGGCTTGATCAAATTAACGCGCTCATCCCGCGCGAGGTGAGCGGGCGCGGGTTGACAAGTCTGCAAGTTACCGCACTCGATTCCACGCCCTCCAATGTAGCTGAAGTGGATGTGGCTGGTCCTGATGGCAAGGCGGCCACGAGAACAATGGTTAGTTCTTCAGCTAACTCATCCGTCTTCGGCCAGTCAGTAGCCCTTACCGCCCAAGTCAATGCCATGGCCACAGGCGCAGGGATCCCGACAGGCACCGTCACGTTCAAGGACGGGGGGACCACACTGGGGGCAACAGAATTGAATGCCTCCGGTACTGCCACTTTTCTCTCACGGTCGCTCACGGTGGGCGCGCATAACGTGATTGCCGAATACGTAGGGACAACCAAATTCAAACCCAGCGCCAGTAACCTCGATGGCGGACAGAAGGTAAGCGTGGCGACCGTGACGAGTGCCAGCGATGATGTCTGCCCGGGCCTCAGCAGTGGCTTGCAATACTACCCGCTGCCGCGGCCGGTGCGACTGCTCGACACGCGCCCTGGCTTCCAGGCCTGCGACCACCCAGGCGCCCCGCTCACTGGTGGCGCCACCCATCCCGAAGCGGCGCGAGCCAATTGCGAGGGGATCACCATCCCGGCGGCGGCGCAGGCCATCGTTGGCAACGCCACGGTGGTCAACCAAGATAGCGCTGGCAAGACCGTCTCCGGCGGTGGCTATGTCACCCTCTATCCGAGCGGGGCAGCGCTGCCGACAGCCTCCAACCTCAACTTCGTTGCCGGCCAGGTCGTACCCAATGCCTTCACAGTCGGGCTGGGGAGTGACGGCGCCTTCAACATCTTCGCCTCCGGTGCTACCCACTTCATCATTGACATTACAGGCTACTATGCTCCGCCGGGCACAGGCGGCCTGTACTACCACCCGCTGCCGCGGCCAGTGCGGCTGCTCGATACGCGACCCGGCCTCACGGGGTCCGGCGGCTTGGTCTGCGACACTCCTAGCGCAGCGCTCGCTGCTGGTGCTACGCGCCCCGAGGCAGCGCGGGTGAACTGCGCCGACCTCTCCATCCCGGCCGCGGCCCAAGCGGTGGTCGGCAACGCCACGGTGGTCAACCTCGATGCCAACGGCAAGAGCCTCTCGGCCGGCGGCTACGTCACCCTCTACCCGAGCGGCGTCGCGCAGCCGACGGTCTCGAACCTCAACTTTGGAGCCAATCAGATCGTAGCCAACGCCTTCACCGTCGGGCTCGGCGCCGACGGGAAGTTCAATATCTTCACCTCCGGCAGCACACACTTCATCATCGACCTGACGGGCTACTATAGTCCTGAGCCGATGGATGTGCACGGCTCCGGTTTGCTCTACCAACCATTGCTGTCTCCGATCCGGCTGCTGGACACGCGGCCTGGTGAGCAGCCCTGCGAGAACCCCGGCGCAGCGCTCACCGGCGGGGACCCGGCCCGAGCTCAGCAAGTCAGGATGTGCCATGAAGTCAGCCTCATCCCGGCCAGCGCGCAGACCATTGTCGGCAATGCGACCGCGGTCAACTCCGATCCCGGTAGCGGCTACAGCCGGACGGTTTCCGAGGGCGGCTACGTGACCCTCTACCCGAGCGGGGTCGAGCGGCCGACGGTCTCCAATCTCAACTTCGGTCCCAATCAGGTAGTGGCCAACTCTTTCACGGTGGGACTGGGCGCTGATGGGAAGTTCAACATCTTCGCGCAAAGAAAGACTCATTTCATCATCGACCTCACGGGCTACTACGCCCCACTGGGGAGCGTTACCAACAAAGCCCCGACCTCTGTCGTCGTCACATCTTCTCCCGCCGGTCAGGTGGTCAGGGGCCAAGCCGTGACCTTGACTGCGACAGTTATGTCTAATCCAGCCTGTTCGGTGAAACCGACTGGTTCCGTGCAATTCAAAGATAATGGCGTACCATTGGGGTCGCCAATCACATTGGTGGACGGTAGCGCGAGCCTCACCACCTCCGCGCTCAACGTCGGTCCGCACCAGATCACGGCTGAGTACGGCGGCGACAGCAACTTCAGCGGTAGCAACGGTACGCTCAGCGGCGGCCAGGTTGTCAATAAGGCTTCCACAACGCTAGCCCTCACGTCGTCGGCCAATCTCCCCCCGGTGGTTGGGCAATCGGTTACCTTCACGGCACAAGTGGGCGTGGTCGCGCCAGGTGCTGGAACGCCAACCGGTGCTGTTACCTTAACTGAGAATGGCGTTAGGCTCGGCAGCGGAACGTTGAATGCTGCGGGACAGGTTACGATCACTACGCCCTTCTCTTCTGCCGGGTCACATACGATCACAGCCAGCTACGCGGGAGACACCAATTTCAAAGATAGCAGCAACACGCTTAACGGCGGTTTGACTGTCAACAAGGCGCAGACTGCCATCACCATTACCTCATCGGCCAACTCGGCGGTGGTCGGACAATCAATTACCTTTGCCGGACAGGTCAGTGTCCTGGCGCCAGGCGCCGGAACGCCAATCGGACCTGTTATCTTGACTGACAGCGGAATGATGAGTGGGACGGCATCATTGAATGCCTCTGGCCAATTCTCGATTACTGTGCCGCTGTCCTCTGTCGGGCCACACGCCATCACGGCCAGTTATAGCGGCGACGGCAATTTCACCGGCAGCACCGGCACCTTGACCGGTGGCCAGAATGTCAACAAGGCGGCAACAACCATCGCGGTCTCCTCAAACCCCTCAAACCCGGCGGTTGGTCAAACCGTCACTTTCACCGCGCAGATCGGTGTTGTCGCGCCTGGCGCGGGAATACCAACTGGCCCAGTGCAGTTTAACGACAATGGCGTGAGTCTCAGCGCCCCAGTCACGTTGATCAATGGCAGCGCCAGCCTCAGTATCAACACGCTGGCTCTTGGCGCACATAACATCGCCGCTGAGTATTACGGCGATCCGAATTTCGAGGGCAAGGTTTCCGTTCCTCTGGCACGGAGTGTCAACTCCCCAGCGCTGCAAGTCGGCACGATCACACGCACGCCGCCAACTTACGCCGGAGATGCGATCACGATCAATGGCAGCGGCTTCAGTAGTGACCCGACGGCGAACGAAGTGCAGGTGATCGACGATGACGGCAATCAGACAACAGGGCAGGTTACTATTGCTACCGCCAATCAACTCACGGCGCGCGTGCCGTTCGGCGCCGGCTCAGGCAAAGTCAGAGTTGTTTTGGGGCCAAGCCAATCAGACAGCCCGAATCGGCTGGATTTGGGCACCTCCATTAGTGGCTTTGTGCAGGAAGCCATCAAGCAGTCGGACGGCAGCGTGATGCGCCAAGGGATCAAGGGGATGAAGCTGAAGGCGACCGTCATCAACCGGGAAGTGTCGGCGGTGACCAACGATGATGGCTCATTCATCTTGAAGTTCCAGCCTTCGGATGTGATCGGCAATAGGGTAGACCTTTACCTGAACTACGACAGCGCGCTGCCTTATCCAGCTCAAACGCGCACCATGCGTAACGTGCTGAGCAATCGCGATAACCAATACAGGGGCGATGTGGTGAATGGAGTGCAACTCGCCAACGTCATCGAGCTCAAACAAAACGCCGGGCCGGCAATCGGTGCGCTGGCGTCAAATACTGCGATCAACGAATCGCTCCGTGTACCTGCTCCCGCCAGTTCTGAAGCAGTGCAGGACGGCACGATGACCGGCCAGGTCACCTTCGCCGTCAACGACTCGGCGGTCATTTGCTCCAACGGTCAAATGAATTGTCCCTTCACCATCACTGTGCTTGATTCAGGGCGGACACCGGCCAACCTGCCAGTGGGTTATTTCAGTTCGGCGATAGTGCAACTCACACCCTTCAGCACGACGCTCTCACCTGGCGGCAAGCTCACCTTCCCCAACAGCGACAGCATCCCACAAGGCATGCCAGTGAGGGTCTTCCGCTTTGATCAGACCGCGAACAGCCCGACGCTCGGCAGCTTTGTAGACATCGGCGCAGCGACGTTCTCGGCCGATGGGACAAAGATCGAGACGGCAGCCAATGCTGTGACGCAGGGGGGGTACTACTTTGTCTCGCGCCAATGGCTGACGGCGACGATCATCGGCCACGTCGTTGAGACCGATGGGCGGCCGGTCCGACGCGCGGTGGTGAACGCGCGCGGACAGTCAGCCTTCACCGACAACAACGGCGGTTTCGTGCTAGGCAACGTACCAGTGATCCCGCCCGACGGCACGAATGATCAGGTGACAGTTGAAATCAGCTACGTGCGCCCGGATGGCCGCGTTGACCGCACGCAGCGCAGTGTATTCATTAACGCGAATGCCAGCCTTACCCTTAATCAGGATTTCGCCCTACCGCGTCAGAGCAACAACCGTCCGCCGCAAATCATCGCACCATTGAGTCTGGTAGTAAATGAAGGCGAGACGCGCGATTTCAACTTCGTGGTGAGTCATCCTTTGTATATTACTGATCCCACCATCACCGTGAGCGTGAGTGGGGCGCCGTTCGCGACAGTGCTCAATCCTAATCCGGCGAATAACGTGAACCGCCTGCATCTGTCGCCAGGCGCGAACACTGCGGGCAATTACACGTTGATGCTCAGCGCGACCAACAGTCTCGGCCTGGTGAGCAGGCAGAGCCTCGCCGTGACAGTGCAGCGAACGAGCAATAGTGTGCTGGTGGCGAACTACCTCACAATTGCGACCAACGAGGATACGCCAGTGGGAGTCGCGCTGAGCGCAAGCAATCCGGGCGGCGGCACGCTAAGCTATACTTTGGTGAGCAGGCCAGCACACGGGAGCTTGGGCGGCACTGCGCCAAATCTGATCTATCTGCCTGCCCCCAATTACAATGGGCCGGATAGTTTCAGCTTTAAGGTGAGCAATGGCAGCCGGGAAAGCAATGTGGCGACGGTCGTCATTGCGGTCAATCCGGTCAACGATGCGCCGGTGCTGACAGTGGTGAGCGCAACGTCACTGAGTGCGAACGCCGGGGAAACAGTCAAGATCGACCTCTCGGCGACGGATGTGGATGTGGGGCAAACGCTGAGTTTCACTGCGACCGGCTTGCCTCCGGGGGCAAGTTTTGCGCCCACAACGACGGGTTATCAGTTCAGTTGGACGCCGACCTTCGCGCAAACCGGAAGCTACGTGGTCAACTTCAAGGTGAGCGATGACGGCTCGCCGGTGTTGAGTGATGCTCGTAGCGTAACGATTACGGTCGCGGCTAAATGGGCGAAAACGACTGGGCTTGAAGGCGGCATCATTCATGCGCTGGTTACCAAAGACGGAAATCTATTTGCCGGGACGGAAGGTGCTGGCGTCTTTATCTCTACTGACAATGGAACAAGCTGGTCGGCAGTCAATGCTGGACTCGGCAATTTGTACATTTGGTCACTCACTGTGAGCGGAACAAATCTATTCGCTGGCACTGGAAGTGGGGTCTATCGTTCGAGTGACAATGGGGCGACGTGGATCCCAGCCAATGCGGGCATCGAGAATGAAACGGTGCGATCGCTCGCAGTCAGCGGATCCTATCTGTTTGCTGGGACTGGTTATGACCATGGTGTCTTCCGCTCAGATAATAATGGGCAAACTTGGAGGCAAGTCAATAACGGTTTGGGCGACATGACTGTTTGGGCACTGACCGCGAGCGGCACGAGTTTGTTCGCGGGGACTGATAAGGGCGGGATCTTTTGTTCACTCAATAATGGGGATCAATGGACCCCAGTTAACTCCGGGCTGATCGCGGATGGAGAGGAGGTAAAGACAGTTGACTCGTTTGCCGTAAAAGGGACTACACTGTTTGCGGGCACCTCAAGAGGCGTCTTCCGTTCAACCAATAATGGTAATCGTTGGGAGGAAATCAATAATGGCTTTCCGAAATGGTTTGTCCTCTCGTTCGCGGTGCTCGGTACGGACTTGTATGCTGGAACCTTTAGCGTTGGCCTTTACCGCTCGCCCGATAATGGCGCGCATTGGATGCAGGTCAGTTCAGGCTTCAGGGAATTGTTATTTGTCAACTCACTTGCTGTAAACGGCAGCAACCTATTTGCCGGGACAGAAGGCAGTGGGGTTTTCCGCTCACCCGATATAGGAGTAAGCTGGACCAAAACGAACTCCGGCTTGACTAATCAGCAAGTCTTCGCCCTCGCCCTAAAAGGTTCCACCCTCTATGCTGGCAGCTTTGGCGGAGTTTACCGCTCGAACAATAATGGGACCAGTTGGGAGTTGAGCAATAACGGCTTAGACCCCTTGCAACTTGTTTACGCGATTGCCGTGAGTGGAACAAAGCTCTTTTTGGGGGCAAGCAATGACGTCTTTCGCTCGACCGATGATGGCCTATCCTGGTCTAAGGTCCACACTTTTGAAACAGGAGTGCTGTCATTGGCGGCGACTGGCAATGCCCTCTATGCCGGAACTTTTAATGGGGTCTACCGTTCGCTTGACGACGGGATAAATTGGACGAAAATTGACGTCGGTCTCACGAACAAGAAAATTAACTCCCTTGCCGTCAGCGGGACAAATATTTTCGCCGGAACTGATAATGGCATCTTTCGCTCATCCAGTAATGGTCAAAGTTGGGTGCCAGCCAATTCTGGCATTGAGTTCCCCTACATCAATACGCTCACTGTCAACGGGGCCACTATTTTCGCCGGGACTTCTTATCATGGCGTTTACCAATCAACCAATAATGGACTAAGCTGGGCACAGATCGGCTCCGGCTTAACTGAGCTCAGGGTTCTTTCATTGGCAGTCAGCGGATCCACCATTTTTGCGGGGACTGACGGCAGCGGCGTCTACTTCTCTACCGATAGTAGTAGCTGGGTGCCACTCCAGAATAGCCTAACTGATTCCTACATCCTTTCATTAGTGGTCAGTAGTGGTGACCTCATTGCCGGAACTGCTTCGAGCGTCTATCGGTTAACTAATAATATACAGAGTTGGACACCAGTCAACAGCGGCCTAACTAATCAATTCGTGAATACCGTTGCCTTGAGCGGGACAAATCTCTTGGCTGGAACCTTGGGCGGGGGCGTCTATTCATCGCCCAACAATGGACAAAGCTGGGTGTTCGCCAGCACTGGGTTGCCAGCCAACACCGATGTCACCGCACTCCTAGTGAGCGGCACGCAAACGTTGGCGGGCACCTTCGGCGACGGCGTCTTTCAGTCATACAATAATGGAAATAGCTGGGCACCGATCAGCGGAGATCTGGCAAACAAGTATGTAACTTCACTAGCCGTCAGTGGCACGACTCTCTTTGCCGGGACTACGACCAATCCGCTAACCGGAGTCTCGGGCGGTGTGTATCGTTCAATGAACGGCGGAGCGAACTGGATGCCCGCCAGCAATAGCTTAACCAACCGGAATGTCACCTCCTTAGCTATGATTGGGACGATTCTCTACACTGGAACGGAGGGAGGAGTTTTTCGCTCGCCCGATAATGGTCAAACTTGGACGCCGATCAACACCAATTTGGCATCTTTGAGCGTGCGCACGCTGACTGTCAAAGGAGCCACCCTCTTTGCCGGGACTTTCGACGGCGGAGTGTTCCGCTTGAATAGTAGCGGGCAAACCTGGGTGTCTGTCAATAACAACGATTTGCCGCAGCGGCTGCCAGTGTTTTCCTTGGCTGTGGGCGGTGACGATCTATTTGCTGGAACCATCTATGGGGTCTTTGTCTCGACCGATGATGGCCAAAGCTGGAAGCAGATAAACGCTGGCTTATTGAATGTCTATGTGACTTCTATCGCTGTGGGCGGCAGCAGTCTCTTTGCCGGCACAAAGGGCGGCGGCGTATTCCTGATCCCGTTTTAGGGTAAGCTAAAGCGGTTTGCAGGTGCTTTATTTTGTAGTTGTCCGCTACTGCATAAATCCGGTTTAGTAAAGTTGTGATCGCACACGACCAAGTAAGGGAGCGAAATTGTGGTCATTCCCTTACCAGACCTCGCACACCCAAGTACTACGTTTTCAGAATGGGTTTCAAGCCCAGATTCCGTACCAGCCGGTGCAGGTTGTTCGGATGGATGCCAAGCAATTTAGCCGCCGCCGTGAAGTTGCCGGTTGTTTGCTCCAGCGTCTGAAGGATGAGTTGCTTTTTCGCTTCTTTCGTCGCGGCGTGATACTTGGTTTGAGTCACCTGGGGGGGAGGCATAGTCTCATGCAGCGCTTCCGGCAAGTCCTCAGGCAAAATCATTTCCGTCGTGCCCAGCACCACCGCGCGCTCAATCGCGTTCTCCAGCTCGCGTACGTTGCCTGGCCAGTCATAATTGGTCAGCAGCGCGCGCGTGGCCGGGGCCAGGCCCTTGACCTGCCGTTTACATTTCTGACTGTACTTCATGGCGAAGTAATGAGCGAGCAACGGAATGTCATCGCGTCGCGCTCTCAGCGGCGGCATGGTCAGTGAGACGACATTGAGCCGGTAGTAGAGGTCTGAGCGAAAGCCGCCGTTGTTGACGGCCGCCTCGAGGTTTCGATTGGTGGCAGCGATGATGCGGATGTCAGCTTTGATCGTGCGCGTCCCGCCGACGCGCTCGAATTCGCGCGTTTGAAGCACGCGCAGCAGCTTGGCTTGCAACGGCAGCGGCAACTCTCCCATCTCATCCAGGAAGACTGTGCCGCCATCGGCCATCTCCAGCCTCCCTTTCTTTTGCGACACGGCCCCGGTAAATGAGCCTTTTTCGTGGCCGAAGAGATCACTTTCCAAAAGCGTCTCCGACAAGCCGGCACAGTTGATGGCCATGAATGGTTGGTGAGCCCGCGGGCTCCGGCGGTGAATGGCGCGCGCGGCCAGCTCTTTGCCCGTCCCGCTTTCACCTCGCAGCAAGACGGTGGAATCAGCCGGAGCGACCTTAGCGATCAACTGGTAGACCGCGCGCATCGGCTCGCTCTCGCCAATCATCTCGTGTTCCAGGTTGATCTCCGTCTGCATCCGAATGGTCTCACCTTCGAGCCACTCCAACTGCCGCACATTCTCCAATGGCGCGGCGGCAATCCCTGCGATCGCCGTCACCAACTGAAGATGATCTTTATCAAAGCACACTTGTGAGTCACTGGAATCCAGATAGATCACGCCGAGCACTTGATCGTAGAGCGCCAGCGGCACAGCAAGTAGCGATTGCACGCGCGAGATGGCCAGGCTCGGGACCCCGCTCAAGGGAGTGCCCTCTGCCACATCGTTGCTCAGGATCGCCACTCCTTCCCGCATGACGCGCTCCACAATCGTCCGGCTGACCTTCACGGGGCGAGCTAACTCTGCCTGGCGGCTCAGCCAAACAAATGACCCAGCATCGTTGAAGCGTTCTTTGGCCAGAATGATCGCTCCAAATTCTGCCGGGACAACTTCGAAGCTCAATTCGAGCAAGCGCTGCTGCAACTCCGGCAGCCGACGAATCTGATTGATCACGCCACTGATCTTCAGCAGCGCGTTGAGATCACGCGCCACGCGCGCCGACGCCGGGAGCGCCGCGAGGACCTTCTCGGGCTGCAGATAGAAAGCCTCTGCCCGGCTGAGGGTAACCGTCGTGCGAGTGACGACGCTGTCATCATCCAGTTGCACTTGAGCGGGCGATGAGGTGGGATCATCTTCACGCCACACGAAGAGGAACAGTGAATCCCCGATTTTGATGCGATCCCCGTCGGCGAGCAGTTTCTCGCGCACCGGCACGTCATTGACCAGTGTGTCATTGGAACTGCCTGGATCGCGCAGCCAGAATTGCTCTCCTTTCTGCGCTACCACACAATGACGCCGCGAGACCAGAGGGTCACTCAAACAAAGATGGTTCATTGGGTCGCGACCAATCCAGACTTCGGTGGCCGTCAGCGCAAAGGTTGCGCCCTCCAATGGTCCAGCCACAGCCAGCAGTTTCGGTTCCATCCGTACCTCCTTGCCTCAAGTCCTCTTCACTGCGCCACCAAGTTTCGGAGTAGAGTGAGTCTTTGGCGACAGTTTGAGCTACAGCCTGATGAGCGCTGATACCCTATCAAATTTGATCTGGGTGATACTATCAACAACGACAGCATTCGACTACGCTCCTGGTCGCAACCCTCCTGGGTCGCACCTCACGTTACAACTTATCTCACAGACACTCAATGAATTCCGAGCGAAGATGAAAGCGGCCGCAATCCCCACCAGACTGGCACAGCGGTTGAACTGGCTATTTCCGTGCGCGGAGCTCACCGAGTCTGAATCACAGGTTGGGGAACTGATGGCAGGAAAGCAGCATTCCGAACTCAGAATAATGCTCCCTGCTATCGGAAGGCCGTGTCGGAGCCCAGGGACATCGGGCGACAGATGACCAGGCAGACCGGAGCAAGAGTCTCTGTGGTCTTCTCGGGAAACCTGGGGCGCACGGAGGCTCCAGTCTATAAGACGAAATCTTGCGTGAGTAGGTGAGAGCAGCAAGTGGTTGGCTCTATGGAGCGTGGAAGCCGTCAGTCGTCAGGCTGATTCTGACCAAGTAACAAGCAGGAGTGAGGTTCTTGGACCACCTCACTCCTGCGGGGAAGCGCTCTCGCTTTATCAGGCCGGGTGACCTGAGCGCAGCAATGATCGGATCGTTGCCGATCGCAACCACAACCTGCGGGACGACGAAAGGTCGCTCCTGCCTGCTATGAAGAAAAAGGAGATGCCATGAAATTTCACGGAAACCATGAGCAACGCTTGGCCTATCTTTCCCAGCCCGTCGCGCGAGCCTTGCTGCTGCTGATCACGCTGAGTGTGTTGACCAGCGCGGCGTTGGCGCAGGGAACTCCGCCGAATATGGACTTCAGGGATTCGCCCGGTGCCCGATACAGGTCGGGCGGAACCGGAGTGGTAATTCAGGGGACGATGTCGGGCCATGTCACCGGAATGATCCGCAATGGCGCGCTCACCGATTTCCACATCAGCATCAACCCGGATGTGGAAGGCCCCCACCGGCTTCGCCTGCTGACGATCAACTACCGCCCCGGCTCCAACGTGTCGGCCCCATCCGCCCGCTGGTACAATCTCAGCAACGGCAAGAAGCTCGTCATCAGCCAAGCACAGGCCAAAGAGTATTTCAACGGCACCAACGTTTACTCCATCGGCTACGCTGACGTGGAGATCACCTTCGAGAACGGCGGGCCGGGGCGGTTGCTGGTGCGCTATCAGCACGGCGTTTATAGCGGGAGGACCAACAATCAGAATCTGCGCGTCAATGGCACGATCTGCAATGCCGTGCCGCTGGCGGGCTTCAGACTGAGCTACGTTTTGCGATAACCGCCGCTCCTCGCGTTGGCCGTGAGAGTCTGCGGCGTCCGCCGGTCATGACTCTCCGGCCAGCCTCACCGCGCAACCAATCGCACCGAAAGGAGAAGATCATGTCGAAGCTCAAATTATTGACCGCGCTGACTTGTCTCTTCGTCACGCTGCCGCTCGGCCCGGCGGTATGGGCGCAACAACCCGCCGCCGCGCCGCCATCGCTGGCTGCCCCATCGCCGGAAGCGCAACTGCTGCGCGCCTTGCTCGAAGAGGTGCGCCAACTGCGGACTGAGCTGCAACGCACCAGCGTGAACACCCACCGCGCGCAGCTGCTGGCCGACCGGTTGGTGCGCCAACAGCGCCTCGTGGAGAGCTTGAGCGAAGAGATCGAACAGCTCAAAGCCCTGATTCAGCAGTCACAGGACACCAGCCGCGAAGAAGGCGAACTCAAGGAGCTGGAGGCATCCATCCAGGAGACGCCCGACCCACAAGTCCGCCAGCAACTCGCGCAGAGCTACGCCAGCCTCAAACGCTCCTTCGCGCGGCAGAGAGAGTATGCGCAGCAGGAGGCCGAGCGCCAGCGTCAGCGCCAGCAGCAATTGGAAACGATGCTGCGCGCCGAGCAGGTGCGGCTGGCGGAGATGCAAGAGCAACTGGATGCCTTAGACCGCGATCTGGAACGGCAGATCGCGGAAAGCAGAAAGATCAAATAACAACCCAAACCATAGTCGCGATGCCTCGGTGACGTTCTCAGAACGCGACAGGGTATACCGCTTACCTTCGAAAGGAGTCTGCAATGAGAGAGAAGCTCAATTTTAACGTCCACCGCTCTTGGCGATTAACCGCTCGGCTCGCCGGGGCGCTTTGTCTGGTCAGCCTGCTCTTGATCGCTATCGGGGAGCGATCCTCGCCCCGGGCCCAATTTTATTGTCCTGTGCTATTCAGCCCCGACCACATCGAAGCGGGCGTTAACGGCGGCGTCTACTACCTGACTATCCCGCGATCCGGCGATCCCTGTGCCGGTCATGTCTTTGAATCGCACCCATCTTGGATCAGTTTCGGCTTGGCCTTAAGCGATGGGCGCATCCCCATCACGATTGAACCGAATCAGGGTGGCGGTTCACGGGCGGCGCTACTCGTGGCGGATTATTATTTCCTTCTCGTGGAACAGGCCGGACAGGTACCGGACGCTTCGGTAAACTCGGTAGACCCAATCGTCACTAGGAGCCTATCGGTCTCGGGTGACGATGGTAGCATCAGCGTCAACGGCGTGGGCGTTTGTCCATGGACGGTGGTGAACTACAGCCACGCTCCCTGGCTCAGATTCACTTCCCAAGTGAGCGGGACGGGAAGAAGGACGGTGAGTTTTCATCTCGACAGCCGTCTCACCCTCCCCCAGCCAGACGGTAACAACATCTTTCCGCGGGGGGCGCTCCTCAAGGTGGGCGATATGTATATCGCCGTCACCCAGATCGGAACCAATCCCAATAACCTGGTTCCGAACGCACCACTCAGCCCGGCGAATTGGACCGGGCAGGTGAGCTGCAATTTCACTGTCGGGCCGGTGACGCCGTCAGTTATCGCGGCCGGTGTTGGCACGTATGGCGTGGCCGTCTCTGCGCCCTGCTCTTGCCAGTGGTCAGCACAGTCGCAGGTCGATTGGATCAGGATTACTGGGGGCAGCAGCGGGGTTGGCAGCGGCACAGTGACATTTACGGTTGAGCCTAATCCGGGGCAGACTCAGCGTCCAGGCAGCCTCGTTGTGGCCGGCCAGACTATCCCGATCATTCAACCAGGGATAACAAGCTGCCAGTACTCGGTCTCACCGGATTCTTTAGTTGTCTACGTTTTCAGGGATCTGCCACCGCCCGGTGCTAACAAAATCTTCGTGTCTGTTCGTAACTCATGCTCTTGGCGCGTCAGTTCAGCCGACACTTGGTTCAGATTGTCGCCGACCAGCGGCACTGGACCGGGTGAGGTGTACGTCGCTCCGTATCTCGGTTCAGGGCGCACCGGTCACGTTAGTGTCTTCGACACCAGCAGTCAGCCTGAAAGGCTCGTTAAGATTGTCACCGTGCAGGATGGCGACACTACATCCTGCCTCACAGCTACCTCTGTTTCACCAGGTCAAATCTCTGTGAGATCAGAAGGCGAATCTGGTTCTATTTCAGTTACTACTCCGACCAACAACTGCGCTTGGAACATTACCCAGATTCCCGGCTGGATCACTATCAGCCCCACTAGCGGCCAAGGTAGCAACCAGCATATCAACTACACCGTAGCTCCTAATCCCGACACGCAGCAGCGGAATGCCACGATCATTATTGCAGATAAGCCACTCACCGTGACCCAGGCTAAGGGAACACCTACACCTACGCCCACACCAACGCCGACGCCGGTTCCTCCGGCTGGCCCACTCAGCCAACGGGATCTTGTGGTGATCAAAAAATCGGGGACTGGCACCGGAACTACGGAAGTACATGCTCTGTCCGGCGCGAGCAACTTCAGCCAATTTGCTTTACATCGCGGCTCGGCCTTACCTGAGACCGGCAGCAACTGGACTTTTCAAATCGCGGATTGGGATGGCGATGGCCTGCCCGACCTCTTTGGAATCCTCAAGTCCGGCACCGGCAGCGGTCACACCGAGGTTCATATTCTGTCCGGAGCCTCCGGTTTCACTCAGTTCATCCTGCACGCGGCCATCCCGATTGAGCAGACTGATGACAACTGGCAGTTCTTAGTTGGGGACTTCGATGGCGACGGACGGCCCGACCTGTACGCCATCAAGAAACAGGGATCGTGGACAGGCAAGACTGAAGTCAACGTCTTGTCCGGCGCGAGCAACTTCAGCAAATTTATCTTCGGCACCGGGTCGGCTGAAGGGCCGACTTGGAGTTACACCGAATTTGCGCTTGGTTACTGGGACGGCGACAACATCCCCGACCTCTTCGAGATCGGCAGGCGCAATACCGGGAGCGGGATGACTGAAGTCCACATCATGTCCGGCGCCAGCCGCTACACGGAGTGGATCGCGCACCTCGGCACGGCGCTGCATGCCACTGACGATGACTGGGACTTTCAGGTGACCGATTGGGATCAGGACGAACGCCCGGATTTGGTCTGCATCAACCGGCACGGGGCCAGTAACTCGACCGAGGTGCATATTCTGTCCGGCGCGAGCCGCTACGGTCAATTCATCCTGCACACAGGGACGGCGCTCGAAGTGACCGATCGCACTGTCCAGTTTGCGCTGGGCGCTCAGCCCGTCTACACCCCGCGCCGCAAGACCAGCTTCGACACCGATGCGCTCAACGATCTGGCCGTCTGGCGCCCGTCGAGCGGCGTGTGGTACGTGCTGCCAACCAGAGGCAGTATGCCCTTGCCCTACGAGACCACCTACTACCATCCTGACGGCGGTCATCCTTTCTTCGCTCGCCATTTCGGCCTGCCGGCGACCTACACTCGGAGCATCGGTCAGCCCGATGACGTGCCAGTGAGCGCCGATTATGACGGTGACGGGATTCGCGATCTGGCCGTCTGGCGACCGAGCGAAGGCAACTGGTATATCCTGCCGAGCACTGGTCGCTTGCCGCTCGCGAGCGCCAAACGCTACACGACGCCGGACGGCTTGGCCTACTATGCTTTGCAGTTTGGGTTGCCGGGAGACATTCCGCTGCCGGGCTATTACGACGGCGACAGCATGGCCGATTTGGCGATCTGGCGGCCTTCGACTGGCCTGTGGGCGGTGATGCCGACGAGCGGGAAACTTCCGCTCAGATACGAAGCGCAATACTCCAGCCCGGACGGCCATCCTTACTTCGTCAGATACTTCGGCAAACACGGTGATGTGCCAGTACCGGCCGATTACGACGGCGACCGGATGAACGATTTGGCCCTCTGGCGGCCCTCTACCGGCCAGTGGCTGGTGCTGCCTTCGGGCGGTCGAGCCCGCGGCGGGCCGTTTGGCTTGGGCCGGACAAGTGACGGGTTGACCTACTTCGTGCTGGAGGGTTTCGGTCAAGCGGGGGATGTGCCAGTGCCTGGCTTCTACGACGCTGACGCGATGGCCGACTTCGCCTTGTGGCGACCAGGCAGTGCCGAATGGCTGGTCCTGCCGTCAACCGCCCGGCGCATGCCCTGGGGCGGCGAAGAGCGTATTTTGCGTCCGCAAGGTCACCACTACTTCGTCAGGAATTTCGGCCACCCGGGCGCGATTCCTGTCGCCGCAGACTACGATGGCGACGGTTTGTTCGACTTGGCCGCCTGGCAGCAGGAGACCGGCGATTGGCACATTCTGCCGACGACCGGCAGCCTGCCGCTGAATCTGGACCGGCGCTACAACACGGCGGACGGCAAACCGGCCTTTATCCTGGAACTGGGGCTGCCGGGTGACGTGCCGCAAGCGAAGCAACTCGGCCGGTAAATGATCATCCGGTTGAGCCCTGTCAGGGCGCTGCCACAGGAGAGTGGCAGCGCCCTGAATTCATTCTCCGAGCAATCGTTTATGACAGAGCCTCGCAGAGCATCGCAATGCCTTGTCCGCCGCCGATGCAAGCCGTGGCCAGCCCGTAGCGCCCTTGGCGCCGCCGCAACTCATGCAAGAGCGTGATCACCAAGCGTGTCCCGGTCCCAGCGGGTGGCCGAGAGCAATCGCCCCGCCATTGACGTTGGTCCGCTCACGATCAAGGCCCAACTCCTTCTCGACGGCCAGGTACTGGGCCGCGAAAGCCTCGTTGACCTCGATCAAATCAAGGTCTTCGAGTCTCAGCCCCGCGCGACGGAGCGCTTGTTGAGAGGCCGGGACCGGGCCGATCCCCATGATTTCAGGCTCCACGCCCGCGATGCCCCAACTCACGATCCGGCCAACGGGCGTCCGGCCGTTGCGCCGGGCCGCTTGCCCGCTCGCCATGACGACGGTCGCCGCGCCATCTACGATGCCGGAAGCGTTGCCGGCAGTCACCGTCCCGTCCTAGTAAAAGGCGGGCTTGAGTTTCGCCAGCCCTTCGAGAGTCGTCTCCGGCCGCAGGTGATCGTCGCGGTCAAAAAATTCGCTGCCCTTGCGTGTTTTGATCTCGACCGGCACCACCTCAGCCTTGAACTTGCCCGCAGCACTCGCCGCCGCCGCGCGCTGTTGTGAGCGGAGAGCGTAAGCGTCCTGCTCCTCGCGCTTGATCTCATGGCGTTTGGCCAGATTCTCGGCGGTCCCGGCCATCGGCGTGTTGCAGTAGGTGTCAAGCAGCGCGGTCATCAGCGAGTCTTCGAGCTTACCCTCACCGAGCCGCAGCCCGGCGCGGGCGCCACGGATCACGTGCGGCGCTTGAGACATTGATTCCATGCCGCCCGCGAGCACTATCTCCGCCTCGCCCAGTTGGATCAGGTGCGCGCCGCTGATGATCGATTGAATCCCTGACCCGCAGAGGCGATTGACGGTCAGTGCCGGCTTATCAATCGGGACTCCGGCCTTGAGCGCCGCGTGACGCGCGCCGTAGATGGCATCGCCCGAGGTTTGCAGCGCATTGCCCATGACCGTGTGATCGATTTCGGCCGGCTCCACTCCCAGTGATTCGAGCGTCGCCCGCGCCGCTGCCGCACCAAGGTCGATGGCCGAGATGTCTTTGAGCATCCCCACATACTCGCCCATCGGCGTCCGCTTGCCGCCAAGGATGAAAACCTCTTGAGTCATGATCGCCTCCAATAATGACCGTGAAGATGGTTGACTTCCGGTAGCCTAACAAACGGCCTGGAACACGGTCAAGACAGGGACCCGGCACAGTTGCTTTCTTGCCCCCCGCTGATAAATGGAGGAAAACCGGGGGGAGTCAGTCTTGGTCCCGGGAATGGTGACCAGGGTGGGGAGCGCTGAAGATCCGGCGACGGAGTATGATAACAATTGAAAAAAAGCTGCGATTACGGTAAGCTGCTCGGGACTCATCTCACTTAACCAAGTCAGGAGTCTATCACCGTCCGTCTTTTAGGTTAGGACCAAACTCTTGCTGGGGAGCCCGAATGAGTAAATCAACTACGCTCCGAAAGACGCTCGCCACCGCCCTCACGCTGGCCGTCAGTAGCTTTCAGGCCACAGTCGCCCCGGTGATGGCGCGAACTATGCCGCGGGTCGCCGGTGAGCTATTTGTGGTTGGGCCGGTCATCCTCAACGGCACAGCCGCTGTCTCCGGCATCACCGTCTTCAGCGACAGCCGCCTCCAGACCCGGCCTAACGGGTCAGCCACGGTTAATCTCGGGAAACTCGGCCGCGTCGAGTTGGGGCCGGGGACTGAAATCACCTTGCGCTTCTCGGCTGGGGTAGTGGGCGGAAATTTGCTTTCCGGGTGGGCGGTCTTCAGCGCCCCGGCGGGAGTCGGGATCTCCGTCGCGACCGCCACTGGCGTCGCCGCCTCGGATACCAAGCAACCGGCCGTGTTGACGGTAGATGTGACGTGCGGCAACACGCGCGTCGCGGCGAGCCGCGGCGAGGTCATGGTGACTTCGGGCCACGGGGTAGAGCCGGTGAAAGGCGGTCAGGAGGTCACGGTAGGGGCGCAGAATCCGGGGCCGGGGTACCGCTGCAATCCCCTCAAGCGACCTGGTGTGAGCAAGAAGGCCCTGAGTCCGGCGCCGCTCGCCGCTTTGCTCCTGCTGGGCGTCGGTGGCACGGCTGGTGGCGTAGTGGCTAGCGGATCGACTGAACCCGTCTCAAGCAAATTCCCATAACCTTCGGCCTTGCTCTCGCCACTCATCCGAATGTGCTTTGGGGGAAGGCGCACGCCTCTATTCAGCCTTGATTGGCCTCGCTGAATTTTTCAGTGCCCTTTTCACAGGTCACAAGATTGCCAGCCGCACTGCCCCTTCTGTGAGCTGGACGGGTTGGGTGAGGCCCAGTGTCAGCCCTTTTACCCGCGGATGGTTTAGACGAGCCTCCTGCTTTCTGATTTAAATTGAGCACCAGAATAGACAAGGTAATCTGGATTGGATTGATCACCCTGATTATTTTTCTTCCATTGGCGCACGGCGCGGTTGAGGCCTGGGCTGTTGGATCCTTCGACATGGCGGTGATTGCCCTCGCTTTGTTGTGGGCGATTAAGGCGGCGCTTGATCAGCGCTTGATTTTGATGATCCCCGAAAGCCTATGGCCTGTAGTGGCGCTCGTCGCCACGGGATTGGTCCAGAGCCTGGCCTGGACGGATCGCACGGGGAACCGGCAAAGCTTTTCATTGGACGTAGAGGCCACGCGAGGGACGGTCACGACAGGCTTCTTTTTGCTCGTCGCCGCGATCATCGCCGCCAACTTCTTAATGAGCCGGGAGCGTCTGCGGGCGCTGACGCGGGTTCTGGTGGCTTTCGGTTTAGGGTTGGCGGTCTTCGCCCTCATCCAGCATTTCACGTGGAATGGGCGTTTTTATTGGCTGCGGCCGACCGCCTCAACTCAGCCTTTCGGCCCATTCCCGAATCGAAACCACTTTGCCGGTTATATGGAACTCCTCATCGGCCTCCCCGTCGCGCTGGTGGCGACGCGCGGCGTAAAAAGGGAAGCGCGGCTCTATTACGGATTTGCCGCGGTGATGATGGGCCTGGCTGCGGTCGCTTCGCTCTCGCGTGGTGGGATGATCAGCCTCTTTGCTGAAGTGATGTTTATTACTGCCCTCAGCCCACGAGTGCTTCGGCGAAGGGGGGAGGGGCGGGGAATGAGGACGAAACTCGTGCTGGTTGGGTCAGGCGCCGCCCTTCTTGTGGCCCTCATGATCGGGATTGCCTGGATCGGGGCCGACCCGGTGATCAACCGCCTTACCACGGGCCACGACGCGCGGATGAGGCCGCAGCAAGCCCAGACGTTTTTCATGAGTCGCGGTTGGATCTGGAGGGATACTTGGAAGTTGATCCGCGCCCACCCGCTCGTGGGCACCGGCCTTGGCGCCTTTAAGGCCGCCTACCCGATCTACAGTCAGGCCAACGGGGGGCGCGGCATCTCCGAAGCGCACAATGATTATCTGCAAGTGCTGGCCGATTGCGGGGTGATCGGTGCCGTTTGGGCGGTATGGTTCATGATCTCGGTTTTCCGTGCGGTCGCCCGCAGCCTTCGTTCACCCGACCCATGGTTAGCTCGGTTCGCGCTGGGCAGCGGGGCGAGCCTATTCGGCCTATTCACTCACAGCCTGTTCGACTTCAATCTGCAATTGCCTTCCCATTCACTCTTGTTCCTGCTCTTTTCGGCCGCCGTCTCCTACATCGGGGCGGCTGATCTCAATCCCGCTGGGGAACTCACTAAACCTTCCTTCAGGGTCTCCCGCGAGCCTGAGGGAGCAAAAAAATAACCCGCTGTCGATTGACAACAGCGGGTTAGTAAAGGTAAGGAGAGAGAAAAGAAACACTCAGAAAATAGCGGAATCGGATGAAGCGCCGGGCTGGTTAAGGTCTCTTCCTTCTATCTTTCTCCTCATTTCTATCTTTCCCTTGATCTTTCTTCTTATCATCGTCTTTCTTAGGTGGCTCTTTGACTACCTCTTTATCTTTTTGCTTAGGCGGCGGATCTCTCCTGTCCTGAGCCGCACCCCCGGCAACCAAAATCAGGCTGATCAAGAGAGATAAGATTAAATTGGATACTAACTTCACCATAACTGACCCCTTTGCCAAATCCCCTGAGCTATTCCATCTGCCCGGGTTTAGGTAAGGGGGCGACCATAGTCTCTTTATCATCGCCACTCTTTGCTGACTGCAAAGATAGTAGCAGAAAACTAATTCCAGCGCGACCTGCTGATTGATGGTTCACCGGCTAATACTCTTCAATGAACCTAGTAGCTAGGACGCCCGTTTGAGCGGCAAGCATCGTGCCATCGTGAGTCCGGGAGGCGGGCCTCGGATGGGTACAATTTGAAAGGGTTAGGGGGATGAACTGAGGCCAATTTTAAATCAACCATCGGATAGCACCTGATTCGGTCAGGCGGTAAACGTTTTGGGGTAGAGAGGCAATGGACCTACGGGTGGCGCGGTCAATCGGCAGCAGTTGGGGTTACCTCACTGAATGGCCAGCGCTGAGAGCGCCACGACCATAGAAAGAAAATCATGATGCCGAGGGTGAGCGTCCCCAAACCAAAAAGGATGACGCGCCAGTCTGAGGTGGCAAAGATAAAGATCCAACCGACGAGCGCCACCAGGTTCGGCAGCGGGTAGAGCCAAATCCGATATGGCCGCGGCATCTGTGGGGCGCGCTTCCTGAGCAGCGTGACCGCGAAAATCTGCCCGATGAATTGCACCAGAATCCTGGTCGTGATCAGCGCGTCGATCACGATCCCGAGCGAAAAAAAGCTGCACCCGATCGAGACCAGGCCGACCACGATGAGCGAGACGTAGGGGAAATCCTTCCTCGGGTGAAGGCGGCCGAAGACATTGAAGAAGTATCCATCCCTGGCTGCGGCATAGGGGATACGCGAGTAGCCGAGGAGCAGCGCAAAGACCGACCCGAAGGCCGTCCACAAGATCATGGCCGTAAAGATCGTGGCCATCCGGGGCCCATAAATCTTCTCCATAAAGATGGAGACGACGAAGTCGGAATTCGGCCGCGCGTCGGCCGGCACGAACTCTCGCCAGGGAACGATGCCGATGATCGACAGGTTGATCGTCAGGTAGATCAAGGCCACGGCGATCACGCTGATCGTAATCGAGCGCGGAATGACTTGGCCCGGATTCTTCACCTCATCGCCGATGTAGCAGATGTCGTAATAGCCGAGGTAATCATAGACCCCGATGCGTGACGCCGCCCCGAGGCCCAGCAGGAAGCCGAGCGAAAAGTTGAAAGCGCCCGGCGGGAAATCGAAGGCCACTTTGGGATCGAAGTGCCTGGCCCCGGTCGCGATCACGATCCCGGTGGTCAAGATCGTGCCGACCCACAGGCTGATGGTGATCTTTCCGAGGTGGGTAATCCGGCGGTAGAGCAGCGCGATGTTGACGGCCCCCACGGCCACCGCAACCAACTTCGTCTCCAACGGCGTGATGCCCCGCCACACATACCCGAGGTATTGAGCGAAGCCGATATAGCCCGAAGCGATCTCCAGCGGGCCGCTCAGGATGAACTGCCAGATGAACAAGAAGGCCATCAGCCGTCCGTAGGTCTCGCGGCCGTAGCCCTCCCGCAGGTAAACATAACTCCCGCCGGACCCCGGCATGGCGGCGCCCAACTCGCTCCACACCATCCCGTCGGGGATCACGATCAGCACCGCGATCAGCCACCCGAGCATCGCCTGCGGGCCACCCAGCGCCGACATCAGCAACGGGATCGTAATGAAAGGACCGATCCCGATCATATTCGACATGTTGAGGGCCGTCGCTTGGAGGGTGTCGAAGTGGCGGATGAGGTGTGGCGAGTCTGGCGATGAAGGTTGATGCTTCATTTGAGTCTGGAGTCTGGAGTCTGGAGTCTGGAGTCCGAGATCAAATGCTGAGCTTCTGACTCCAGACTTGTCAATCCAACAGCGCGAGGAATTCCGTCAGAATGCGTTCGGTGATTCCCCAGATCGGGCCGCGTTCAGAAGGGTAGGCTGGCCATTGGTGCTCGATGTCCTCGATCAAGAGCCGATGGACGCTCGAGCGCCCCTGTTGTTTGAGCCATCCCACGGAGACCCAAAAGGCAGCATCGACCTCTGCGCTCAGTTGCAGCGACAACTGTGTCGGCGCCAGGGCGACCAGCGGCGTGATCTCGATGACGGGCAGCCGCGGATTATTCGGCTTGATCGTTTCAAGCTGCCCGATAAAGCCGCCCCCCTTCAGGAGGTCGATGCCGACCTCCTCAGAGGTCTCCCGCGCCGCGGTGGCGAGGAGGTCCGCATCCCCTGCCTCGGCTCGCCCGCCGGGCAGGGCCAGATGGCCTGACCAGTGGTCGTCCGGGTGCTCGGCTCGTTGGATGATGAGCAACTGCGCCAGGCCGCCATAGTCGCGCAAGATGAGCGAGACCGCCGCCTGCCGCACACGGTCCATGTCAATGGTTAAGTTAGTTAGTGGGGGCAATCGTTTGCTCAGTTGCTGGCAGATGCTCTCGAAATCGCTCATCAATGACAGGGGCTATCAATCCGTAGTTTATTGCCAGCCTGGAGAAGGCGACTACCGGCGCCAATCCCGCTTTGGCTAAGAACCAGATCATCGCATGGAGGATTAACGCAAGCAATGGCTTGGTCGCCAGTTCAGTGGGCGGTGCAGTGCCGCGACCGTGAGGGAGCGGTGACTCCGCTGAAGGGCTGAGTACGGGGTGCTGCTCCCTCACAGTCGCGGTACGGCATCGTGCATTCTACAAGCCGAAAGCTCTAACGAGGAAAGCCGCCATCTGCCCGCGCGTGACATCGCTGGCCGGGCAGTAATTGCCGCCCCCGCACCCTTGCGTGATCCCGCGGACGGCCATCTGTTCGATGAACGCGTAGAAAGAATTCTCCGGCGGCACGTCCGCGAACCGGGGTGAGGCCGGCGGGTTCGGATTCAGATCACCGAGCGCGCGAATGATGAAGGCCGCCATCTGCTCCCGCGTGACATTGCCGGTCGGGCAATAGTTGCCGCCGCCACACCCTTGCGTGATCTGAAGCACGGCCATCTGCTCGATAAAGGCGAAGAAGGAGTTTGATGAAGGCACGTCCCCGAACCGCTGGGTGTTCGGCATCGGCGGGTTTGGGATGCCCTTGGCGCGCAGCAGGAGCGCCGCCATTTGCTCCCGCGTGACCGGCGAGTCGGGGCAGAAGTTGCCCCCGCCGCAGCCGAGTGTCACCCCCCTGGCCGAGAGCTTGCCGATCTCAGCATAGAATTGATGCCCGCTCGGCACGTCTTTGAATTGCGCCCCTTGCAGGATCGTGAAGGTCTGGCCGGCGAGGCTGATCGTGCCCGTCCGGGGGAAGGTGTTGCTGTGAGCCCCAACCGAAAAAGTAACCGCCCCGTTCCCCATCCCGGTACTATCCGAGGTGATCATAATAAAATCCGGATTGCTACTGACCGCGGTCCAGTTGCAGGTATTCAGCGCTGTCAGGTTGATCGTCCCGCCGCCGCCGGTGGCGGTGAATGACTGATCGGTCGGGGTAATCGCTGACGGGTTGGAGACGGTCGCCATCGCCGTCGATGAATTGTTGCCGGGCTGAGGGTCGGTGTTGGACGAAGTGACCACCGCTGTATTACTGAGCACCGCCCCGTTAGCCGCCGCACAACTCACGGACACGACCAGCGTGATCGTCGCTGAACCGCCTGAGGCCAATGAAGGGAAGGTCACCGTGCGATTGCCGCCTGCCCCTCCGCAGACGCCGCCACTGGTCGCATCGCAGGAAACGAAGCTCGTGTTTGCCGGCAGACTATCACCCACCATCACGACATCGGCGGGGTTGGGCCCGCTGTTAGTCACCTTGATGGTGTAGGTCAAGTTCGAGCCGACGGTCACCGAACCCGACGATGCCATCTTGCTGACCACGAGGTCGGCCGGTGCCCCCTGTTGAGTGACGGTGAATGTCTTGCCCGCAATCGTCATCGTCCCTGAGCGAGCGGACCCCGGATTCATCCCCACCGTGAAGTTGACCGTCCCATTACCGGTGCCACCGCCACTTGGGTTGATGGTGATGAAAGATGCGTTGCTCATCGCCGTCCATTGGCATGCTCCTGTCGTGACATTCACGTCCATCGACCCGCCGTCAGCCGTGAAGTCCTGGTTGGTCGGGCTGATTGAGAACGAGCAGAGCAGGATCCGGCGGTCGAACTCGATCTGCTCAGCCCCTTCTTGGTTGATGCCAAAGAGGAATTGCACGCTGACCGAATCGCCTTGGGCGAGCGGGGTCGCAGGTGAGACGGCGCTGACTGAAAAGGTGGAGTTGATGCCGCCGCCTTTGGCCTGTACGGGCGGTGTCTCCAGCGTGGTGCCTCTGACTGTAACGGGGCTCCCGCCGACGGTAACCATGACGTCTGATGAGGTCAGCAGCCTCAAATCGGCAGTGCCTGAGGGGGACGGGAGAGTTGTCAGATCGATGACGCGGAAGCGAAGTTGAGTCACCGGCACCCCTGAATTATTCGTGAACGTCCGCCGCAGGCTCAGCGTGCCATGCGCCCCGTTAGTTACCGGAGTCGGGTCACGGACCTCATTGGGGGCCGCGTTAACGGGGTGCGTCGAGTCAAGCGGGGAGGGTGTGATGAAATCGCCGCCGGCTGCCGCGCCGGGCAGTACCCCATTGATCGGGCTGGATAAGTTTTCCGGACCGGGCGCCCCCAGCTTCGAAGCCCGGCCGCTGAATGTCCCTCCAGTCGTGGAAACGAAGATGAAGTCGGCTTGGTTGTCATTGGTGTCTTGAGGCAAGCGGTTTTCGGGCTTGAGCTTCCGTACGAAGCTGTACTCCCCGCTCGCAGTAATCCCTCCGCTGGGCGTCAACCCCGTTCCTTCCGTGAAGAGGGTCCCCTGAAAACCAACAGTGTCGAGGCGGTTCGCTAGCGTGAAATTCGCTGATTTTGCTGTTTTGAAGATGGCGATACCGCCACCATCTGCGATGGCGAAAGAGGAGGAATAGCTGATATCCCCGGTGGCGCTTGTCCCATTGCCAGCCGGGTAAGAGCCCAAGCTGTAGCCGGTAGCATTCACGCCAAGGTAATGGGCACGGGCAGGGATCACCGTCCCGTTGAGAATGATGAACTTGGTGCTGGTGGTGGTTCCTGAGGCGCTGGACGAAACAACTGCCCATCCGGTTGACCCGTCCGAGGTGCTGACCGTGATGTTTGAGTCAGTGTTGTTGTAGAGTTCGATAAACTCATCATTCGCCCCTGCGCTCCCGCGAAACCGGAATTCCGTGATGAGCATATCTCCGGGATTCTGAGCCAGGGCGCGCTGTGAGGCTGAGCAAACGACGCCCAGCAACGATGCGCCCATCAGAATGAGGAGGTGGTGAACAAGAGATGGTGCTGTAAACTTTAGGCAGGTGTGATTCATAGATCCTCCGTTCTTGGTTAGCCGGCCCTTCCTCCGAGCCGTATTCCCCACATGGCTTAGTTGGTTGGTCAGACTACTCAGCGGACTGCTCGGTGCTTCCCCCAAATGCATGCACCTTGACTAGACAGTGGTGATGAGCCGAGCGATGGAGGCCGAACCCCCATCGTTCAGCATCGGAGTGACAGCTTCCCCTACTCAGCTAGTTCAAGTAGAAATTTGGTTATTCAGAAATACGGGTTGAGGTGGCTAAGGCGTCCCGTATTGTAGCGACGGCCAAGAACAGGAGCTACTGATGAACAGGAACAGGATTAGTCGTCGCGACGGACAGGATTATACCGGAAAAGCTTGATTATGCAACTTGGTCGAAGAGAGTCTAATTATCTTGCCCGGCGTGCGGAAGATGATGGTCTTGACAGTGGAGATATAATCTCCTCGACCCCTCTCTCGGGCGTGCCCGCACGCCCGGCCTCTATGCCCCAAGTTCAGCATCAGAATTGGCCCCTCAGTCGCCGCTACACTGCGCCCGGAGGCGATCAGTGCAGACAGGCAACCGGCCCTCAGCAATCAAAATTTATTGATCGAGAAAGCTAAGGCAAGAAGTCATATGGATTGGTTTGAACTTGAGAATCTTGAGTCGATACGGATCGCGCTAGTTCTGGTCGGGCTAATGGGAGTGATCGATTTGGCCACGGGTAATCTTTCCGGGTCGGCCCTGGCGCTGCCATGCGCGATTGGCGCGGTGGGGATCAGAGCTTATCAGGAGAATAAGAGCGGCATCAAACCTGACTCCGGGTCTCGGGATTGAGGTGCAGTACGGGGAGCGTGAGCGACCTGCGCCTTGGCCAAGGCTCTCACTGGTGGAGCTCAGGTCGCTCACGCTCCCCGTACTGCATCAGCGCCAACCGCTCAGCGGGAGTTGTATCAGCACCGTGGTTTCGGCTACACTCGGCCCGCTTGTGTAGCTAACGCCCGGCGGAGAGTCGGAAAGGATGAGCCAGACACGAAATGATGTATTGGCGGGAAATCTCAGTCAACTGGGGCGAGTCGGACCCCTTCGGGTTGGTCTATTACCCGCGGATGCTGGCCTGGTTCAATGACACCGAGCACGAGCTGTTCCGGACGCTCGGCTACCCCGTGGACAAGATGATCCAGCACGACCGGACGACTTTCGTCATGGGCGAAATCCAGTTCCGGTTCATCGGCCCGGCGGCCTACGGCGACCGCGTGACCTTGAAGATCGCCCTCTCCGAAATCCGCGAGCGCACTCTGACCTGGCATTGCACGGCGAAGCTCACCTTGAGCGGAGCCCTGGTCACGGAGGGGAAGGCCACACGAGTCTACGCGCGCATCAACGAAGACGGCACTCTCACATCCGTGCCCATCCCCGAAGAGATGCGCCGCGCCCTGACTTCAGCCGCCGTCCTGACTTCCTTCGAGAAGGACAAGCACGCAGACAAAGAATAGATCGGTTGCCGTCGAGGGGGCTGCTCCGAAGGATGGTCAACCTGGTTGCGGCTTGGGCCGGGAGAGCGTCAGCACGACCGTCCAGGCGTAGCGCCGGGTGAAATGCGCCAGCTTGAATAACCCCTGGTCGGCAGCGTCAAGGAGCTTCAGCAACCGTTCGAAGCCTTGGAGCCCTCCGAACGGCACGGCGAGCAACGACTGCAGGTGGAAGAAGCGCAGGTCAAGCTGGCCGAAATACCTCTCCATCGTCTTCAAGTCCGACATCAGCAGCGGGTGCTCGTCCTCCGTGCGCAGATGCGGGGTGAGGTGGCGGTAAAGATTGATGAGGGGGTTGTGCCCGAGCGGCTCGATGAAGATCGCGCTGCCTTCGGGTTTGAGCACGCGGGCGAGTTCAGTGAGGGCTTTGTCGAGGTCCAGGTGATGGAGGATGGCACGGCCGCAGACCACGTCGAAAGTGTGGTCGGCGAATTCCAGCGCCTCGGCATTCATCGTCCGGAAGTTGATCGTCTCGAGTTGCTCGCGCGCGGCACGCTCGCGCGCTTGCTCGATGGCGATCTCTGAAATATCGATCCCCGTCACCTCGGCGCCGTTCCTGGCGAGGAAGAAGGCATAGCTGCCCGGCCCGCAGCCGTACTCCAGCACGCGCCGATTCGCGCCGCGGGCTCGGAGCAATTGCTCGTAATAAGCCCCGCTGCTCCGCACAATCGCGTAGAACTTGGAGACCTCTTTTCGGCCCCCGGCGCCGAATGACTGATCGTGAAAATCCTTCTCCCGCCGGTATCGCGCATCCATCAAGCAAATCTCTCCACAGGGCAAACGCAGGCGGAAGCTTGGACCATTTGCGGGCATAGGTCAAGCGAAAGCTTCGATGTGGTGTGCAGAAGTTTGGAGTACCGACTTTAGTCGGGTTTTGCTTTGCGCGAGCAGTACCACCCGGCTAAAGTCGGTACTCCCAACACAGGCCATTTACTTCATCGTGAAGATCTGTTCGTCGAAGGTCTCTTTATGAGAGACCCGGCTGACGGCGAATGTCCAGTCGTTGAGCAGCGTGCCCGTCGCGGTCTGCACGCTCAGTTGCAGCTTGTACTTGTGCGGCAGCGTCAGGCCGTCGACCGGGCGGAAATCATCGAAGTCCTCCGTGAGGACGTAGTGGCTCTCTTGCTGCTTAGGGGACTCGTTCGGGCCGAGGCCGAGGCGGGCTCCGATCTCAAAATTATACTGGGTACGCACGTGCCGGAGCGTGTCCGGGTCGAAGTAGAGCAGCACCTTCAGGTCGGAGGAACCTTTGCGCGGGCGGTAGCCGAGTTCGTGCAGTTGCCGGCCATCGACCTTCTTCAACCCGTGGTACTCCAGCCGCGGCTGCGTCTGCTCCAACCGCAGCAGCGGCCAGGCGGTTGAGAGCACGCCGCCGATGAGTCCTTCTCTGAGCGGCAGGTCCTGCTGATTGAGAAACTGGCTGAGGTTGGAGCGCACGCCGTTGGGCAGAAAGCCGGTGGCCGCCCGCGACCCGTTGAAAGCCATCTGCTCGCCGGGGTATTCGGGGGCAGGGAAGTTCATGCCGTAGCGCAGCTTGGGGCCGGCCGAGACCATCATCGCATCTCCGCTCAGGTTGCCGGCCTGGCCGATGCGGCTGACCAGCTTGATCGAGCCGCTGGCGACGCGGGTCTTGGCCGCCGCTCGCGCTTCGGCGCTCCCGATTGAGTCCAGGTGGCGGGCGATCAATTCCTCAGGCTTCAGCTTCTTGTTCTCTTGTGCGAGCGCTGCACTGAGCAGACCGACCAGGCAGGTGAGCGCTATGGCCACCTGCAAAAAGGCCGGCGGGCGATGGCTGTTTGATCCCTGCGGTCGCTTCGCCCAGGCAGTTAAAGCTTCGCATCCCGCTCTCTTCATCATTTTTGATCCTCGTTTAGAGCGTGTTGCGTGTCCAGGTCAGTACCGCGAGCGGTAGCGAGCGTGACTGCGGCGGCGAGGCCGTGGTGGCAGCGACGCTCGCTACCGCTCGCGGTACTGATTCGACGGTCTTTCCCGGAGACTCAATTGCAACCGCTATAGGTTTGCTTATAGTGCCCGGTCACGCACGAAGGAAAAAACACGCGACCAGGCGCGACGAGCCACATTCGGCCAACTCCGGTTTGGCAACATGGCCGGGAAACTCTTGGCCCCCGGCTGATCCCAGGCGTTGTCCCATCCGCTGCCGTCCCAGAATAAATCCACGTTGACCGCCCCGGCCTCCTTCACGCGCCCGGCCGGATGGCGCCCGTTCTCGGCCATCTGGTTGGCGTGGATCCAAGTGCCTTCCGGGGTGACGGGCACGTCAAACTTCGTCCCTTTGGGGAAGGCCAGTTTGAGACTGATGACGGCGACGCCGAACGAGTCGTTGCCGCGAATCTCGTTGGCCGTGACCTCGGTCCGGTCGGCGGCCATAATAAAGACGCCGGTGCCGGGCGCGACGCGGCTGACGATCGCGTTGGGGTCGGCGAAATTGGGGTGATTGTTGTTGATCACGCGGTTGTTCACGACGCGGCAATCGCTGCCCATCTTCGACGGCGTGTTGGGTAGCAGAAAGACTAGAATGCCGCCTGTGTTGTCGTGGGCGTAGTTGTTCTCGACCACCGCGCCCACCGAGTTCTCGATCTCGATGCCGGTCACGTTGTCGTGGACTTCATTGTTCCGCACGACGATCTCGCGCGACTGGCCGACGTAGATCGCGGCGTCGCGGGCGCCGGTGACCGTCACGCGCTCGATGAGCACGTCCTTGCATTCGACGGGATAGACGCCGTAGAGGCCGCTGTTGTCCACCACCAGGTCGCGGAAGACGACGCCCGTCGCGCCGTGGACGGTGATCCCGTTGCTCGTGTAATTGCGCACCGCCAGCCCTTCAATCGTGAAGTGGTGGCCGGAGGTGATCACGGCGTCCGAGAGTTTATTCTCCCCATCGAGAATCGGCCGCTCGCCGTTCTCAATCAGGCCGCGGATCGTGATCTGATCAACGTCCACGAGCAGGGCTTCGTGGTAGACGCCGGGTTTGATCTCCACCGTGTCGCCGGGGCGCAGGCGGTCGAGTGCCGCTTGAATTGATTCGCCGGCTCGGACCACCAGCGTGACGGGCGACGAGTGGCCCGCTTCCGGTTTGGCATTCGCCGCGGGTGGATCGAAGACGAACCGGGAGGCGCGGGGGAAAGCGCTCCTCTGGAGGCGTGGCACGACCGGCAGACCCGAGGGCACGCGGGCCGGAATCTCGGGCAGCCGCGATTCGTCGGTCAGCGAGTGCAGGAAGGCGATGAGGTCTCGCTTCTCCGGCTCGGTGAGCTTGAAGCGGCGAATCTTATCGTCCAGGTTGGGCAGCTTGAGGATGCCGCCACTCGAGTAAAATTCTAGGACTTCATCGAGCGTCATAAAGCGGCCGTTGTGCATATAAGGGGCGGTCAGCGCGACGTTGCGCAGCGTCGGCACCTTGAATGCGCGTTCAGCGGCCGGACCGCCGCCGGCCTCGGCGCGGCCCAAGTCAGGCCCTGGCTGCCCCGGAAAATCCGGGACGCCGATGACTTTGAAATCCGGGTTGGCGAAAGTGGGGAAGCCGTGGCATTCAAAACAGCGCGTCTTCAGCGAGCGGAAGAGCGCCAGACCCCGCCGCTGCTCCGCCGTCAGCGCCGTGACGTCGCCCGCCGCATAACGATCAAAGGCCGAGTTCTGGCTGGTCAGCGTGCGCTCGAAGGCGGCAATCGCTTTGAGGGCGTTATCGAAGGTCACCGCCGAACCGTCGTGCCCGTCGAAGGTGCGGTCAAACAGCCTCACATACTCCGGGATCGCTTTCAACTCCTTCACCAGTTCGTCCGGATTCTGATTCATCTCGATCTCGGAAGTGATCGGGAAGCGGGCTTGGTCTTCGAGCGTGGCCGCGCGCCCGTCCCAGAAGAGGCGGTGCGAGTAGGCTGCGTTCCAGATCGTCGGAGCGCTGCGTTTGATGACGGCCCCGCCAGCGCGCGATGGGCCTACCCCCTGGCCGCCTTTGCCCATCGACAGAGAGCGCCCGTCGCTGAAGCCGAGGTCAGGGTGATGGCAGGTCGCGCAGGACTGCGTGTTGTCGCCCGAAAGCACCGGGTCGAAGTAGAGCAAGCGCCCAAGCTCCACGCGCTCCGGCGTCATCGGATTGTTTGCCGGCATCACCATCTGCGGAAAAGCGCGGCGCAGGCCGCCATCGCCGGGCGTCGTGCTGTCTACAACTATGTCGGGCACGTCCGCCGCGACCGGCCAGAGGCCGATGAGCAGAAAGGCGACGAAAGCAAGTGCGAGAAGAGAGACGGGGATCGATAGCCAGAGTCGATGCTTGCGTCGAGGTCGGGAAAGCACAGCGGGAGCGTAGCCTGTATTCATCTGGTTCCTTTTGAGTGGTGATGGGTATCACCGATCAATCGTTTTGATGAAAGCTATCTAGCGGCCGATCGCGCATCAATTGAGGTGGCTGCATAGGTCGGGCTTCAGCGGTGTGCGCTTGCATCCCGCTCCACCCCTGAATGTGGCGCTCACTTATAAACGTCGCTGCGGTGCCCGACTTTGACTACGATGACGAGCAGCGCCTGATCCTGGATCTCGTAGACAATCCGGTAATCACCTTCCCGCACGCGGTAAAGATTTTCTTCGCCTTGGAGCTTCTTGACACCCGGAGGGCGGGGATTGATGGCTAACTCTTCAAGTCGCTTGGTGATCACTTCCTGAACCGGCCTGATGAGCTTTTTGAACTGGCGCGCCGCAGCCGGCCCGAACTCTACCCGGTAGGCCATATTCAGAGACCTAGTTCTTTCTTGATCTGCTCAAAGGGAATCGTGCCCTCTCGCTTCACCTCTTCCAGCGCCGCACGGGCGTCTTTTAAGTCGATTCGGTCTTCCTCTTCTTCTAAGATGCGCTCCCAAATTAACCGCAACTCTCGCTCCTCTTGAACAGTCAGCTTCGTTAGTTCCTCGATTCCCTCATCGAATGTCGCATTCGCCATGTCACTTCTCCCGTCGGAATCAATTTGAAGCAGGTGGATTCATTGCCAGAAAATCCCTAATGAATTCGTCGAGCCTCGCCTCTACAACTTTCCGCAAGTCTGGGAGGCTCTCCCTTCTGGCAATGCCCGCCGAAGCGGCCTGCCAGGTAGTAGCGACCGTTTTGATAGCTATATCCCGCATTAAGATGACACCCTGAGACAATTCCACGGTAACTGAATATCCATATGCCCCTGGGAAGTTCGATGAGGGACCAGTATTTAAGATGAGAAAGAGAAGCGGATGGCCGGGTGTTTCGACATGCTCTTGTGGGGTAAGTATGCGAAGACCTGCTTTGCGCAGTTTCGTCTCGATTTGCGCTTTCAACTGATCGCGCGTTAAGCCTAATTGTTCTACGTGAGGGGGAAAGTCTTCTATTCCAACGAGCACCCCCTTCAGCCCGCGAAGCGTTATTAATGACCATTCTCTATTCGGATCCATTCAGCACTCCCTAAATTCCGGGTGTACGTCAGGCTCGCTTACCATCCTTTGACTTCTGCTTCCCGATTCTTGTTTTCGTGGCGCATCTGGCTGCAAAAGGTCCGCGGCTCCCGGCCGAGGGTGAAGCTTCGTCGCACGGTCCGCTTGCAGACGCCGTTGGTCGGCAGCAAGCCCGTCTCAGCGCACACCTCCAGCGTGACCATGCTTGCTAAGTTCTCATTGGTCGCATGGCCGGTCAGCGCAATCCCGCGCTGCTCGCTGCTGATCGGCCGCGGCGTCGGCATCGGGAGCACCGGGCGGGGCTCGTCGCTCGGTGGAGGCGTGGGAGGGGCCGCGGGCTCTAGGCCGGGCGCTTCAGGATTGGCCCCGGTCGGCTCGGTGCCCTTGATGAACAGCTCATGCCGGACGCTCTCGGCCTGGCCCTGCGCGAGCAGGCCCGTGCTGGGATCGATATCGACCGTCGTCACATCGCCGGGGTCGGTGAACTCGCCGCCCAACTCCGGGCGGAGTTGCAGCGCTTTGATCATAAAGTCGGCCCAGATCGGCGCCGCCGCGACTCCGCCCGTGATGCCGATGTCGGAGTTGTCGTCGAAGCCGACCCAGACGGCGCAAACTAAATTCGGCGTGTAGCCGGCAAACCAGGCGTCGCGCGAGCTGCCGGTCTTGCCCGCGGCCGTCCCCTTGAATCCCATCTGCCGCACCCGCGCGCCCGTCCCGCGGTTGATCACGTCCTCCAGCATCGAGGTCATGATGTAAGCCACCTGCGGCTTGATCACCTCACGCGTGTCGAGAGTCGGGCTATAGAGCGTCGAGCCGGTCGCGGTCGTGACACGCTTGATCGCCGTAGGCGCGACGCGGCGGCCGTTGCTAGCAAAAGTGGTGTAGGCGGAAGCGACCTGGAGCGGTGTGGCCTCGCCCACGCCGAGGGCCATTGACGGATAGGCCGGCGGGCGCGGCAGCCCGGCCTTCTCGGCCAGCCGCGCGATTTGCTGGAAACCGACGCGCTCGGCGATCTCGACCGTGATGACGTTCTTCGAGTGGACCAGGGCGTCGCGCACGGTGATGTTCTTGTTCTCGTACTGGTCGCCGAAGTTGCCCGGGCTGTATTCGCGCCCGGCCCCGTAGTCGAAAGAGCGCGGCGCATCCAGGAACATCGTCGCGGGCGTGATCACCGAGCCGTCGTCGTAAGCGCTTGAGAGGGCGGCGGCGTAGACGAAGGGCTTGAAGGCCGAGCCCGGTTGGCGGCGGGCCTCGGTCGCGCGGTTGAGCTGGCTGGCGGCATAATCACGCCCACCCACCATCGCGAGCACTTCGCCCGTCTTCGGGTTCATCGCGACCAGCGCCGCCTGCAAACCGGCGATCCCGCCCTTACGCTTGGCGAGCAGCTTATCAACGGCGGCCATCTGCTTGGTGACGGCCTGATAGGCGGCCCGTTGCAGGTCGAGGTCGATGGTGGAGTAGATGCGCAGCGACCGCAGCGAACTCGTCCGTTCGTCGAATTGACTTTCGACCTGCTTGGTCAAGTAATCGACGAAGTAGGGCGCATCCGAGACATCGAGCCCCCCGCTTTTCCCCTTGATGCCGAGCGGCGATTGTTTGGCCTTGTCGGCATCAGCGCGAGTAGCTTGACTTGCCTCAACCATTCTTTCGAGGACGAAGTCGCGGCGCTCCTTGGCCCGGTCCGGATGATTGTAGGGCGAGTAGTGGTTCGGGCTGCGGATGATCCCGGCGAGCATGGCCGATTCGGCGAGCGCGAGGTGCGAGATGTCCTTGTCGAAATAGGCGTGCGCCGCCTCGCCGAAGCCGTTGATCGAAAACCCGCCCCGCTGCCCGAGGTAGATCTGATTGCAGTACATCGTCATGATCTGCTCTTTGGTGAGGCGCTGTTCGAGCAGGACGGAGATGTAGGCTTCCGCGAGTTTCCGCTTGAGAGATTTTTCGGGCTTGAGGAAGAAGTTCTTGACCAGTTGCTGCGTGATTGAGCTGCCGCCCTCGCGCGCCGAGCCAGTCTGATAGTCTTTGATGAGCGCGCGCAGAATGCCGCGCCAGTTGATCCCGTAGTGATTGAAGAACTGCCGGTCTTCGATCACCGTGATCGCGTCGATCAGGTTCTGGGGCAGGTCCTTAAACTCGATGATCTTGCGCTTCTCGCGCTCCTGCGTGACGACCGAAGAAATCATCTCAGGCTCGACCGGCGCTTGCTTGAGCTGTTCGCGGTTGGTCAGGTCGCTGATCGCCTGAATCCCATCGCCGCCGCGCCCGAAAGAGACGCGGAGGTTGCGGAACATCTTCGTCCCGTCGATCACCGTGTCCGAGCCCGGATAGATTTCGACCGCGCTGCCCTTGACGACATACTGGCCGCGCTTCTCGTTCTGCGTCGTCCCGCGCTCCAGGTAGCCGACGCGCTTGAGGTGCGCGAGCAGGTCGCCCAGCTTCAGCGACGCCCCGGTGTGGATTTCAGGCGGCGCCGCGTAGATCCCCGAGGAGTGCACGAAGATGTCGCCGCGCAGGCCCGCGTCGATCAGCCGGGTGTAGCGGAAGTAGTAGTAAGTGAGCACTCCCGTCCCGACCAGCGTGATGATCACGAGCGGCGCGAGGACGAGCGGAGAGAAGAGGAAGCGGATGAACCGGCGGAGAAGAGACTCCCGAGGCGGCCGCCGAAGATTGCGTGTCCGAGCCGATCCCGTCCGACTTTTATTATTGGCCATGCTTATCAATCCTCTGCAGTCAAACGGCAGTCCGCTTCGCAGGTGATTAAAATTATGCCCATTATTTGAGGCGTGTCAATAAGCCGGATTGAGGACTGTGGCATCGCAGGCGCCGCCCGAGATCGGCCGTTCTAATTTCGCGCGGTAGCGGGCTGTAGACCTGGCATGGAAAGTAACTTGAATTAACCGCCCGCCCAAGACATAATCCCGGATACTGAATGAAGGAGTCACTCCAATGCAGCATATTGAGATCAAAGATTTAGCCCAACAAATTGGCGCTCTGCTGGCTGCCCTGACCCAAGGTGAAGAGGTCGTTCTTACCGATGCGCAACGCCCGGTGGCCAAACTCGTCAAACTCGAGAGCGCTGCGCCAGAGAACACGGTGACGAGAGGACTGGAGATGGCTCGGCTGCTGGAGCAACTCGCTGCCCGCGATCCTTTCTCCGAAATCTCTGATCCAGTTACTTGGCAACGCGAAGCGCGGCAAGATCGGCCGCTACCAGGCCGCGAGTAAATATGCTGGTCGATAGCAATATCATCATCTACGCCTCGAAGCCCGATGGCGATCAGGCGCGAGAGTTCATCCGCGCGCAAGCCCCTCAAGTATCAGTCATCAGTCAAATCGAAGTTCTTGGGTATCATAAACTCAACCCAGACGAACGCCAGTTGCTCGAAGCCTTCTTTCGGACTGCCGTCATTCTAGCGGTGACGACCCCGATGGTTGACGAGGCCATCCGCCTGCGCCAGGTTCGTAGGATGTCACTCGGTGATTCTCTTGTGGCAGCCACCGCCTTGGTCCATCACCTGGCTCTCGCCACGCATAACACGGATGATTTCTCTTGGATCGCAGGGCTTCAACTGACAGACCCGGTGGCCTGATCAATACCATTGCTTCTCAAGCGTCCTCTTCAGACTCATCTTCACTTGTCACCCCGAAGTAGCGCAGCCATGCTGCCATCTCGTCATCGCCCACTGTCGGCTCAGCATCTTCACTCGCTGGTGCGGGAACCTCTTCGAGCAATCGGCGGAACTCACCTGACCGGACGACACGCACGCCGCAAGCGCGGACCTGTGCGGTCAGCGTCCGGTCGGAGGTCACCACGACGAGCCCTTGGCGATTGCGCTCACGCTCGACGATCTCGGTGATGCGGCGATCCGCATCCGATCCGGGTCGCGCATAAAAAACCTTCACCCCGCGATAGCTTGATCCGTCGGGAAAGTTTGCCTCCGGCGCCCCGTCAAAAACGACTGCCAGCCGGGTTCCCTTCGCCCGCGCGAGCCGTGCCAGCTCGTCGAGCAGGCGCCGCCTGGCCGCCGGCTTATCGCGGTGCCAACCGACACGCTGCCCGATCACGTTGTTGCCGTCGATCAGATACATCTTAGGGGCTAGGGGCTAGGGGTTAGGGGCTAGGGACTGGTGATCAGACGCCTGATCAAAGAGCGATTCTGATCCTAGCCCCTAGCCCCTAACCCCTAGCCCCTAATTCGCAGCGCTCGCTCAACCGCCCGCGATGGAATAATCGTGCCCCAGCCCTGGCGCTCGACCGCAACGTTGGGCAGGCGGATGGCGGTCTCCATCAGGAGGAGCTTGACTTGCTGGGGCGAAAGCCGTGGATTGGCTTCGAGCATTTGCGCGACCACTGATGAAACAATCGGCGCCGCGAAGCTGGTCCCGTCCACATGCTTGTAGCTCCCGCTGATGACATTGGCGTCGTGAACCTTGATCTCGACCAATTGACGAATGAGATAAATCGGCAGGTTGGCGGCAGCATCCAGCTCGGCATTGACCCCTTGGCTGGCCTGCAACCGTGAGCGCACTTCGTGGTCCGGGGCCGCCTTCAGCTTGGCCAGCAGTTCGGCTTCGGCCGCCGTCGGGGTGCCGGGCAGGATCGGCGCGGCCAGCCAGATGCTCGGGGCGATGACCTCGGGCTTCTGCAGCCCGTCGATGGTCGGGCCGTAGGATGAACGATACATTTCGTCGTCATCCAGATCGAGGGTGTTCTTGTCGTTGAGTCCCCCGACCGTGATAACTGCCGGGGCCGAGGCGGGCGGCAGGACCGCGTGCCTTGGCGTGGTCCCGGCGTTGCCGGCCGCGCACACGACCACGATGCCGGCGCGCACCGCCGCCTCGGCCGCACGGCAGAGCTCATCGGTCAGGTAGGGTGCTTCGTGATCACCGCCGCATGAAATATTGACGATCCGGATGGCGTACTCCTCGCGGTGCGCGAGCACCCATTCGAGGCCGCGGCGGATGTCGTCGTGGCAGATGCGTGATGAGGTGCCGACTTTCACCAGCACCACCCGGGCCTCAGAGGCGATGCCGCGATAGACCCCGTGCGAGAGATGACCGTTACCCACCGCGACCACCGAGGTCATCATCCCATGCCAGCTTGACACGTCGGGCGTGCGGAATTCTGCCTCCGCGGCTTGGTCATCGGTGAGGTTGACGTAGCGCGCGACACGGTTCTCAGGCTCGGTCAGATCGGGGTGCGGGTAGAAGCCTGAGTCGAGGAAGGCCACGGTCACGCCGCGCCCGGTAAAGCGCTCGTCGGCCCCCACCCGCAGCGGGGTGGGCAAGATCCGGTACCCTCCGTCGTGGAAGATATTGCTATCCGTTTGCAGCCGCTCGCCGGCCGCGCGGAACAGGCCAAGGCAGGAGGCGCACAGGCCTTGGTCCGGCTGCCAGCCGGGGAGATTGGCGCGCATCACCGCCCCGAGGATCTGGTCCAACTCGGGTTGGCTGAGCGCCTGCGGGGCCTCTTCACGATGACAAACCGGGCAGGTCTGCGTGGTGGCGACTAATTCCGGTGCCAAGACGATCACCTAAAGGCATTTGCCATTTTCCATTTTAGATTTGTCATTGGTCATTGATGCAACCCTCGAATGCAATGGCCAATGAAAAATGGAAAGTGGGAGAGACAATCACATCTCAAAATTTTTGCCCTTGAACTTATTTCATCCCGAGCGCCTGAGCGATGCCGCGCCGCATGTTCTCCAACCCTGACGCCTTGTTGATGTATGAGGTCAGGCCATCAAGCGCAGCCGTGGGTAACTCCTGCGTCGTCCGGTTCGCCGTCGAGATGATCACCGGGATCGTTTTAAGCTGCGCGTCCTCGCGCATTTGCTTGACGACTTCGTAGCCGTCGGCGAACGGCATCATGACATCCAGCACGACGAGATCAAAAGCCGGGTCGCGGCGGAGAATGTCGAGCGCCTCCCGGCCGTCCGTGGCCTCAACCACTTCCAGGCCGCTGTCGGTCGCGACCGCCGACCAGAGCAGTCGTGCATCATTCTCATCATCAACGATCAGTACCTTCTTTGGCATGGGCCTACCTCCTGAGCTAAAGTTGAGTTCACCGCTTTAAACCTGACACTCTTCCGCGAGCAATCTATCACGCCCGCGGCGCAGAGTTCAAAGCTGCGGGTGAGGTCAGCCTTGACGCCTACCGGCACCAGTCATTCACCGCCCGCATCGTCGAGGTCGAACCGTCTCCCTTTTAATGAGAGACCGCCGGCGGCCGATGATTGGGGGCCACCATCCGACTTGCCGGGGCCGCGTCGGATTGGCTACTATCATTGCGGATCATGGCAAGCAGAGTGAAGACTACTGATAAAAGCGACAAAGAACTGGCCTATCTGTACGACCTCTATATCGTCCCGACCTGGCGCGAATTGTTTGACCGGTTGGTGGACGAGGAGGTGAAGCTGCCTGACCAAGGGAGGCTGCTGGATGCCGGGTGCGGTACCGGCAGTTATGCCATTGACCTCTCGGCCAGGCTCGGCCCGAAGGCGGAGGTCGTGGGGGTAGACTCAAGCGACGAGCGGCTTGAGTTGGCGCGGGCCAAGGCGCAGGTGAAGAAACTCCGGCACATAAATTTTGCGCCGGGCTCGATTGAGGCGCTGGGCCTGGCCGATGAGGACTTCGACCTGGTCATCGGCGACGCTTCGATGCTCCCGCCCGAGCGGATCGCCACGGCATTCACCGAACTGGCGCGGGTCGCCAAGCCGGGCGCGACGGTGGTATTGAAGCTCACCACCCGCGGCAGCTTCGACGAGTTCTTCTCGATTTTCTGGGAGGCGCTCCACGACCTGGAGTGGGAGCAGTTCACGCCGCAGCTCGAAACCCTGATCACTGAGTGCCCGACCGCGGCCGCGGCCGAGCAACTGGCCGTCAGCGCGGGCCTCAGACACGTGCGCAGCGTGACGAGCAAAGAGCGGTTCGACTACGCTGACGCCGCGGCTTTCCTGGCGGCGCCGTTGATCGAGACTTTTTTCCTCGCTGCCTGGTTAGAGATGCTTCCTAACGCGGACGCCGTCCGGCGCATGCGCCGCACCTTGGTCGAGATCATTGACCGCGAGCGCCACCACATGGCCTTCGATGTCTCGATCAAAGCGACCCTCGTCATCGGGCAGAAATGAGTTTTCAGTCTTCAGCCCCTGCCTTCCCGGGCCAAGCGGTCTCCATGGGCTGAGTCGGCAACGAGTGGAGCGTTTGATAAGTAATTTAACATGGTCGCGACCGACTCGAAGATGATAAGGTCCCTCATACGAAAACCAAGACCGGAAAGGTAGTAGCAGATGAGGAGACGGCCTCCCCATCTGATTGATCTGTCAGAACCGGCTGACGATCTGCCGCAAGGCATGTTCCCGCTGTTCGTCGGTCAGTTTGGAGGCTACCGTGTCGCGTTTATTCAACACGGCTTTGATGGCTTGCAAGAAAGCAATCTCTTCCCGGTAGACCAGCGCTTCGTCGCAATCGGCAGCCCGTTTAGAAAGATAAGGATGTCCGGGCGTTTGGTGTGGTGCGGCCCTTTGATCGTGAACTGATTAATAGCTGCCCGATCGTTATTATCGGGATTCTCGAAATCCACCAGCCGCACGAAATCGCCGACCGTCTCGCCATCGCGCAAGTATTCCACCCGCACGCCATCACGCAGCCAGCAGTGAAACTGGCGGTTGGCTTGAATGAGTGTGGGTTGGTTGGGATTGAGAACCTGTTGGATGGCATCAGCAATCGCAGCAGGTGGAATAGATGGATTGAGGGCAGCCAGCCGTTCACGCAACCGATCAACCAGTACAACCTGCTTGTAATTCGCGCGCTCTGGCATTATCCCATCAGGCGCAGGCGCAATGTCGTCACCTGAAATTTTCTGATAGCCAAGCTCGGCCAACCAGTCGAGCGCAGCCTCTTCAAAGTGGGACTCATAAACAGGCATCGTATCCTCCGCAATGGGGCAAGCTGAAGGGGTTGAGTAAAGTGTGGGGCGAGTTCTTTACTCGCCCGTTGCTATTTCAAATGGGCGAGTAAAGAACTCGCCCCACACTGGTCAGCACTAAATTAGCCATTTTCTAAACCGTCACAAATTGTAGAGCCATTTCACTACAATACGTGAAGGGATAATCGCGCCAGTGAGATACCATACCCGCTTTGACAGGATTGTTCAGAATGTAGTGAAGGACGCGGATCCATTCTTCGTGATCGCGGCAGTAATGATCAAAGCTTTCTTCTTCCCAAAGGGCGCCTGCGCGTTGCCGCAGCTTATTGCATTCAATCGCCGAGAGCCGTTTGAAGGAATGTAGAATCTTTTGCAGCGGATAGTAAGAACTCGCTGTTTCGTCAGTCGGCAAGGGCATCAGCAATACGTGAACATGATTCGACATCACGCAGTAAGCATCCAGCCGATACTGCACGCTGTCCTTGTTTCGCATAAAGCGGCAAACAATCTGTGCCAAACGCTCATCCTGGAGCCAACGCTCACCTGCCGTGGCGCCATCTAGCAACTGTTCCAACTCAATGAATCTTTTCCGGGTGAACTGCAAGGAAATGTGCTGCGCCTCATCATCTGGCATGCATTGTAGCGTTTGGGTCAGCGCATTTCGTTCTTCGTGCCAACGGCGGATCACGGTTTGCGGGATGGAGTTCGCCAGCCGAAACGTCACAAAGAATGTTGCGCCCGGTGGCTGCAAATGCGGCAGGCATCTGTGGTATTCGGGTTTATAGCTCAGGTTATTCATATCACCCCGTGATCGCTGTGTCGAGGTGTTCCATTATTGTGGCGCGTTATTGTGGTGCGAGTTCTTTACTCGCACCACAGACACCACAGATGCAAGGTGCGAGTAAAGAACTCGCACCACATTTCTTGGCGCCCTCACAGTATCCCCTCCGCCATCGCCTCAGCCTCAGGAATGCGAAGCTGACCAGAGATGAGTTTGGGAAGCAGCGTGTCACGCAGTGGAGTCAGTGCTAAGCATTCTCCCGTGGCCGTCAAAATCTTCCCGACGATTGATGATACTATCTGCTCGAATACTTGGAGCGTCTGGGTAGATGGCAGAACTATTTTTGATGTCGAAAACGTGCTTGTCGTAATCGTATCGAAGACTGAGCCGTGCGCTGCGTGAACCAAAGCATCAATGGCTTGACGAAGCCTGCAATGTAGCGCAAGGGGAGTTCCAATCGAGCTAACCAGTGCGTAGCAAGTTTGGTTCATGGCCATTTCTGTGCCGAGAAGCACCATCCGTCCAGTTGTGGCTCCACGAGCCGCAATAACGGTTCCCAGTGCCGGTATAAGTTGCGTTGCACTCTCTTCCAGTCCTTTAGAGGTGATTGTCCGCTCAGTTGTGACGAGAAAAGTTTGACGAGCCTGTGAAACATCTTTTGCGCTTGCCCAACGGATGCTCCCATTCCAGTAATCAGGCTGTTCTGTTTTAGGAGTTCCACCACTGAGCACTTTTGCTTGCGTAAGGATTGATCCGGTACTCCATCCTGCTGGAATCTCGCCCAACTCGGAGCCCTCAAAGCGGTCGGGAAAGAGCGCGGCGGTCTCGGCATCCATTCCTTCGGGCGTGCGTCCTTCAGCTTTGGCTTTGACCGGATCGAAATCCACGAACCACGACTTGAAGAGCGCCTGCGCCATCGCTTCGAGCGTCGCGTTCATCCGGCGGTTGAGTTCGATTTTATCTTCCAAAGAACCCAGTAGATCACTAATTCTCTTTTGCTCAGGCTCTGCGAATATTGGGATTACCAGCTTTTTGATATGCCCAAGACTTAATGGCTTTTGAGTGCTTCCGACAACACTTTGCTCAATTTGATTTTTTACAAAGGGGGATTGTAGGCAAAAGTAGAGATAGCGAGCATCAATGTTCGGCTTTATAGCTGCTATGTTTTGGCCAAGGCAGAACTGCTCATTTGCAGAAACGTACGAAGTAATTCCGTATGTCCCAACTCGCGTAATCAAAATATCACCCAACGACGGCTTATAGTTCTTGGAAAACTCCTGAAAGACTTCAATAGATACTTTCTTTGCATCCTTGAGAGTCAGTGGGCCTCGTTTAATGCCGGTTCTTTGCCGAGATTGAAATCCATTCCGCGAATCACCAAGTTCATCGCCACCAGCCGCCACGTGGTCGGATTGCTCTCCTGCCCATAGATCGAAAGGTCGCCAAACCGCCCGCCGTGACTCTCAACAAACTTTTCCGACTGCACGAACATTCCGCCCGAACCGCAGCACGGGTCATAGACCTTGCCCTTGTGCGGTGCGAGCACATCTACCAGCACGCGCGCGACTGAAGCGGGCGTATAGAACTGTCCGCCCTTCTTCCCTTCGGCGTTGGCAAACTGACCGAGGAAGTATTCGTAAACCTGCCCCAGCACATCCACCGCCTTGTGACCGTTGCCCGTGAAGCCAATGGAAGAGATGAGGTCAACGAGTGCGCCCAGCGTACCCGGCTCAAGCTGCGTGCGAGCGAAGCGTTTATCCAGGATGCTTTTCAAGCGCGGGTTTTCGCTTTCGATTTCGGCCAGCGCATCGTCAATCACCTTGCCGATGTTGGGTTGTTTGGCGCTGTCGCGCAGATATTCCCAGCGGCCTTTTTCCGGCACCCAAAAGACATTGGCTTGGGTGTAATAATCGCGCTCTTCCAGGTCTTTTGCCCGCGTCGCTACATCTTCGATGAAATAGTCATCATTCGGATCAGCGAACCGCCGCGCCAATTCCGCGCGCCGTTCGGCAAACGCATCCGACACGTATTTCAGGAAGATCAAGCCCAGCACAATATGTTTGTACTCGGCGGCGTCCATATTGCTGCGCAGTTTGTCCGCCGCTGCCCATAAGGCTCGCTTAGTTACGTTATCAATCATGGCAAATTTTCACAGTTGAAGTTCTTCGGTTGCAATTAGCGGTTTTGGAGGCGCCAAGAGCACTGATCGCGCCTGCCTCTTGGATGATCTACTCTAAACCGAAGAAAAAACAATGGAGCTAAATGAGAGGAGAAGATAGCAATTTTCATGGACAGATGGAAGCTTGCGCCCAATGGTGATCTTCAGCAGCGATAAAAGTCCCTATCTGAGGAGGATGGCTTTGTTACAGGGCATTGTGTCTCAAGCCATCACTTCTCTTATCCATCGGCCTGAGTCGTCCTGCCGAAAGCCAGGGATTTCGCACACACCTCGCACACAAAATGAAAAAAGGCGCCTCACTTGCGCCACTAAGTTGTCGAAAGGAATGGAGGCGGCGGCCGGAGTCGAACCGGCGCATAAAGGTTTTGCAGACCTCTGCCTTACCACTTGGCTACGCCGCCTTAGAATTTGTCTGTCAAGCAACTGCCGTGAGGAACGCCGGGCGGGAAATAAAGGCTTTTTATTTCCACGGGCGCATCAAAAGGGGCTCATTGCAGAGCCCCGGTCGGGCATTATGCTCCCACAGTTTGCTTGCTCCGTCAAGCGGTCCGCCCTGCCTTTTCGCCAGCCTTCAACGCTTGGCATCAGCCGCGCAACGGAAGCCAATGCTCGGCCCTTTATCAGTCGGTCTGGCCCAGGCCCGCGTCGTGGTCATGGCCCATTCCTTCGGGAAATCGAATGAGCCCCCGCGGACAACTTGATAGGTCCCGGCGTAGCCTTCCTCGCGGGGCGTCTGGCGGTCGCTGCCGGGGTAGTGGTTGAAGTCGGTGGCCGTCCACTCGGCCACATTCCCCGAAAGGTTCAGCACGCCCGCCGGCGTCGCCCCTCCGCGGTTGGCGGTGACAATCTGCGGGTGGTTGAGACGCGACTCTTTGGTGTTGGCCCGACCGGGCCCCCACTCGTTGCCCCAGGGATAAAGATGCTGATCGTGCCCTGACTCTCCCGCTTCTGGCCCACGCGCCGCAAACTCCCACTCCTCCTCAGTCGGGAGGCGGTAAGTCAGACCGTCTTTCCGCTGCGTGGTGCGCCACTCGCAATACTCAACTGCGTCCCGGTATGAAACGCCCGTGACCGGAAGGTCTTCGGCGCCGCTCGGCGGCTCGCTCTCACGCCACCCGGCCGGGGACGGATGGCCGGTGGCCCGCACAAATTTCGCGTACTCGCGATTCGAGACCTCCGTCACATCCAGGTAGAAGGATTGTACCTTCACTTCATGCGCCGGGTAATCAAAGGCAAACACGTCGGTCGGCTGCCCGGAGGCATCGACCACCTTGACGAGTTTCTCCGCCTCGGTGAGGTTGCGCCCCATCATAAAGCCCCCACCTTGGATGAGGGCCATCCCGGCCGGGGACAGTGGAGCCACGGGGCTGGCGCTCGGCGGCGGGCTCGGGGTGGGTTCCACTTTGGTGACAGAGCCCGTGTCACGCTGCTTGATGATGACGTACGCAGCGCCCAAGGCTACAAGAACTAGGGCCGCGGCGATCAAGAAGTAGATGGCCCGGGAGGGGCGCAGGGCTGGAGCGATCGACTCGCGCGCTACTGGCGGCGGCGGCACGAGCACCGCTGGCGTGGTAGTCGGGCCGGGGCGCATGGCGGCCGTGGCCGAAGCGGCGGCGGTGACTATCCCTGGGCCTGGCTGGGGCCGGGCGTCTGGGGATGCCATCGGGCGTGTGCCCGCTGCCTGGCGTAAAGGCTCAGCGAGTTCAGTGATGATGGTCGGTGCGGCCTCGCCGCTGAACTCTAAAATGGCTTGCCTGAACTCGGCGGCCGTCTGGTAACGCTGCTCCGGGTTCTTCTCCAGGGCGCGGAGCACGAGGCGGTCGAGTTGCGGCGGGATGGCCGGGTAGAAGGCCGAGGGCGGCGGCGGCTGGTGGTCGACGTGCTGGCGCCTGAGCGAAATATCAGGGTTGATGCCGGCGTCGGGGATGAAGGGGAGTCGGCCGGCCAGCATCTCATAGAAGGTGACGCCGAGGGCGTAGATGTCCGAGCGCGCGTCGAGTTCCGAAAGCCTGAAGTGCGCCGGGCCGAGGATCGACTCGGGCGACATGTAAGCGCTCGTGCCGGGGGTCAAGACCGTCGTCATCGAAGCCCCGCTGTGCTGCACCTTGACGATGCCGAAGTCGCTGACCTTGATCGTCTCCGAGTCGGCGAACAGGAGGTTGCCCGGCTTGATATCGCGGTGCACGAGGCCGACGCGCTGCTCGCCCTCCCAGCGGTAGCGGAAGTTGTGGGCGTAGCTCATCGCGTCCAGGACCTGGGTGAAGAGTTTGAGCGCCCGCTGGTGCGGCACCGGCCCAGTCTCGACGTCGATCATGTCGGCGACGCTCCCGATGTGTTGGCCGTTATGCTGATAGCCCGGCACATACTCCAGGATCAAGAACTGTTCGTCGCTTTCGACGGCGAACTGGATGACGTTGACGATGTGCGGGTGTTTGAGCTGCACCTGGATGTTGGCTTCGCGGATGAAGAGGTCGCGCAGCAACGCGGCTTGACGTTGGTTCGAGGCATAGGGCGTGAGGGTCTTGATCGCCACCTGCTGCTTGTACTCAGTCAGAAAGGCGCTCTCGGCAAGATAGACCTTCCCCATCCCGCCCGCCCCCACCTCTTTCAGGATACGGTAGCCACAGATGATTTTGCCGATCAGCTCGCTCATCATGATTTCACTACTTGGTCAGTTGTCCGTCGTCAGTGGTCAGTGGCCGCCGATCCTCATGCTGAGGGGCTGCAGGTCAGCGGAGAGGAGCAGCAACGGACCACGGACTACTGACCACTGACCAAGTAGTACTAATGCTTTTTCTTCTTCTCACCCTTCTTATCGCTCTTTTCATTCGACCCTGTCTTCACCCCGCGCAACTCATCGGCGCGGCGGTAGGCCGCTTGCGACTCCTTATTTTTGCCCATCGACCGATAGACGTCTCCGAGCGCGGTGAAAAAGAGCGGGTTGTTCGGGTCGAGTTCGGTCACCCGGGTGAAGGCCGCGGCGGCGTCCGCGAGGCGGCCTTGCTTGAGGTAGATGCCGCCGAGATTCGCGTGCGCCGCAATGTTGAGCGGGTCCAACTCGGAGGACTTTTTGAACTGGGCGGCGGCCCCGTCATAAGCCTGCAAGGCGGCGTAAGCCCAGCCCAGGTTGTTGTAGATGGTCGCGCTGTTCGGCTCGAGCTTGATGGCCTCCGTAAACTGCTCGACTGCCTCGCGCGGGCGGTTGAGCGCGTTGAGGTAAGTATTGCCCAGGCTGTTATGCGGGAAGGCCCACGCCGGGTCAAACTCGATCGCTCTGCGGTAAGCGCTCACCGCGTCGTCGTAGCGGTTCTGCGCGTAATAAATGCCGCCGAGGTTGATTTGAGCGAAGGCATCACGCGGGGCGAGGGTGACAGCCTTCTCCCCCTCCTGATTCGCGCGCGTGAAATCCTTGAGGTCGGCCAAGACGCGGCCGAGCACGGAGTGGGCGAGCGATGAGTTGGGAGCCAACTGCACGGCGCGCTCGGCCGCCGGGCGCGCTTCGCTGAGCTGATGCTGCACGCGCAGGGCGTTGGCCAGGCCGGCGTAGGAATCGGCCCCCTCGGGTTGCTTCTCAATCGCGGTGCGGTAGAATCCGATGGCGCGCTCTTTGTTCTCCACCGTGCCGGTGCGGAAGAGCGCGTTGGCGAGATTGTTATAAACGCCCGCGTCTTTGGCCCCGGCCGTGATCGCGGCCTGATACTCGCCAACGGCGGCGGTGTAATCCTTCAACTCGTAGAGCGCGTCGGCCGCCCCGCGGTGCGCCTCGGCCGAATCCTGTTTGAGCTTCAGCACCTGGCGATACTCGGTGACTGCGGCGGCGTAATCTTTCGCATCGTGGAGTGCGTCGGCCAGTCCCAAATGGGCGTCGGCCGAATCCGGTTTGAGCGCGAGTGCTTGCCGGTAGGCGGCGGTGGCCTCCCCCGTATCGCCGCGCTTATCGGCCGCCTCAGCGCGGGCGATCAAATCCTCAAAGGTCGGCGCCGGCGGAGTTGGGGAGAGTGTTGGCGCCACCGCTGGTGTGGACTCAAGCTTAGATTCAAGCTTGGGCGGAGACACCTTCTCAGGCAGCGTCACCTCGGCAATTTGGGGAGTCGGCTGCTCCTTGGTTAAGGCGTTAGAGGCCGGAGGGCTGGTGCGGCCCACGGGTTGAGTCACAGTCCTACCGCTGGGTGTATTGCGCGCCACCAAGCGGCGCGGCGGTTTTGTTTGGACCAGTGGCGTTGGATCTGCAGTCACTCCGGGGTGACCGTACTGGGCAGCCACCGGCGTTGTCGCCAACGCCAGCGCGACACTCACACTGAGCACTGCTCCCACAGTTCGCTTGATCTTCATAAGCACCTCTCCTCAGAAGCTCCGCGCCGCCTCCGGCGGCGCGGAGCAAACTTTACCTAAAACCGCCAAAAGACGGCCTGTTTCAATTGAATTTCAATTGGCGGTGAAAGCGATCTGATCTCAGGCTGCCGAT
>Ga0207646_10000571_pt1 | contig 48299 bp, 42 predicted proteins | sample KBSK5502metaG_FD_184343 | JGI IMG/M metagenome (GOLD analysis project Ga0207646, IMG submission 184343) | Corn, switchgrass and miscanthus rhizosphere microbial communities from Kellogg Biological Station, Michigan, USA - KBS K5-50-2 metaG... | ecosystem: Host-associated > Plants > Roots >...
GGCGCGTTCGCGACGCTGTCTACGATGAGCGCCCATGTCTTCAAGGCAAGTGTGCCCCTGAAGTCGAGCTCGAATCTGTGGTCCGGGTCCGGTTGTGCCGCCAAATAACACCTGCTGTCCGAGGTCAGCGTCATCTTGCCGGTGACGTCTCCGCTCAGGGTCAGGTCTCCGGTCAGCGATCCCTTCAAGCCGGTGCTCTGGACCGGCGACGGAGGGGTGACGGCCGAGGTCCCGCCACCGCATCCCGCGGCGATGAGCAGGATAGTCAGGACAGCGAAGCACTTGATCAACAGTGGATCGCTAGTTTGCGCTCCTGGTCAGGCGTTGAGGTCGGTTAGTCGCCGAAGAGCCGGCGCGTAGTAGGGATCGATGACCAGCGCCCTTTGATAGTCGCGACGAGCCGCTGAATCGTCGCCAAGCTTCAGCTCGGCGTCGCCGAGGTCGACGTACAGCTGTGGCTCCGTCTCGCCGAGGTCGGCCGCTCGCTGCAACTCTGCGGCCCCGGCGTGCTCGTCACCAGACGCGATCAGGCTCCGACCCAGATTCCAGTGGTATCGCGACTGCAGCGGATCGATCCTCACCGCCAGGTCGGGCCGGCCTTCCCAGTTCCAGGTCTCGGCCAGCACAGGCATGACGGCCAACCAGATGGCCGCCGCCACGAGCGCCAGCGCCACGAGCGAGCGTGCAGCTGGAGTGCCACGCGGGCGCACACCGTCCGCCACCGAGGTTGCCGGCGATTTGGTCTCCGCAGCGCGGACCGCTGACCACGCCGTGCCCGCGAGCAACCAGAACGCTCCGGTGGCCGGCGCCCAATCGAAGTTGAACAACACCCAGACCGTGTAGCCGATGCAGGCGGCCCCGAGCGCGGCCACGGAATCGCCGAAGCGATGCCGCCAGATGCCTCGGAACACCGTCAGCAGGACCCAACCCTGGGCGGCGAGGCCGAGGATCCCCTGCGTGGCCGCGGTTTCGAGGATCCCCGAGTGGGTGCGGTCGTAAGTGACGCCCGGCGCCCAGTCCGCGCTCACGAAGCGTCCAAACGAAAGCCCGGTCGCATCCTCACCCCAACCGGTCACGGGTCGTGCCGCGATCAGGCGCAGCGCGTCAGGCCACAGCTGGAGGCGAGTCCGGGCGGGATCGTTGTTGAGGAGGCTGAGGGGCCCAAAAGCGATCGTCCACAACGCTGCCGACACCAGCGCGCCGGACACGATTGCCGACCCGGCCGCCCAGAGCGGGCGACGAAATGCGAAGACGGCCAGGGCCAGACAGCCGGCCAGTGCGCCGAGCCCCCCGCTGCGGGAGGTGGAGACGTATAGACCTCCCGCCATCACCGCGGCGCCCAGCCACCAGGCGACGAGGAAGCGATCGCCGCGGAAGCCACGAGCGACGCAGAGTGGGAACGCCATCGCGATCAGAGCGCCCAGGAGGTTGGCGTTGCCGATGTTCCCGTCAGGCCGAAAGTTGACTCCGGCCGCTGCCTGCAACAGGGCTTCGAGGCCGGCGACGGACGTCCCGAAGACGAAGGCAGCGACCACCCACTCGCGACCGCGCTCGTTTCGAATCAGCCAGACGGACGTGGCCAGAAGGCCGACGTAGCTCAAACGCACCGGCAGCGACTCGTATCGTGTGTAAGCCCCGGCCAGGCCCAGCGGCCACGACACCGAGAACGCAAAGGCGATCAGAGCCGCCGCCGCGGCGGCGAGCAGCGGCAGGCGGAGCTGCCCAAGACCGGGCCCTCCGGGCAGCAGCAGGGCCAGTCCCGCGCCGATGCAAGCGCCGGCGATGACGATTGACACCCGCGGCAAGATGAATGAATCGACGGCGTTGGGTATAAAGACGGTCGGAAGCGCTAAAGCGATGGCGGCCGGCAGGTAGTTCCCGAGGCGCTCAAGAATCGGTCTCATAGCGCCTCCGCTATAAAGAAATCCGACGGCTGAGTCGGACGCTATATTAGAAGCGAGGGTGCTAGGAGGCACCCAAGCTCAGATCGAGGAGGTGCTGGCCCCACCTAGGTAACCGGAGTCCCCAGGAGGAAGAAGGATCTTGTATCCGTTTGAGAGATTTACTGAGCGAGCCAAGAAGGTTCTGACGCTCGCCCAAGAAGAAGCAGAACGATCGCACCACAGCTATATCGGAACCGAGCACCTGCTCCTGGGCCTGCTTCGCGAAGGTGAAGGCCTGGCCGCCAAGGTCCTCAACAACCTTGGGGTCGAGATCGGCAAGGTTCGCCAGACGATCGAGTCGGTGCTCGGTCGGAACGAGCGGATCATCATCCAGCAGATCATCCCGACGTCGCGTGTCAAGAAGGTCATCGAGATCTCCTTCGAGGAAGCGCGGCGGATGGGGCACAACTATGTCGGCACCGAGCACCTGTTGCTCGGCCTTCTCATCGAAGGCGAGGGCATTGCCGCCCACGTGCTCGAAGACCTTGGCGCGACGCTGGAGAAGGTGCGCTCGGAGATCGAGCGCCTGCTGCACGACTCGAGCGCTGAGACCGAGGCGGAGCCGGCTCCCAAGAAGCCTTCCAAGACCCCGCTCCTCGACCAGTTCGGCCGTGACCTGACCGAGCTTGCCCGGCGCAACCAGCTCGACCCGGTGATCGGTCGCGAGACCGAGATCGAGCGCGTCATCCAGATCCTCAGCCGGCGCACGAAGAACAACCCCGCGCTCATCGGCGAGCCCGGCGTTGGCAAGACGGCGATCGCTGAAGGCCTGGCGCAGCAGATCAACCTCGGCAACGTGCCCGAGTCCCTCCAGCACAAGCGCGTGCTCACACTCGACATGGGAGCGTTGGTGGCCGGCACGAAGTACCGCGGCGAGTTCGAGGAGCGCTTGAAGAAGATCCTCGACGAGATTCGCTCGAGCCGCGAGGTCGTGCTGTTCATCGACGAGCTGCACACGCTGGTCGGCGCCGGCGCCGCCGAGGGCGCGATCGATGCGGCCAACATCTTGAAGCCCGCGTTGGCGCGCGGCGAGATCCAGTGCATCGGTGCGACGACGCTCAACGAGTACCGCAAGTACATCGAAAAGGACGCCGCGCTCGAGCGCCGCTTCCAGCCGGTGTACGTCGACCAGCCAACGCTTGCAGAGACGATCGACATCCTGAACGGAGTCAAGTCGCTTTACGAGAAGCACCACCGGGTCACCATCACCGACTCGGCTGTGCACTCTGCCGCCGTGCTGAGCGACCGCTACGTAAGCGACCGCGCCCTTCCTGACAAGGCGATCGACCTCATCGATGAGGCGTCCGCGCGCGTGCGCATGAAGCTCACCACCACTCCCGACGAGCTCAAGGAGCTCCAGAAGGAGATCAAGAAGCAGAAGACGGACCAGGACGATTCGGTCAACAAGCAGGACTTCGAGGCCGCCGCGAGTGTTCGCGACAAGGTCAAGAAGCTGCAGGACAAGCTCGCGCTCAAGGAGGCCGCCTGGCGAGACAAGCTCGGTGAGACCGTCCCCGAGGTCGGCGAGGAAGACATCGCGCAGATCGTGGCTGCCTGGACCGGAGTCCCCGTGTCGCGTCTGGTCGAAGAGGAGACCTCGCGCCTGCTCCGCATGGAGGAAGAGATCCACAAGCGGATGGTCGGGCAGGACGAGGCCATCAAGACGGTCTCTCAGGCGGTGCGCCGCGCCCGCGCGGGCCTGAAGGACCCGCGGCGTCCGATCGGGTCGTTCATCTTCCTCGGGCCCACCGGCATCGGCAAGACCGAGCTCGCGCGTGCCCTCGCCGAGTACCTGTTCGACTCCGAAGACAATCTGATCAAGCTCGACATGTCCGAGTTCATGGAGCGGCACACGACCGCGCGGTTGGTGGGATCACCTCCGGGCTACGTCGGCTATGACGAGGGTGGCCAGCTCACTGAGGCGGTCCGCCGGCGCCCCTACTCTGTGATCTTGTTCGACGAGATCGAGAAGGCGCACCCCGAAGTCTTCAACATGCTCCTGCAGATCCTCGAGGATGGCCGGCTCAGCGATGCGAAGGGCAAGGTCGTCAACTTCGCGAACACCGTGATCATCATGACCTCGAACCTGGGCATCCGCGACGTCAACCAGGCCGGCACGTCGCTCGGTTTCCAGCCGGCTGTGGTTGACGAGTCGGACGAGGTCGAACGGCGCCACAAGAACACCAAGGAAAAGATCGACGAAGAGCTCAAGCGAATGTTCCGGCCCGAGTTCCTCAACCGTGTCGACGCCGTGGTGGTCTTCAAGAGCCTGACCACGGGGCAGATCCGCCAGATCGTCGATCTGCAGCTCGCCAAGCTTGGCAAGCACCTTGTCGAACAGCAGATAACGATCGAGGTCACCGACGCGGCCAAGGATCTGCTGGCCAAAGAGGGATACGACCGGATCTACGGCGCGCGTCCCCTGCGGCGAGTGATCACGAACCGAATCGAAGACCAGCTCTCGGAACACCTGCTGCGCGGAAAGATCTCCCGCGGCGACACGGTGCAGATCGACGTCGAGGGCGAGGACGGGCTCAAGTTCACGCCGACGAAGCATCGCCACAAGGAGCCCGCCGGCACCGGAGCCGCCGCCAAGCCTTAGCCCCGCGGCTACTCCTTCAGCCAGGTCTCGAGGCCGCTCGAAAGTCGAGCCGGCGTGGTCTGGGTCTTGATCAGATAATCTAGCGCGCCCAGCTGGAGGCCGCGCTCGACGAGCTGCTTCTCGCTGTGGTTCGAAAGAATCACGACCGGCAGACTCGCGGTCTTCGGATCTTTCCGTAACGCCTCCAGGACCCCAAACCCGTCGAGCTTCGGGAGGCGGATGTCGAGAAAGATGATGTCGGGCGCTTGTCTCCGCGCGACCTCGAGGGCCTGCTCTCCGTCGGAGGCCACCTCTACGTCGTAGCCGTCCAGCTCGAGCTTGAGCTTGTACATCTGCGCCACCGACGGATCGTCTTCCACGAACAGGACGCGCATCCGATCACGGCTGGCGCGAGATTCATCGACCACTTAACACCCCAGCCTGAGAGTACGCCTGATCGGCAATCAGGCGTGCGCCCACGCCACAATGGAGGCCAAAGTGAGCGCCCCGGCACCCCTCAGGCTGCGCCCGCTCGAGATCGGCGATCTTCTCGACGAAACCTTTCGTATCTATCGCCGCCACTTCTTGCTTTTCGCCGGCATCTCCGTGATCCTCGCCATCCCTTCCGCCGGGCTCACGGGCTACAGCATCTTTTCACTGTTTTCAAGCTTCGTCCAAAGCGCGAACTCGACTGCTCCCGACTTCAACGGCCTGGTGTCTTCCATGGCGGTGCTTGTGATCGGATACCTCGTCAGCCTATTGCTGTCACCCTTCACGTCCGCGGCCGTGATCTACGCGGCGTGCGAATCCGCCCAGGGGCGCCCCGTGACCATCTGGGGCGCGCTGCGCGGAGTCCTGCGGCGATATTTCGCGATCCTCGGGTATCTGCTCCTGATCGGGTTGATGGTCTTGATGGTCTGCTTGCTGCCGCTGTGGATATGGATCTGGGTGGGCTGGGTGACCGTGCTGCCGGTGATGTTCGTCGAGAACACCGGTCTGGTCGCCGCGATGGGCCGCAGCTGGCGCCTCGTCGAGGGACGCTGGTGGCGCACGTTCCTGATCCTGTTCCTGGTTCTGCTGATCTGGTATGTCGTCCAGATTGCCCTGGGAGGGTTCCTGTCACTGGCCAGTGGCTTGCTGGGCATCGTCGTATCCCAATACGTCGCGCTGGCGATCTCGCAGGCGGTTGCGGTGCTCGTCAGCGCGCTCGCGATTCCCGTCTTCCAGATCGCAATCGTGCTCATCTACTTCGACCTACGCGTGCGGCGCGAAGCCCTCGATCTCTTTCAGCTCGCCCAGCGAGTCGCCACCACACAGCCGGCGTGAGCACGACCTGAAGACGCGCGCCGCCTTCAAAGCGCTGGCTCCGTTGCTGCTCGCAGCCGGCCTCGCGTGGCCGGTCACGGCGATCGCAGATACAGCGACGTACCGTCAGGCCGTCGAGGATGCCATCGCGATCGTCAGCAGCGCACAGCCCGGCGACGTCGCCGCCGCAAACAAGGCTTTGGCCGTCCTGGAAGCCGGCACCGGTCACACACAGCTGGAGATCATCTCGGACCTGCAACTGCGCCCGCCCGATTTCAAGGACGCAGGCACTCGCCTGAACCGTCTGCGGGAGGCATTGGCCGCCCCGGCCGGCACGGCCGACCCGGCGCAGGCGCAACAACAGGTCCACCAGGTGCTCACGATGCAGCGCTACAAACCGCTGCACCAGCCGCCAGGCCCCCTCGACCGCCTGGGCCAGTGGATCGGGGACCGGATCAGGGATTTCCTCAGCTTCCTGTTGGGCGGAAACGGAAACAAAGGCCCGGCCATCCCGTTTGTCTACTTCTACATCCTCGGCGCGATCGCGGTCGTCGGGGCGGCGGTGATCATCTTTCGCTCGACACGCGGACGCCTGGCAGAAGCCGCCGCTGGCCCTTCACTCGGGCCGCGTGCGCCGGCCGACTTCTTCGCTGAGGCCGATCGCCTCGCGGCGGCGGGAGATCGGGTGGGCGCGATCCGAGCGCTGTGCGCCGGAGTTGCGGGGACCATCGCCGGCGAGCACACGTGGGCGGGAAGTCCGCTCACAGTGCGCGAGATCTTTCAACGTGCCGGCGACACGGCCCGCCTGCGGCCGCTCCTACTTCCTTTCGAAGCTGCCGTCTATGGCGGCCGGGACGTCGACGCCGAGGCCTACGCGCGAGCAGAGCTTGCGGCAGCGCCTTTTCGAAAGCCGCTGCAGGAGGCGGCGGCATGAAGAGCTTGCGCGGGTGGGTCGTCGCGTTCGTGCTGGCGTTGCTCATCGGGGGCGTCGCCTATCTCGGACAGCCGAAACAGGATTCGCCGGAGCACAACTCCAACAGCGATGCGGCCAATGGCACCTCTGCCGCGCGGCTTTTCGCCCAGGCCATGGGCCATCCGACGAGCCAGATCGAAGGCACCTTCTCGCCGCCCTCACAGAACGGTCTCATGTTCGTCTTCACTCCGACTAGCCCCTATACGGCCGACGACGCAGACCAGACTGCCAATTGGGTGCGTCAGGGTGGCGTGCTCGTTTATGCGTCGGAGCAGGGCGACTCGCAGCTCGATCGGGCATTCTCCGTGACCAGGCTCAGCGGGTTCGCGTCGAGCCAGACCGAATTCGCAAACCCCGTCCTCGACGGGGTGACCACCGTGTCGGGCGGCGAACTCGCCGTCCCCTTCCTCGCCTCCTCGGCGCAGGTGCCGATCCTGCGCAGCAACAACGACTTTCCATTGGGCTTCATCCAGAAGTTGGGTGCAGGGACCGTCGTCGTCCTGGCCGACCCCCTCGTGCTGTGCAACGGGTATCTCGACAAGGCCGACAACGGACGGTTTCTTTCGGACCTGCTCGGCCTGGTCGACGCCGGCTCCGCTGTGGGTTTTGACGAATACCACCATGGCCTCATCCTCAGCGACCTCGCTCCTCAGGCATGGGTCACGACTCCATGGGGCGCAGCCATCCTGTGGTTCCTCGTGGCGGTTTTCGTCGGGCTTCTCCTTCGAGGCCGGCGGTTCGGGCCATTGATTCAACGCCCTGCCGAGGTGGCGCGCGCGGACGCCGAGTGGGCCGTCGCCGTCGGCGAGCTGCTGCGCCGCTCGGGCGCTCGGGCCCTCACTCTCGGAATGCTCGCCACGGCGAGCGAGCGTGCGGTGGCGATGCGGACGGGGCTGCCCGCCCAGCCCCGCGATCGATTCTGGAACGCTTTGTACGCTCGCGCGCCTGATCTGGCCGGCGAGCTGGCTGAGGCGGAGCGGGCGCTGTACGGCTCCGCCGGCGGCGACGCCGAGCTGTTGAGCGCGGCACAGCGCCTGCATGGACTCGCTTACCCCCCGGCGCCCGCGCGCCGCCAGCAATCAAAGATCTAGGAGGCTCGATGACCGGTTCCACCTCGACGACCGCTCCAGATTTCTACGCCCGCTTTCGTGAACAGCTGGTCAAAGCCGTGGTGGGGCAGGAGGAAGCGATCCGGCTGTGCGCGGTGGCGCTGGTTGCGCAGGGCCACATCCTCCTCGAAGGTGTGCCGGGCACCGGCAAGACGTTGCTCGCCAAGGCCATCGCGCGCACGCTGACGCTGGACTACGGCCGCGTGCAGTTCACGCCCGACCTCATGCCGGCGGACATCGTGGGCACCGCCGTCTACGACCTCGTCAATCGCACCTTCACTTTGCGCAAGGGTCCGATCTTCACCAACGTCCTTTTGGCCGACGAGGTCAACCGCGCTCCCGCCAAGGTGCAGTCCGCGCTCCTGGAGGCGATGGAGGAGCGGGGGGTGACCCTCGAGGGCGAACAGCAGCCGCTGCCCGCTCCGTTCTTTGTGCTCGCCACGCAGAACCCGATCGAGTACGAGGGCACGTATCCGCTGCCGGAGGCGCAGCAGGACCGCTTTCTTTTCAAAGTCCGGCTCGACTACCCCCTGCCGGACGACGAGATGGAGGTGTTGAAGCGCTGGGAGGCCGGCATCGAGCTTCGCGACCCGGTCAAGGCCGGGGTCGAGCCGGTGCTCGGCGCCGGCGACATCGAGGCCTGCCGCGCCCAGGTCGCGAAGGTGGTGCTGGACGAGAAGATCCGCCGCTACATCGTCGACCTCGCTCTGGCGACCCGAAACGCGCCCGAGATCGCACTCGGGGCGAGCACTCGAGCCGAGGTCTTGCTGATGCTGGCGGCGCGCGCGCTGGCCGCGTTCGACGGTTCCGAGTTCGTGACCCCGGACCATGTCAAGACATTGCTCGCGCCCGCTTTCCGGCACCGACTGGTGCTGCGGCCGGAGGCGGAGGTCGGCGGCCAGACACCCGACAGCGTGCTGGAAGCCGTGGCCGGCCGGGTCGTCCCGCCACGCTGATGCGCTTCAGTCTTGCTCGCGGGCTCGCGCCCCAGCCCCGACTCCTCTGGGCGATCGCCATCGGCGCGGCGCTGATCGCGCTGACGATCGTCTCGCCGGTGCTGGTGGTGGTCGCGGTCGCGTACCACGTGGGCCTGGTGCTCGTCCTCGCCCGGGACATCGCGCTGCTTCCCGGTCGATCCGGCTATCGCGTACGCAGGGTCATGCCGGAACCTTTCTCCCTCGGCGAGCACGAAGAGGTGAAGGTGGTGATCGAGAATTCAGCGGCCGCGGGCTTGCTGGCCACGATCGCCGACCACGCGCCCGCGGACCTCACTCCGCAGCCTCGCGAGGTCGCCGGGAAATTTGATCGCAACGGCCGGCTGGAGCTCACGTACAGCACTTCGTCACCACGCCGCGGCGCATACAAATTTGGCCCGGTCGACCTCCAGGTCTCGAGGCGCGATGGCTGGTGGCGACGCCAGGTGCGGCTCCAGCATCCACACGAGGTGGCGGTCTTCCCGAACGTGGTGGCCATCAAGCGCATGCAGCTCACGCTGCGGCGCGGCCTGCGCGTGATGGCCGGCTTGAGAAGGGCGCGGCCGCCCGGCGCCTCGACCGCCTTCGCCGGCCTCCGTGACTATGTGCGCGGCGACGACATCCGGCGCGTCAGCTGGACGGCCACGGCTCGACGTGACCACCCGGTCGTCGTCGAGGTCGAGGCCGAGCGTGGGCAGCAGGTGATGATCGCCATCGACTGCGGGCGTCTCATGACCGCGCCGGCAGGAGAGCTCGACAAGCTCGACCACGCCATCAACGCGGCGCTGATGCTGGCGTGGGTCGCGCAGGCCTACGGCGACCGCGTCGGGCTGATGACATTCGACGATCGGGTGACGAGCTTCATCAAGCCAGAACGCGGCAGCGCGCAGCTGCGGCGGATCACCGAGGAGCTGTACGCCGTCAAGCCTGAGTACGTGGAGCCAGACTTCGGTCACGCATTCACTCACCTGTCGCTCCGCCTGGGCAGGCGATCGATGGTCGTGATCCTCACGGACCTCCAGGACCCGGAGGCCTCGAAGGAGCTGGTCGCGCACTGCCTCCGGCTGGCGGCGCGTCACCTCGTCCTGGTCGTGGCGATGTCGGACCCCTCCGTCGTGAACGCGCGCCAGGCGCTCGTCACCACCTCGTCGCGCGCCTACGAATGGGCCGCGGCGGAGGAGTTCATGGCGAGCCGCCGCGAGAGCTTCGAGCTGCTGCGTCGTGGCGGCGTGCTCGGACTTGACGTCGTCGCCGGCAACCTCAGCCCCGCGCTGGTCGAGCGTTACCTGGAGCTGAAGGAGCGCGCGCTGCTCTGATCCACGCCGTTCAACTCCGAGCCCCTCTCCCTGGCCCTCTCCCCGGAGGGGAGAGGGGATTGGCGCGGCTGCCGTGCGGTGAAGAGCAGGTACGTATAGAGAAGGATGCCGGTCGTCAGGCCGATCGTCACCTTGGCCGGGAAAGGGGCGTCGGATGGCGAGATGTTCCCTTCGATCGTGCCCGCGATCACGAGCAGCGGCGCCAGGCCGATCAGCAGTGTGAACGCGCGCCTGGTGGCGATGACCAGGGCGTCGGACCGCCTGTGGTTGCCGGGGGAGATCAGCGCCCAGCCCATCATCAGCCCGCCCGCGCCCTGGGCGATGACGATCGAGAGCTCCAGGATGCCGTGGCCGATGACGAAATCAAACAGTCCGCCGCTGACGCCGTAGGCCTGGGTGAGTCCGAACAGCGCGCCCAGGCTGATGCCGTTGGTGATGAGGACGTAGATCACCGGGAGGCCGAAGACGACTCCGAACGCCATCGCCAGCATCGAAACGTAGATGTTGTTGACCATGATCAGGCCCGCGGCCTCGATCCGAACGTCGGGCGGGATGTCGGTCCAGAGCTTGTGGTGATGGACCTGGTCGATGATCTGGGCGGGGGCGATCCCGTATGCAGTATCGGGGTAAGCAAGCACGACGAAATAGCTGATGATCGCCGGCACGAACAGGAGTGAGGCCGATGCGACCAGGAACGGCCACGCCTGGCGGTATGTACGCGGCAGGGTCTCGGCGAAGAAGATGCGAATCCTGCGCCAGACATGGCCTCCTCTGCGGTACACGACACCATGGCCGCGAGCGACGAGCCCGTTGAGGTAGCGGTGCACGGGTTCGCCCGGCCAGTCCCTTTGGGCGCGAGCGAGGTCGGCCGTGGCTCGCCGGTAAAGCGCCGTCATGGTCAGGACCTGCGCCGGGGCGAGGCTGTTGAGCTTGCCGGCGCCGGCGCGCGCGATCAGGTCCTCGAGGCGGTTCCAGTCGTCCCGGCGCCGCAAAACGAACTCCTCCGATCTCACGGGACCCAAAATAGCCCAATGGAGCAGCCGCTCTCCGACACTGACCTCGTCGTCTCGACGCCGGAGCGAGTCAAGTTCGATTACCAGGTGGCGGGTTTGGGCACCCGTGGCATCGCACAGATCCTCGACCTTCTCATCGTCACCGGCCTCCTGATCGCAGTGTTCTTTGTCGCGGCGGGCGCCGCCACCTACACCCAATCCGGCACCATCGCCACCCTGATCGAGCTGTTCGGCAGCTTCGTGGTCGTGTTCGGGTATTTCTGGATCAGCGAGGCCCTGTTCTCCGGGCAGACGCTCGGGAAGAGGGCTTTCCGGCTGCGGGTGGTAGGCGACCGGGGCGAGCCCTTGACATGGGTCCAGGCCGGCATCCGCAACGTGATCAGGATCGTCGACTTCCTGCCTTACGGCTATGGCGTGGGCCTGATCGTCCTTTTCGCCAACGGCCGCGGCAAGCGGCTGGGAGACCTCGCTGCCGGGACCATCGTGGTCAAGGACTCGGATTCCGTCGGGCTCTGGCAGCTCGGGCGCCCGGGGCTGCGCGTGCCGCCGCCGCCGCCTCCGCCGGGTCCGCCCGCGGGGGCTGCATACCAGTACCCGGCTCACCCACCGGCGCCGCCGCCGCCGCCCCCTCCGGGTTATGCGTATGCGCCGACCCCGTACATGCCGGCGTCCCAGGCGGAGCTCATCCTCCGCCGCCTCGACCCCGACCTCCGGCGGTTCGTGAGCGCGTATGCTCGCCGGCGCCCGCAACTCCCTCTGGAGATGCGAGTTCAGCTTGCAAGCACCGTGCAAGCCGGCCTGCGCGCGGCGCTACCCGACGTGTTCGTGCACAGCGGCCCGCTGGCGGCCCTCGATCAGCTGGCCAACCTGGAAGGTCAATAAACCCAGGACCGGAGCTGCTCTTCGGTCACGTTCCCGCCGGTCAGCGGAACGCCGACTCGCTTGCCGGCGAGCTCGTCTCGCAACTTCGCGACGGCGGCAATTCCTGCGGCTCCCGCGGGTTCCACGACAAGGCCTTCGTCACGATGCAGCCACCGCATCGCTTGGACGATCTCCGGGTCGCTGACCAGCATCACCTCATCCACGGCCGATTGCATGATCTCGAGAGCTTCAGGTACCGGCACGCGCACGGCGATCCCGTCGGCGATGGTGTCGATCGCCTGTGTGCTGACCGGCTTGCCGGCGCGCCATGACATGAACATCGCGGGCGCGCCATTCGCACACACGGCTATGACCCTGGTCGACGGTGAGAATCGTTTCAGCCACAAACCCATCCCATTGATGAGCGAGCCGTTGCCGAGGGGGACGATGCACGCGTCGAGCGGATCGTCCATGCGCCCCAGCTCGGCGGCGATGGTCCCGGCGCCCTCGGCAATCGGACCCAGCAAGCCATCCTCGACATAGAAGGCCCCTGTCTCGGTGGCGTGCCGCAACGCGCCGGCTTTGGCTTCGTCGAAGTCCTTGCCTTCCAGGATCACGTTCGCGCCGAGGGCGCGCATGCGATCGACCTTCAGCGGATTGGCGGTGACAGCCGCGAACACTGTCAGGCGCACTCCTCGTTTGCGGGCGGCGTACGCCATTCCCTGGCCGAAGTTTCCCGCCGAAGCGCACACCAATCCTGCGGGTTGGGAGTCGATGCGCTGAAGCAGGTAGTCCGCGCCTCGGCCTTTAAACGATCGGATGGGGTTCACGGTCTCCACCTTGAGCACCACGGACACCCCGATGCGGCGGCTCAGGGGCTCGCTGACGAACTGGGGAGTGTCACGAAACACTGGATCGATCGCCTCGGCCGCCTCGGCTATGCGGTCGACTGAGATCGATGCGTCCACGCAGAGAGAATATTGCCGAGTGTGCGCTCCGTTGGCTATCGCGGCGCCCTGATACCTCGCACAGCCCACACTCGGCGTTAATAGGCGGCGTTGTTCTTACGCCGCGCAGCGGCCAGCATTCTCGGCATGGCCCCGACTCCGCGCATTCCGTCTGAACTGACCAAAGGTCCGTTCACTGTCGAAGAGGCGCGTCGGCATGGCGTGTCTATAGCGCAGCTGCTCGGCGCGAGCTGGCGGCGACTTGGTCGTGCCGTCTATGCCTGGCATGAGATCGCCGAGGCGCCGATGACGCGGTTGATCGCCGCAAAGCTCCGTCTGCCTGACGCGGCGGTCTTCACCGGATTCACCGCTGCCTGGCTTCACGGTCTCGCCATCGCACCATGCAGCCCGATCGAGGCCGCGGCGCCCGGTACAAGCAGCACCATGAGGCTCGTTGGAGTGGTCGTGCGCCGCTGCAGCATTCCCCCGGCCGAAACGTCGATCCGGCGTGGTCTTCGTGTCACGTCTGCAGTTCGGACCGTTGCCGACCTCGCGTGCCGGCTTCCTGTGACCGACGCCGTCGCGTTGTTGCATACAGCGCTGCATGGTCGTCTGGTCAACAGCGGCCGGCTTCATGATTGGGCCAGCACCCATGCCGGTTACCGAGGTGTTCGGAGCCTGAAGCGCGCACTCGAACTGGCCGATCCAGCCGCCGAGAGCATCATGGAGACGCGACTACGACTCCTCCTGGCTCTGGCTGGACTGCCCCATCCGAGGGTCCAGGTTTCCCTTCGCGATGATTCAGGTCTCTTCCTGGCCCGACCCGACCTCTACTATCCCAACGCTCGGCTTGCGATCGAGTACGACGGCGCAACGCATCGCGAGAGCCTGGCCGCAGACAACCGCCGCCAGAACCGGCTGATCAATGCCGGATATCGACTTCTCCGCTTCACCGCTGGAGATGTTCTCGACGCTCCGGCGGCAGTCGTATCGATGGTCCGCCGCGGGCTGGCCTCTCCGACGCTGATATCCCCCTTAAACTGAGGCACCGCCCCGGGGGTAGTCAGGGCGGCGCCATGCGTTTTCGAAGCCGGGGTGTGGGGTCCCGGCGCTCTATTCAATAAAACGGCTGAGCCGGTAAAAGGCTACGTGGGCAGTTGTAAAAATCCCATGATGGGTGGAGAGTCAATCTGATGCCGAAGCCGACCGTGACCTTCATGTGCGCCGAATGCGGGGGCGAGAGCCTGCGTTGGGCCGGCCAGTGCCCGCATTGCCGTGCTTGGAACACGCTCCAGGAGTTCCAGGTGCGGAAAGCGCCGGCCGGACGCGGCGGGCGCGCGCAGGGCGGCTCGAGTGGCCGGAGCCATGCCGCCGAGCCGCGTGGGAGCCGGCCCGTGCCTTTGAGCGAGGTCGAATCCGAAGCCGCCCCGCGGCGTCCTCTGGCCTGGGGCGAGTTGAACCGCGTGCTGGGCGGCGGGATCGTCCCCGGCAGCATCGTCCTGGTCGGAGGCGAGCCCGGCGTCGGCAAGTCGACTCTGCTCATGCATGCCGCCCAGCAGATAGCCGCCGCCGGCGGTACGGTCCTGTATGCATCGGGTGAGGAATCGCCCCAGCAGATCCGGATGCGTGCGTCGCGACTCGGCTCGCTTTCGGCGGAAATCCTCCTCCTGGCCGAGAACGACCTCGACGCCATCTGCGACTCGATCCGTGCCGAGGCGCCGCAGCTGGTCATCGTCGACTCGATCCAGACCGTCACCGACGCCGGCTTCGAAGGCGGCGCCGGCAGCATCACCCAGGTGCGCGAATCCGCGGCACGCTTGATGCGGCTCGCCAAAGAGATCGGGGTGCCGATCTTCCTGGTCGGCCATGTCACGAAAGACGGTGCGATCGCCGGACCGAGGGTCCTCGAGCATATCGTTGACACCGTGCTCTATCTCGAAGGGGACCGGCGGCAGGAGCTGCGCATCCTGCGCGCGATGAAGAACCGCTTCGGGTCGGCCGAGGAGATCGGCGTCTTCGCCATGGGCGAAGCCGGGCTCGAGGAGGTCCCGGACCCCTCGGCAGCCCTCCTCGGCAACGCGGCTGTCGCTGCCCCTGGCACCGCGGTGGTCGTCGCCATCGAGGGGACGCGCCCGCTGCTGATCGAGATTCAGAGCCTCGTGAACCCGGTGACCACGAACTACCCGCCTCGGCGCATCGCCAGCGGCCTCGACATCAACCGCTTGCACATGCTCATCGCAGTGCTCGAGAAGCGCGCATCGGTCAAACTCGGTCAGTCGGACATATTCGTCAACGTCGCGGGCGGCATCCGCATCACGGAGCCGGCCGCCGACCTTGGTCTTGCCCTGTCCATCTACAGCAACACGAGAGACAGGCCCCTGCCGGACGGCCTGGTCGTCATCGGAGAGCTGGGATTGGCGGGCGAGGTGCGTCGCGTGGGCCAGCTGGAACGCCGCCTCCAGGAGGCGGCGCGTCACGGCCTGACGCGCGCTTTGATTCCGGCCGGCGCCAAAGCCGGCCGGCCGACAGGCCTCGAGGTCGTCGAGGTCCGGTCGTTGGCGGAGGCGATCTCCGCCGCCTTTCTTCCACCTATGAGGTCCGGCGCATTCATAAAGGAGGCCGAGGCATCGGTCACCTGAGGAGGTAATCCGTGAAGCGTTCCGATCGCCTCGCCCGTCGCATCGGAGTGGGGATCGGAGTCGTCGGTGGCTTTTTTCTGGGTTACGCGTTCGTCCGCCTGTCGGGGATCACTCACCAGGGTTGGGTGCTTATCAGCCTGACCACGATGGAGGGCTTGATCTTCGCGTACCTGGGCACGCCGTACGTGCTCGGGGGCTGGCGAGGGTTCAACCAGCGCCTCGCGTCGACTCCGCTACCCGACCTGCTCAGCGGACTGCTGGGCATGATCGTCGGTCTCGTCATCGCCGTGCTCATCGGCGTGTTCGTCCGCGACCTGGTGGAGCCGTATGGCATCGCCCTGTCGTTCGTGCTCGCGCTGCTGCTGGCGCTGCTCGGGGCCTCGGTGGGCACGACGCGCCGAGAAGAGCTGACCGCCCTCTTCTTCGGAAGGACGCGAGAGGAGAAGGGCCATCGCCTGGACGCGGTCCTCCTCGACACCTCAGTCATCATCGACGGGCGGATATTTGATATCGCCAAGACGCGCTTCGTCGACATGCCACTCGTCGCATTGAGCTCGGTCCTGCGTGAGCTCCAGTTCGTCGCGGACTCTTCCGATGCAACGCGCCGGCGACGTGGCCGTCGCGGGCTCGACGTGCTGGGCGAGATGCAGAAGGATCCATCCGTCGATCTGCAGGTGGTGGAGGACGATGTCTCCCCCAACACCGAGATCGACACGCACCTCGTGCGCACAGCCAAGAGCAAGGGCTGGGGGATCATGACCAACGACTTCAACCTCAACCGGATCGCGCGGCTCGAAGGCGTCACGGTCCTCAACCTCAACGAGCTGGCGCAGGCGATGCGGCCGGTCGCAATCCCTGGCGAGGAGATCGTGGTCACGGTCGCGCGCGAGGGCAAGGAGCCCGGCCAGGGTGTGGGCAGCCTTGACGACGGTACGATGGTCGTCGTCCAGAACGGGCGGCGCCTGATGAATCAGACCATCACAGCGGTCGTGACGTCGGTGATCCAGACCTCGGCCGGGCGGATGATCTTCGCCGAGCCCGCCGGCCAGGACGGCAAGCGCAACAGCCGGCCGAAGCGCGAAGAGGATTCGTAGGTTGGCCACTGTCGGCGCGATCGTGGCCGCCGCGGGGTCGGGCTCGCGCCTCGGCCGAGGCAGCAAGGCGTATGTGCGCCTCAACGGCCGGACCACGCTCGCGCGGGTGCTGGAACTTTTCCTGGCACTGGACGAGGTGGATCGGATCGTGGTCGTGGGCCCACCGAGCCGCCTCGAGAACGCGGAACGCGAGGTGGTGTCGCTGGCTCCCCGCAAGCCGGTCACCGTGCGTGCGGGAGGCAACAGTCGACAGGAGTCGGTGCGCGCCGGCCTGGCGGCTCTGGGCGAATGCGATTTCGTCCTGGTGCACGACGCCGCGCGCCCACTTGCGACCGCAACCCTCGTGCGGCGTGTCCTGGCAGCGGCCATGGAGTCGGGCGCCGCTTTCCCGGCCATCGCGCCGCGTGATGCGGTGAAGCGAGTGGAGGGCAACCGGCTCGTCGAGAGTCTTGACAGATCACGCATCGTGCTGGCGCAGACACCGCAGGCATTCGCGTACGAGCTGCTCGCGCGTGCTCACCGCGAGGCGGCCGACGCGGGCCTGGTCGGCGACGACGACGCCCAGCTCGTAGCCGCCACCGGTCACGAGGTCACGGTCGTGCAGGGCGAGCCCGCGAACATCAAGCTCACCACGCCGGAGGATTTCGACGTGGTCGAGGCGCTGATCAAAGAGCAGGAAGCCGCCGCCACTTGAGGATCGGCGCGGGCTACGACATCCATCCCCTCAAACCGGGTCGCAAGTTGATCATCGGCGGCGTCCGCATACCCCACGGGCTCGGACTGGACGGTCACTCGGACGCGGACGTCCTCACGCATGCAGTCATCGATGCGCTGCTGGGAGCCGCGGCGCTCGGCAACATTGGCGAGCACTTTCCCGCCGACGACCCGAGATACAAGGACGCATCGAGCCTCGACCTGCTGGCGAGCGCCAGCGAGGCCTTGAAGCGAGCGGGCTACCGTGTGGTCAACATCGACAGCACCGTGGTCGCTGAGGAGCCGCGATTGCAGCCGCATCTGAGCGAGATGGAGGCCAACATCGCCAATCGCATCGGTGTCGACCGCGGCCTGGTCAGCGTCAAGGCGACGTCCCCAGAGGGCCTCGGAGCGTTGGGCAACCGCGAGGGCATCGCGGCGCAAGCGGTGGCGTTGATCGACCAGTGACGCTGCGGCTCCACAACACGCTGACCGGGACCAAGGACGTCTTCGAGCCCATTGAAGCCGGACATGTCGGCATGTACACGTGCGGCCCGACGGTGTGGAACTTTGCCCACATCGGCAACCTGCGCGCTTTCATGTTTTATGACCTCCTGCGCCGGCAGCTGCAGGCGAGCGGCTATCGCGTCACGCATGTGATGAACCTGACGGACATCGACGACCGCATCCTCGATCAGGCGATGCACGCGGGGACGACGATCACCGAATACGTCAAGCCATATGTCGCGGCCTTCTTCGAGGACATGAGCGCGATGCGCGCCCAGCCGGCCGAGTACTACCCCAGACCGACCGAGCACATCCCGGAGATGGTCGCGATGATCACGACGTTGCTCGAGCGTGGATTCGCATACGTCGCCGACGGTGACGTGTACTTCCGCATCGAGAGCTTCCCGCGCTACGGCGCCCTTTCGCACCTCGACCGCTCCGGACTGCGGCCCGGCGCGCGCGTGGTTGCCGACCGGTATGACAAGGAGTCGGTGAGCGACTTCGCGCTGTGGAAGAAGGCGCAACCCGGCGACGAGAAGCTCGGCGCGGCGTGGGACGCGCCCTTCGGCCGCGGACGCCCGGGCTGGCACATCGAGTGCTCGGCGATGAGCAAGCGGTACCTTGGCGACACTTTCGACCTCCACTCCGGCGGCGTCGACCTGCTGTTCCCACACCACGAGAACGAGATCGCGCAGTCGGAGGCCGCCAACGGCAAGCCTTTCGTGCGGGTCTGGCTGCACTCGGAATTCCTGTCAGATGCGTCCGGGGAGAAGATGTCGAAGAGCGCCGGGGGCTTCACGACCTTGCGCGACCTCGTCGCCGCCGGGCACGACCCGCTCGCGGTTCGCTTCTTCCTCATCGCCAATGCGCATTACCGTCAGCGCGTCCGCCTGACCACAGATGCGCTGCATGCGTCTGCCGAGCAGGTGCGGCGCCTGCGGGACTTTGCGGAGAGGGTGCGCCGCACCGATCCGGCGCCGGCGGCAGATGAAGACTTGATCGCAAAAATCGCGGAGGTGCGGGCCGCTTACCGGGGGGCGCTCGACGACGACCTCAACCTGCCCCAGGGCATCGGCGTCGTGTTCGAGCTCGTCCGCGAAGCCAATGCTGCCCTCGATGAGAAAAGGGTGGGAGCGGGCGCACGTGGCGCGCTGCTTGCGCTTCTCGAAGAAGTCGACGGCCACCTCGACGTGATGGGCGGCGAGGAGCCGGGGCTCGCGGACGAGGTGGAGCGGTTGATCACCGAGCGCGAGGTGGCGCGGGCCGCGAAGGACTTTGCCCGCGCGGATCGAATCCGCGAAGAGCTGAGGGAGCGGGGCATCGCGCTCGAGGATTCGCGCGATGGAGTCCGCTGGCGCCGGGTGACGCCCGCATGAGAGGCCGCTCGAGGCGCTACGAGCGTCCCGCGCCGGCGCCCGCGGCGCTGATCCATGGCCGCAACGCGGTGCTCGAGGCGGCGCGGGCCGGCAAGGTGGTCAAGGTGTTCCAGGCCTCGGGTCTCGGCCACGATCCCCGCCTCGACGAGCTGGCCCGGCTCGCGCCCATCGAAGTGGTCCCGCCCGAGCGCCTCGACGTCATCGCGACGGGGGTGCATCAGGGCGTGGCGGCCGAGCTCAAGCCTCGGCGCTTGTGGACCCTGAAGGATCTCCTCGCCACCAATCCGACGCTGCTCGTGGCGCTGGACGGGATCATGGACCCGCAGAACCTCGGCGCGATCCTGCGCAGCGCGGAGGTGGCCGGCGCCGACGGCGCGATCATCCCCGAGCATCGAAGCGCGCCGCTGTCGCCCGCGGCGGTCAAAGCGAGCTCGGGCGCCAGCGAGCTGCTCCGAATCGCCCAGGTTTCCGGCATCCCGTCGGCGATCGCGGAAGTCAAGCGGGCAGGGATCTGGACGGCGGCCCTCGACGTGCGTGGCGATGTGTCGCCCTGGGATTTCGATCTCACGCAGCCGGTCTGCATCGTCGTCGGCAGCGAGGGCGAGGGAGTGCACCGGCTGGTGAGGGAGAGATGCGACGTCCGCCTACGCCTGCCCGTCGCGGGGCACATCTCGAGCTTCAACGCCTCGGCGGCGGCGGCGGCGCTGCTGTACGAGGTGATGCATCAGCGGGCCGGTCGGCACAGTGTCTGACGCCACCGCCGAGCTCGAAAGGGCCGCCGCCGACATTCCGCTGAACCGCGACGCTCGCGACGTCCTGACACGCGCCACGGGACTGGCGACGGAACGGGGGGCGCCGCAGGCGGGGCCGGCGGACGTGCTCGAGGCGATGGTGTCCCTTCGCGGCAGCTCGGCGTTCGAGGCGATGAAAGCACTGGGTGCCGACCCCCTCGCGATCGAGTCGCGTGTGACCCAAACCGATCCCGGCGTCAGCCTCCCGCTCCGCCAGCTGCTGGTCAACGCCAATCGCGAGGCGCAGGTTCTCGGCCACTACCAGGTGGACTCGATCCACCTGCTTCTAGCCCTCCTGTACAGCGATTCGCCAGCAACGTCGACCGTCCTGCAGAAGGCCGGGTTGACGCTTTACGACGTCAGGCAGCACCTGCAGACCGGGGCCAGGCCCGACGTCCAGGCCGCGCCCGGCGTCCATACCGGCAAAGACCGCAAATTGCGCCGAAAGCCGCTGCAGTCTTTGCGCGGTGCGCTTGGCATCAGCCCCATCTTCGGCGGCCTGGTGGCGATCACCGCCATCAGCGGCCTCAGCCTGTGGTTCGACCTGCTGCCGGCTGCGCCCTGGGTGCTGACGATCGTGTTCGTCGTCTCGGGGTGGGTTACGTCGCTGTGCATCCACGAGTTCGGCCACGCGGTCGTCGCTTACCTCGGCGGGGACCGCTCGGTCAAGGCCTCCGGTTATCTGGACCTGAACCCGATCCGCTACGCGAACCTGCTGATGAGCATCATCTTTCCGGTCGTCTTCCTGGTGCTCGGTGGCATCGCGCTGCCGGGTGGCGCCGTCTACATCGACCACACCGCCATCCGCAGCCGCATTTGGGACTCGCTGGTCTCGGTCGCCGGACCCGCCGGCACGCTGCTGTGCGCACTTCTCGTTTCGGTTCCGTTTCTGGTCCCCGGCCACGATGGCTGGATCACATCGATGAACGTGGGATTCTGGGCGGCCCTTTCGTTCCTCGGCTTCATGGAAGTGGTGGCCGTGCTGCTCAACCTGCTGCCCATCCCGGGCTTCGACGGTTTCGGCATCCTGCGCCCCTGGCTTCCGTACTCGATGCAGGTGCTCTCCGTTCGCTACGCGCAGCTCGCCATGATCGGGCTGTTCATCGTCCTGTGGAACGTGGCCCCGGCTCGCGACGCGTTCTACTCTCTCGCGTTCCAGCTCACCAGCCTGGTGAACATCGATCCCCGCCTCATCGGTTACGGCTTTCTGAACATGCGACCCTAGCCGGATGGAGCGGTTGGTGGTCGACGGCTACAACGTCATCCATGCCTGGCCGTCGCTCAAGCGACTTCTCGGCGTTTCGCTCGAGGCCGCGCGCGACAAGCTGGTCGAGCGGCTGTCCGTCTACGGGCTGGTCACCGGAGCGGAGGTGACGGTGGTCTTCGATGCACATCGTGCGGCCTCGCGCACCAACTCGGAGCAAGTGGTGGAGGGGGTGCGAGTCATTTTCGCGCGCAAGGGACACTCGGCCGACCAGGTGATCGAGCGCCTCGCATACCGAGCTGTTGGCGCCGGCGACATGGTGACAGTCGCCACCTCCGACCACTCGCAGAGCGACATGGTGCGGGGCATGGGCGGCGCCGTCATCAGCGCGACGGAGCTGGAGCGCAGGATGATCGAGGCGGAGGAGGAGCTCGGCCGGCGCGTGCAGAAATACGCGAAATGATTCGCCGCACCCGAATCGTGTGCACCATCGGGCCCTCGAGCTCATCGCCCACCGTCCTGCGGACGATGGTGCAGGCGGGCATGGACGTGGCCCGCCTCAACTTCTCTCACGGCGACCACCCGACGCACCGGCAGGCCGCTGAGGACGTGCGTGCGGCCGCCGAGGCGGTGGGCCGGCCGGTGGCGCTCCTCGGCGACCTCCAGGGCCCGAAGATTCGCACGGGCCCGCTCGATTCCGCGTTCATGCGCCTCGCCCGAGGACGGCGGGTCGTTCTCGTGGGCCGGCGGCGCGCCGCCGCCGACGAGATCGAGGTGAGCCATCCCGAGCTCGTGGACGCGCTGCGACCGGGCGATCGAGTCCTGATCGACGACGGCCGCATCGAGCTCGTCGTCCGCGCGAAGTCGAATGCGCGAGCCGAGTGCTCCGTGGTTCGCGGAGGCCTGCTCGGCGAGCGAAAAGGCGTCAGCGTTCCGGGGCGTCCGCTGCCGCTCCCGGCCCTGACCGAGAAAGACCTGGAGGACCTGAAGTTCGCCGTCGAGCTCGGCGTCGACTACGTCGCGCTGTCGTTCGTGCGCCGTCCCGAGGACCTGCTCGCCTGCAAGCAGCACCTGTCTGCGCATGACTGCCGAGCTCCGGTGATCGCCAAGCTCGAGAAGCTGGAGGCGATTCGCAACCTGAGCGCGATCCTGGAGGTCGCTGACGCCGTGATGGTGGCCCGTGGCGACCTCGGCGTGGAGCTGAAGCTCGGCGAGCTGCCCGCAGTTCAGAAGGAGGTCATCGACCGCGCCAATCGCGCGGGCGTGCCGGTGATCACCGCGACCGAGATGCTCGAAAGCATGGTCACTTCCAACCGCCCGACCCGGGCCGAGACCTCGGACGTGGCCAACGCCATCTGGGACGGCACCGACGCGGTGATGCTCTCGCAGGAGACCTCGGTCGGCGCCCACCCGGTGGAGGCGTTACGCGCCATGGCGCGGATCTGCCTGTCGACGCAGCGCCACCCGGCTTTCGGCCGCGAGCGCCAGATCTGGAGGGAGCCAGGGCAGGTGGGGAGCGCGATTGCACATGCGGCCGCGACCAGCGCGGACGAGCTTGGCGCCCGCGTGATCATCGCGTTCACCGAGTCGGGGACCACCGCGCTGCGCTGCAGCAAGGCGCGTCCGCATGTGCCCGTCATCGCGGCGAGCCCGCACCCGGAAGTCCTCCGCAAGACCGCCCTTTACGCCGGCGTCATCCCTCTCCTGGTCAGTCCCGGCAAAGACACCGACCAGATGGTCGCCAACGCGACCGAGGCGGCTCTTCGCAGCGGGCTCGTGCGCACGGGGGATCGGGTGGTGGTGGTGGCGGGAGTACCGGTGGGGCGGCCAGGCCAGACCAATCTCTTGAAAGTCGAAATCGTTTAACCCATAAGGCAGGCCGAGCCGGCCGTCGCCCCGACTAAAGTTGTTCGCGATGGCGCCCGCCACCCATGGCCTCTTGGGCCGAATTCTCAGTGCCAACGAGGACGCCTCCCGGCGCTTCGGGAAGAACACGGCCGAGGTGGACGCGTTCATCGACGCGGTTGCCCAGCTGACGCCCTGGCAGTGGCGTCAGGTGCTCACCGCGAGACGGCTGGTCTCGACGGTCACCAAGGAGGAGAGCGGACCGGCGACCCAGTCCCTCGAGGCGATCCAGGCCGCCATCCGCAGCACGGACGGACGCCTGTCCGAACCGATGTCGAAAGCGGGCGAAGCGCTCATCGGCGCCCTGGAAAAGCGGAGCGATGACAAGGTGGCGACTGCGTGGCAGGCCCTGTCGGCGCTGGTGATGCGCCAGCACCACTCGGCGCTGAAGTTCGCCGCCCACTACGCCCCGTTCATCGCCCTCGTCCCGGTGTCCGGGTTCGACGCGCTCGACCCGGCGACCATGCGGTATCTCAAGGCCGTCGAGGCGCTGAACCATGAGAAGTGCGAGGTGCTCGCCCGCAGCTGGCGCCTCGATCCGGACGCGTCGCGCGCGCTCCTTCAGGTCGTGGCCAAGAGCCGGTACTTGAAGGGGGAGGAGGCGGCTGCGCTGCTGGCGCTCAGGACGATCCCCACCCATCTCACGGGCGACCTGGGCTGGGCAGCTGTGAGGACCGTCGTCCACGGCGGCAGGGTGCTGGGCGCGCGAGCCGAGCTGACCAAGGAGCAGATCGCGGTCTTGTGGATTCCGCTCGAACCGGCGATCCCGTTCGATTCGCTGGAGGAACACGTGCCCAAGCCTGTGCGGGCCCGGGTGCGGGCGGCGGTGGCGCGGGCGACGACGGCGATCACCAAACCACCGACCCCCCGTGCCGATTCCGCCCCGGCGCCGGCGAAACGCACCTCGCCTCCGAAGCCGGCCGCACCCTACGGACCCAACAGCCTGGAGGTCGCCGCCTTCATCAAAGGGGTTGTGGAGCTCACCCCCATCCAGTGGCTCCGGGTCCTCGACCGCCGCAAGCTGGTCGCGAGCGTCACCCGTCAGGATGCGGAGCCGGCCGGTGTGGTGCGGTCGTTGCTCGCCGCCATCAAAGGCACGAAAGACCTGGACACGTTCACCCGATGCCGCGCGTTTGCAGCCGTCGAGCGTGCCGCCGGGACGGTCTCCTCGAAAGCGCAGCTGACTCATGAGGAATCGATGCAGGGCTACGGAGCCTTTGGCGACATCGTGCAGCTCGATTACGTGGACGTCGGCGGCTTCGCGCATCTCGTCGCGGCGCTCAACCAGGGCGATTGGGTGAAGGTGGCGCAGTCCATCCCCGCCGTCAACGAGGACGTGGTCGCGCCGCTGGTCAACACCGGCGGGGCGCTGTATGGCTTCCTCGAGAGCCGTCCGGACGAGGAAGCGGTGGCGGCGTGGCAGGCGGCTTCCGCTCTCGTGCGTCGCCAGCACCTCGCACCCATCAAGTTCGCCGCGTCCTATGCACCGTTCGCGTCCGCGATCCCAGTCACGAATCCGAGGTCGCTGGGCGCTCCGGTCCTCCGCTACGTCAGCGCCGTCGGCCGGCTGAGCGCAAACCAGTGCGCCCTGCTGGCGCAGCCCTGGCAGATGGCGGACGACGTCTCGAGCGCCTTGTCGAAGGCGGTCGCCGAGGGCGGCGCGCGGACGGCGGAGGAGGCCGCGGCGCTCGCGGCTGTCGTGACGGTGCCGATGCGGGTGAAAGGAAGCCAGGGTTGGGCGGCAGCGAAGACGGCGGCGTTCGGCGGGCGCGTGATCGGTTCGCGGGCACGCCTGAGCCTCGAGCAGCTGGAGGTGTTGTGGCAGCCGATCCAGGCTGCGATCCCCCTCGCGTCGTTGGGCGCGGCCACGAAGTCACGACGCCAAATTCCTTAATCTGAGCTCGTGGCGAAAAAGAAGAAGATTGCGAGCAGGCGCTCGGCGGCGAGCAACGGCAAGGCCCCGAAGTTCGACCGGGTGCTCGTCGTCTCGGCGCATCCCGATGACCCGGAGTTCAGCGCGGGCGGCTCGGTGGCGAAGCTCGCGAAAGGCGGGGCGAAGGTCACGTACGTGATCGTCACCGACGGCTCGCAGGGCGGCGAGGATCCGAAGCAGAAGGATTCCGAGCTCGCCGCGATCCGGGAGAAGGAGCAGCGCGCGGCGGCGAAGGTCCTCGGCGTCAAGAAGGTGGAGTTCCTGGGTTACAAGGACGGCCACCTCGCGCCGGACCTGAGGCTCCGCCACGACATCGTGCGCATGATCCGCAAGCACAAGCCCGATCTGGTGATCACCCACCTGCCCGTGCGCGCGATCGACACGCCGATGGGCGGCTCGCACCCGGATCACCTCGCGGTCGGCGAGGCGACGATGGCCGCCGTCTACCCCGACTCGCGCAACCCGCGCGCGTTCCGAAGCCTCCTCAAGGAGGGGTACGAGCCCCATATCGTCAAAGAGGTCTGGATTCCTTACTGGACATCAGGCGATTACCTGGTCGATATAACTCCCACGCTGGACCTCAAGATCGAGGCGCTGAAGAAGCACAAGAGCCAGGTCGCCAAGCCGGGCCGCGAATGGGACTTCGAGAAGTTCATGCGCAAGCGGCACCGAGAGGTGGGGAAGAAGGCCGGCTACCGCTACGCCGAGTCCTTCAAGCGGATAACTGTTTAGCGGCTCGCGTCCAGGAATCTCGGACGTTGTCCCAGATCACCTCGGCCCAGGCCGCGTACTGGGCGTCGCCGGGGTGGAGCTGGTCGGTTGCGATCCAGCCGGGAGAGCCCAGACGGTAGGTGCTGACCCACGTGATATCGACCCAAGTGAACCCGCGCTCGAGCGCTTCTCTCTTGGCCGCGGCGTTGAAAGCGGTGGTCACGGCCCTAATGAACTGGGGCTCGCCGAACTGCTGCGCGGCCGGCGCCACTGACCAGTTGGGAATCGCGATGGCGGCCACGCGCCCGTCTTCGAGCGCGAGCCCGCGGATGCGATCGTAGATCGTCACCAGCGAGGCCTTGTACTCGTCGACCGACCGGTTCTGAACCAGGTCGTTGACGCCGATCAAGACCGTCAACAGCTCCGGCTTGATGCGGTCGATGAGAGGCAGCTCCTTGCCGATGAGATCGACGGTGGTGAATCCGTTGACGGCCGGATTGGTCAGGTCGACCGTCGCGCCCGTGGCCTTGGCCAGCAGGCCGGACACGATCGACGGGAAGTTATGCGACTCGTCCGACGCGCCCGTGCCGATCGTGTAGGAGTCGCCGAGTGCCAAATACCGAATTGCCGAGCCCATAGCTCTCTCCCCTGACCCTCTCCTGGCCTCTCACAGGTCGGGAGAGGGAACCTTACCTCTCTATGTCTGCTAACGCGCTCCAGACCTCGATCTTGGTACGCACCCGGCGAATGACCTCGTCGGCGAACTCGGTGGTCGAGGCCTGCCCGCCCAGGTCGGCGGTCCGGATGCCGTCGGACACGGTTTCCAGGGTCGCCTCGTAGACGGTTCGCGACGCCTGGTGGGCCTCCTCACCCTGCATGTAGCCGAGGAGCGAGGCGACCGCCAGGATCATGGCCATCGGGTTGGCGACGTTCTTGCCCTGGAGCGACGGGGCGGTCCCATGCGGCGCCTCGGTCATGGCGACAGCGATGTCGCCGGCGTCATCGAAGGCGAGAAGCACCGACTCCGCGCCGGCGATCGTGCCGAACATCTGCATCACCAGGTCGGACAGCGTGTCGCCATCGCGGTTGAGGGCGGGGATGACAAGCGATTCGCCGGTCGTGGTCAGCAGCAGGGCGTAGGTGGCGTCTATCAGCTGCGGGTCGTAGCGCACCTCTGGGTGGCGCTGCGCCGCGGCGTCGAGCTCTTCCTTGAACATTCCCTCGTACACGGGGCTGACCGTGAATTTCGGGCCCCCGAACACCGTGGCCTCGATCCGCTTGGCGTGGGTGAAGGCGTACTCGGCGACGATCTTGCACGTGCGCCTGCTGATCTTCTCCGTGCGGTAGGCCCATTCGTCCAGGGCGTGGCCCTCGCGCCACTCCTTCGCGCCGTAGGCGTCGTCCACCGCCATGCGGATGACCGAGATCGGGGCGTGCACCCCGGCCAGCGGCCTCACGCCCGGAATCCGCCGCCCGGTGCGGACGATCACCCGGCCGTCGATCTGCTTGCGCAGGATGGCGTTGGGGCTGCCGACGTCGCCGGAGCCCTCTGGCGTGATCGTCGCCGCCTTCAGGCCGTAGCCGCACTCCCGGAGGGCGGAGGCGGCGTCGAGGACGACCTGGTTCCGGGTCTGGCGGCGGCGCTCCAGCGAGAGATCGAAGTCACGCCGTTCGACCTTGAATCCGATCACCTCCGGCTCCAGCAGCCGGACGGCCTCCTTGAGGAGCTCTTCGCCGGTCTGGTCGCCATGGAGGACGACCACGGTCGGGTTCATGGCCGAAAATGATAGGTGTGGGCCCACCTGGGTCCGGGCCCCCGTACTGTTCGTATACTATTGACAGCGCCTAGGTAACCTAGGCTTTTTTCTTTCTCAGCCCAGGAATTTTGACTATGGAAGACATCATCACCCTCGCTTGCACCGTCTGCAAAAGGCGCAACTACACCACCCTGAAGAACAAGAAGAACGATCCAGACCGGATCGAGCTCAGCAAGTATTGCAAGTGGGATCGCAAGCACACCCTGCACAGGGAGACCAAGTAGGAGTCATATGGCGGTAACAGCCCGTAAGCGCACCGAACCGAACGCCGAAGGTGGGATCGGCCAATTTCTGCGTGAGGTTTTCGACGAGCTCCGCAAGGTGGTCTGGCCAACGTGGGGCGAGCTGTATCGCTACACGCTGGTGGTGATCTTCACGGTCATCGTGCTGGGCATCTTCATCGGCGGCACCGACTACCTGCTCGGTGAGGCCGCGCGCCGCGTGATCTACAACGGGGTGGCGCATTGATGGCGGCCACCTCACCCGCACCGACCCCGGCGCCTGAGCAAGAAGCTCAGTGGTACGTGGTCCATGCCTACTCGGGACACGAGGAGAAGGTCAAGAAGAACCTCGAGAAGAGGATCGAGTCCATGGACATGCAGGACAAGATCCTCCAGGTGCTCGTCCCGATGGAAGACGAGATCGAGATCAAGGACGGCAAGCGCCGCCACGTCCAGAAGCGCATCTTCCCGGGGTACATCCTGGTCCGCATGGTGATGTCGAACGATTCGTGGTTTGTGGTGCGCAACACCCCGGGCGTGACGAGCTTCGTCGGCTCCGCCAACAGCCCGGTCCCGCTTCAGGAGAAAGAGGTTCGGGCCATCCAGAAGCAGATGAAGCAGGAGGCCCCGAAGATCCGGGTCGAGTTCCAGGTCGGCGAGTCCGTGCGTGTGGTCGACGGGCCGTTCACCGACTTCCACGGCAAGGTCGACGAGATCAACCCGGAGAAGGGCAAGCTCAAGGTGCTGGTCAACATGTTCGGCCGTGAGACGCCGGTCGAGCTGGACCTGCTCCAGGTGGAAAAGGTCCACTAGTGTCCAAGAAGAAAGTTCGCGCTGTGCTCAAGCTCGAGCTGCAGGCCGGGCGGGCGACGCCGGCACCGCCGGTGGGCACCGCGTTGGGGCCGCACGGCATCAACATCATGGAGTTCACCAAGGCCTACAACGAGCGCACGGCCGCGCAGGCCGGCGACGTCGTTCCCGCCGAGATCACGATCTTCGAGGACCGCACGTTCTCGTTCGTCCTCAAGACCCCGCCCACGGTGAACCTGCTCAAGCGCGCCGCGGGAGTCGAGAAGGGATCGGCCAAGCCGAATCGCGAGAAGATCGGCCGCGTCACCAAGCAGCAGATCAGGCAGATCGTCGAGACCAAGCGCAAGGACCTCAACGCCTTCGAGACCGAGGCCGCCATGAAGATGATCGAAGGCACGGCGCGGTCCATGGGCCTGGACGTGATCGAGTAATGCCGAAGCGACACGGAAAGAGATACATCGAGGCGGCAAAGAAGGTCGAGGCTGCGGTGACCGCCAACGGCAACGGCGGGCTCGCCACCGAGCAGGCGGTCGCGCTGGCGAAGGACACTTCGATCTCCAAGTTCGACGCCACCGTCGAGGCTCACATCCGCCTGGGAGTCGATCCGCGGCACGCAGAGCAGATGGTGCGTGGGTCCGTCGTGCTCCCCAACGGGACGGGCAAGAAGGTTCGCGTCGCCGTCTTCGCCGTAGGCGACAGGGCTCGCGAGGCCGAGGAGGCCGGCGCCGACTTTGTGGGCGGCGAGGACCTCGTCAAGAAGGTATCCGATGGCTGGACTGACTTCGACGCCGCGATCGCGACGCCGGACCTGATGTCTCGAGTCGGGCCTTTGGGCAAGATCCTGGGCCCGCGGGGACTGATGCCGAACCCGAAGTCGGGCACGGTCACCCAGGACGTCGCGCGCGCCGTGCGCGAGGTGAAGGGCGGCAAGGTCGAGTTCCGGACCGACAAGTTCGGGATCGTACATGCCCCCATCGGCAAGGTCTCCTTTGACTCCACGCAGCTGCACCAGAACCTCACCGCGCTCGTGGACGCGCTGATTCGCAACAAGCCGTCATCGTCCAAGGGCCAGTACCTGCGCTCGTTCTACCTCGCCGCGACTCAGGGCCCTTCCGTCCCCGTCGACGTCAAGGAAGCCGCGAAGCTCCACACCTCGAGCTAGGTCATGGCGGCCGCGTGGCTGACGGCCCTCTTCGTCGCGCTGATGTTCGGATTCATCCTCTATCGCTCCGTGCTTTCTCGCCGTAGCCGACCGTTGAACGAGGTCGTGTTCTGGTTCCAGGCCCTGCTCGTTCCCATGCTCGGTCTCGCTTTCTATCTGATCACCGTCGGGCCGCCTCCACAATCGACCTGGCTGGGATGGCCGGCCATCGTCTTGGTCGCCGTCGCCGTGCTCCTGGCGATTCTCAACCTCCGCTTGAGACGAAGGCTCGGCTCTGGCCTGATCACCTATCGGATGCTGGCCGGCCAGCACAGGCTCGCGCTGCTGGTCCGGATATGTGCGATCCTCGGCTTCAGCGGCTACCTGTACATCTTCGAGCCCCTTTTCGCTGTTCTGAACGTCGCTGCCAACGCCACGTGGGCGGGGATTTGGATACCTCGCCGGTGGCGCGACACCATTACCGAGGCCTCGATCGAGGTCGATGCGGATGCCGGGCGGGTGTGGGCCGTCTTGTCCGATCCTGTTAGTTGGCCGCAGTGGCAGGCGGGGCTCGACGCGGTCTCCTCGCTGCCCGCCGGACCGCTGATTGTGGGCACCCGGCTGACCAGCCGGCGGACAGGGGGTTCGCCTCCACCGAAGGCGGGACCTCCGGCGACGATCGAATCCCGTTCGGTGATCATCGAGGTGGTGCCTGGCTCCTCATTCAAGGCACGTTCGCTCGACCGGGACGCGATGACGATGTTCGAGCTGGGCTCTGCAAGCACGGGCATTTTGATCCGCACGCGATCCGATCAGGCCATCTCAGTCATTCAGGGGATACTGGGTGTAGGGCTCGAGATACCGGCCGCGACCAGAACGTTCGACGCCACCATGGCCCAATCGCTTGCACGCCTCAAGGAACTGCTCGCAGCCCCTCAGGCCGCTTCGCCCCGCTAAGCTGTCGCGCCATGTATGGGCCGGTCATCGAGGGCGAGCTCGTCCGGCTGCGTCCGCCTCGGGCGGAGGACGCTCCCGCGATGATGAGCTGGTTCGAGGACATGGAGGTCACACATTTCCTCGCGCGCCGGAATCCGTTGAACCTGGCGGCTCAGAATGAGTGGCTCGACAAAGTGGCGCGTGATCCGGACAGCGTGGTCTGGACGATCGAGCACGAGGGCCGGGCGGTCGGCACGACGGGCATCCACGAGATCAACTGGAAGTTCGGGCGCGGCACGACCGGCACCTTGATCGGCGACAAGAAGGTGTGGGGCAAGGGCCTCGCTCGCGAGCTGATGCAGCTGCGTGCGCGCTATGCCTTTACCGAGCTACCGCTCAGGAAGCTGGAGGCGGCCTACTTCGAAGGCAACGAGGCCAGCGGCCGCGCCCAGGCGGCGGCGGGCTACAAGGTCGTCGGTCGGCGCCGTGAGTACGTCTTCGCGGGCGGCCGGTGGCTCGACGCGATCCTCACAGAGGTCCTGCGCTCTGATTGGGAGAAGTCCCTGCCGAAAGCGCGGGTGAAGCGCCAGCCGGCGCGTCGCAGGCGACCGTGACGATGGGCTCGGTATAATTCACGGCCTGCCGTAGACCGTAGGTGTCGGGCCTCCGCCCGGCTTAATTCCCTACCGAGGCGATCAGAAGTGAAGGACGCTTGATCCTTCCTGCCTCGACGTGCAGGGAGGATTTTCTTTTGCCGAGAGCCAGGAAAGAACAGAAGGCCGAGCAGGTCGAGCTGTTGGTGGAAAAGCTGAAAAAGGCCAAGGTTGCGGTGCTCACCGACTACCGAGGCCTGAAGGTCAGCCAGATCCAGGAGCTGCGCGGAAAGCTTCGGACCGGGAAGGTCGAATACCGCGTCGTCAAGAACACGCTCGCGCGCCGGGCCGCGGACTCCGCCGGTTATGCCGCGCTCGAGTCGGAGCTGAAAGGTCCGATCGCGATCGCGTTCGGCTACGACGACCTGAGCCTCCCGCCTCGCCTCATCAACGAGTTCGTCCGGACCACCCGTTTGAAAGTCGAGATCGTCGGCGGTCTGGTGGAGGGTCGCGTCTTCAATCGGGACCAGATCAAGCAGCTGGCGGATCTGCCCTCCCGCGAAGTCCTGCTGGCCCAGCTGTTGGGCACGCTTCAGTCGCCCGTCGGTCAGCTGGTCGGAATCATGCAAACCCCTGTTCAGCAGCTCGTTGGAGTACTGAACGCATACAAATCGAAATTGGAGGCAGCGTAAACAGTTATGGCAACCAAGCTCACCCCAAAGGATTTCATCGAGGCCCTAAAGGAATGGACGATCCTCGACGTCGTCGAGGCCGTCAAGGCGATCGAGGACGAGTTCGGCATCAAGGCGGCGGCTCCGGTCGCGGCGGCGGTGGCGGCCGCCCCGGGCGCGGCTGATGGCGCGGCCGCGGAAGAGGAGCAGACGGAGTTCACGGTCAACCTCGCGGCTGTGGGCGAGAGCAAGATCAACGTGATCAAGGCCGTCCGCGAGCTGACCCAGCTCGGGCTGAAGGAGGCCAAGGACCTGGTCGACGCCGCTCCGAAGCCGGTGCTCGAGAACGTGAGCAAGGCAGACGCGGAGAAGGCCGTGGCGAGGTTGAAGGAAGCCGGGGCGACCGCCGAGATCAAGTAAGAGTTCGTCGCCGACGGGTTCACTCAGCCGTCCGGGCGACCGGAGCCGAGCGTGGCGAGCAGCGAGTCGATCGTCGGATATTCGCGCATCTCGGCTGCGATCCGGCTCGCCGCCTCTTGGTGTGAGCGATCGGCCAGCACTGACTCGATCGCGGCGCGAATGCGCGGCGCGTCGTCGGTCTCGATGGCGTACATCTTGTTCAGTCCGCCAGCTCCGGGGGCGACGACGCGCCCGGCTCCTGCGGCGGCAACCGCGCGCGCATTGGCGGGCTGGTCCGCCCACATCGGGACCATGACGAGCGGAACACCAGCGGCGAGGGCGCCGAACGTGGTTCCCGATCCACCGTGGCACACAACCACCTGCGCCGCCGCCAGCACGTCCCGCTGCGGTACCCATGCCTCGACGTGGACGCTTGCCGGTACAGAGCCGATTGAGTGCAGGTCGGTGGTGCGGCCGACGGTGAGCAGCACGCGGGCGTGGAGACCCTCAATCGCATTCAGGACTGCCCGGTATGCCGCGGGACCTATCGGCAGCCCACCCGCGATGCTGCCGAACGTGACATAAACCAGCGGCGCATCGCTCCCGCCCCACCAGTCCGGCAGCGGTTCATTGCGGGCGGCGGCGCTTTCAGCAAACCGCCGGGTGTCGGAGAATGCCGCGGGGTCGAGCGTGGCCGGGAAGCGCGTCAAGTACGGGGCTGCGCGGATTTTTGCCACGATGCCGCTTCTGTGCGGCTCGAGCGATCGCGCCGCGAGGGTCAACGACGAGGCCTCGATGCGGGCCTGTGAGATCGCGACCTGGGCGTGAAGGATTCCGGAACGGCCGGCAACGATTGCCGAGGCGTACTCGCATGGATCGCGCAGGACGAGGTCGGGGCGCCAAGCCTCGATTGCTCGCTCAACAGCCGGCAGCATGGCGGCGGTGCACAGGCGTCCGAAGAGCTCGCGGTTTATCAAAACCGCAGCTTCGCGCGGAGGCAGCGTGGGGAAGCGGTGCCAGATCAGGTTCAGGTCTCGAGGCGTTGGCGCCGCCCCGGATTCGAAGGGTTGGCCGGTCGCCTCGGCCATGGCTTTGAGCTCAGGCGGGCCAACGATCAGGACCTGGTCGCCTCGCCGATGAAGCGCTTCGATGAATGGCACGAGAGGGTTGAAGTGACCTGCTCCACCGGTGGAGGCGACCAGCACGCGCATGGCAAGACTCTATGGCGCGCTGAACCAGGCGAAAAAACTCTCTGTAAAGAGAGTTGTTTCTGCAAACGTATGTTTGTAGCCTGGGGGCGTGGTCGACCTGGAAGCGGCGGTGGCGTCTGAAGTTGGTCGCCTGGTTGAGGCGGTCGACGAGTTTTGCGCTTGTCCTCCTCCGGCGACGGGCACCGAGTGTCTGGCGCGCCTGACCCACACGCGCCGAGCGATCGATCGGCTGGAGCTGAAGTTCTCGCAGGACTCCGCCTCCTTCGCCGCCACCGATGAATACGAGGCTCAGGGCTCGGTCTCGCCCATCCATTGCATTCGGCTGAGCTGCCACATGGGTAGCGGTGCGGTGGCCGACCGGCTCGCGGTTGGAGAGCAGCTGAACCAATGCCCGGAGAGCAGCCAGGCCATGGTGGAAGGCGAGATCGGCTTTGCTCATCTCGCTTTGATCGCCCGCACGGCAACCGCAATTGCTGATTCGGAGGGACCGGGTAAGCCTTTCGATGAGATGCGGCTGCTCGAGAAGGCGCGCGAGTTCAGCGTCGGTCGCTTCCGCGATTTCTGCCACCACGCGCGCCACGCGGCTGACCCCGATGGCTACGCCCGTGACGAGGTGGAGGGAGTCGAGGCTCGATCGCTCACGTTGAGCACTGGCCAAGGTGGGATGGTCTGGCTGCGCGGTCTCCTCGACCCCGAGGGTGGGGCGACTGTGCGATCAGCTCTCGAGCCTCTCGCCCGGCGTTCCGGCAAGGACGACCATCGCAAGCGCGACCGCCGCCTCGGCGACGCTCTGGTTGAGGCTGCGCACCGATTGCTGGACGGCGGCCGTTTGCCGCAGAGGGCGACGCAGCGGCCGCACCTGCAGGTGACGACCACCCTCGAGACGCTGCTCGGTCACACCGGCTCTCCCGCCGCCGACCTCGAGTTTTCGATTCCGATCTCCGCGAAGGCCGTGGAGCGAATCGCGTGCGACTGCAATGTGACCCGCATCCTGCTTAAGTCCGACTCGGCCGTGATCGACGTTGGACGCTCCAAGCGGGTGATCAACCCGGCCCAGAGGCGAGCGCTCAACGTACGCGACAAGGGTTGCCGCTGGCCGGGCTGCGACCGGCCGGCCACCTGGACATCAGGGCATCACCTCGTTCATTGGACAAGAGGCGGCCCGACCGATCTACCAAACCTTGTTCTTCTCTGTCACCGGCACCACTGGATGGTCCATGAGGGCCGATGGCAGCTCGTCAAGACTTCTGGCGGTCAGGTCCTCACGATTCCGCCGCCCTTTGGCTTCAGCCGGCAGATCGCAAGGGGCCCGGACTAACGTCAGTGCGCGCTGCAGGTCCCAGGTGCTCGAAGACCAGATCCATGCCCCGGTCGAGCTCCGATTCGGTCACGCACCAGTGCGGTGAAAGGCGCACGCGGCCTGGGCGGGAGTCGACGATGACGCCCGCCTCGTGGAGCTGCTGCTCCACCTCCTCGGGATAGTCGCATTCGAGGGTCACGATCCCGCACCGCTGATTGCGGTCGCGGGGCGTGAAGGTTTTGACGCCGGCGGCGTCGCAGCGTTCGAGGATGCGGTCGGTGAGGTCGCGCAGCCGTTCCTGGATGTGCTCGACGCCGACCTCGAGGATCAGCTCGAGGCCGGCCAGCCCGGCGTAATGGCACGCCATGGCCCAGGTGCCGGTCTCCAGGCGGCGAGCGTCGTCGGCGAAGTCGAGCTGCTCGAGCGTGAAGGAGAACGGGTCCCGGGTGGCGAACCAGCCCGTACCGTGTGGCCGCACGTTCGGGAGGAGATCTGGGCGTACATAGAGGAAAGCGGTGCCGGGGCCGCCCGACAGCCACTTGAGGCACCCGCCGACGAAGGCGTCGCAATCCATGGCGTCCACGTCGATGGGTACGCATCCGCAGGTCTGGTAGCCGTCGATGAGGCAGAGGGCGCCGGCGGCGTGCGCGGCATCGGCGATCGCGCGGACGTCCTGTAGATAGCCCGTCGTGTAGAAGAGGTGGGTCGTGGCGACCAGGGCGGTCCGCTTGTCGATGCGCTCGGCGAACGCTTCGGGCGGGATCGTCATCCCGTCGGCGCTGGGGACGAACTCGACCTCGAACTCGGGCCGCGACAGCCACTGGTGGCCGATGGTGGGAAAGTCGAGCTCGCCGATCAGGATCTTGTTGCGGCCCTCCGGCAGCGGCAGGCCTGAGGCCAGGGTCGTCAGGGCGACCGACACCGAGGGCGCGATCGCCGTCGACCCCTGCGGGGCGTTGAGCAGGCCGCCCACCCGGGTGCGCAGCCGTTCCAGGAGCGGCAGCCAGTCGGAGAACCAGACCGGCGTCCCTTTCGTATCCCAGTCGTGGGCGTAGCGCTCCAGGGCCGCCCGGCCGCGCCGGGGCAGCGGCCCCAGGGAGCAGGCGTTCAGGTAGATGTACCGATCCAGGAGCGGGAACTGGTGGCGAAGGGCCTTCCAGTCGGGCACCAGATAAAGGTAGCCGGGCCGCCGGCAGGGTGGTATAGTGCCCCGAAACGCCGGCCAGACGGCTCTTCCGCCTGGTTTGGTTTAAACGTCCCCGCTCAGGGGCATTTTGTCGTATATTGGCGTTTCGTGCACGCCCGGCCGCTCATCTTGCCTATTTCCTGAGCGCGCCCTTTTCCCTTTTAAGGAGTCTCGAATGATCTCAGAGATGAGAGCGCCCTCGCGTCTTTCGTATGGCCGCATCCCGAACCTCGTCGAGCTGAAGGACCTCATCGCCACACAGCTCGAGTCCTTCGCATGGTTCAAGACCGAAGGCCTGCGGGAGCTCTTTGACGAGATCAACCCGATCACCGATTACACCGGCAAGAACTTCGAGCTGAAGTTCCTCGACTACGAGTTCGGCCAGCCGAAGTTCTCGGTCGAGGAGTGCCGCAACCGCGACATGACCTATGCCGCGCCCTTGCGCATCAAGACTCGCCTGACCATCAAGGAAACGGGGGAGATCAAGGAGTCCGAGGTCTACATGGGCGACTTCGCCATGATGACCGGCGAGGGCACCTTCATCATCAACGGCACCGAGCGGGTGGTGGTGTCGCAGCTCGTCCGCTCGCCCGGCGTGTACTTCACGGCCGCCGAGGACCCCAACACGGGCCGGAAGCTGTTCGGCGCCAAGCTCATCCCCAACCGCGGCGCCTGGCTCGAGATCGAGACCTCGGCCAAGGACCTCCTCACGGTGAAGATCGACCGCAAGCGCAAGGTCCCCGTGACCGTGCTGCTCAAGGCGCTCGAGCTCCCGCAGCTGAAGGGAACGGAGAACGACCGCGAAGCGCAGAAGCGCGCTCTGCTGGAGATGTTCGGGGACGTCGACAACAACCCCGAGCACCACTACATGGAGTCGACCCTCGACAAGGACACGACGATGAAGACCGAGGACGCGCTCCTCGAGCTCTACCGCCGCGTCCGGCCGGGCGACCCTCCGTCTGTCGACAACGCCCGCAACCTGCTCCAGAGCCTGTTCTTCAACCCGCGCCGCTTCGACCTCGGCCGCGTCGGCCGCTACAAGGTCGACAAGCGCCTCGGCCGCGACGAGGAGGACATCCTCGCGCGCGTGCGCCAGCGCGAGCTCCGGATCCTGGAGAAGGGTGACTTCATCGCGTTCCTGCGCAAGCTGATCGAGCTGAACAACGCCCCGCGCGAGAAGCAGATCCCGGACGACATCGACCACCTCGGCAACCGCCGCGTCCGCGCGGTGGGCGAGCTGCTGCAGAACCAGTTCCGCATGGGCCTGATCCGCATGGAGCGGATCATCAAGGAGCGCATGACGATCAGTGACCCGCACACGGTCACATCGGCTTCGCTGATCAACGCGCGCCCGGTGGTGGCCGCGATCAAGGAGTTCTTCGGCTCCAGCCAGCTCTCCCAGTTCATGGACCAGCACAACCCGCTCTCCGAGCTCACGAACAAGCGCCGCCTGTCGGCGCTGGGCCCCGGCGGCCTTTCCCGCGAGCGGGCCGGGTTCGACGTGCGCGACGTCCACCACAGCCACTACGGCCGCATCTGTCCGATCGAGACCCCGGAGGGTCCGAACATCGGACTCATCGGCAACCTCGCGACCTACGCGAAGGTCAACGAGTTCGGGTTTGTGGAGACCCCGTTCCGTCGCGTTTACAACCGCATGACGGTCAACGAGAACAGCGCCGAGAAGCTCGTCGGGCGCACGCTCCGCCGCGCGGCGGTCGACCCCAAGGGCAACGAGGTGGTGCCGGTCCACGAGAAGCTCGATGAGAAGGCCGTGCAGAAGCTGCTAAAGGCCAAGGTCCCCGCGGTGGAAATCGTGCCCTGGATCTCGACTGAGGTCGAGTATCTGTCCGCCGACGAGGAGGACATGTTCGGCATCGCCCAGGCCAACGCGGCCCTGACCCCTGAGAACAACTTCGTGGAGACACGCGTCCCGTCACGGGCACGCGGCGACTTCAAGATCGAGGACGTCGGCAACATCCAGTACATGGACATCTCGCCGAAACAGATCGTCTCGGTGGCGACGGCCATGATCCCCTTCCTCGAGCACGACGACGCCGGCCGCGCACTCATGGGCGCCAACATGCAGCGCCAGGCCGTGCCTCTCCTGGTCACCGACGCCCCGCTGGTCGGCACAGGAGTCGAGTACTACGCAGCCAAGGACTCGGGCGAGATGATCGTCGCGGACGTCGCGGGCACTGTCCTCGACGTCGCACACCCGAAGGACCTCAAGGCCGTGCACGCGACGCCGGTCTTCGAGATCGTCGTCAAGCCGGACGGCGGCGGCCCCGAGCGGCACTACCCGCTCCAGAAGTTCGCGCGCTCGAACCAGGGCACTTGCCTCAACCACCGCGCCAAAGTCAAGCCCGGCCAGCACGTCGACAGGGGCGACATCCTCGCCGATGGGCCGGCCATCGAGGACGGCGAGATGGCGTTGGGCCGCAACGTGCTCGTGGCTTTCATGCCATGGGAGGGCTACAACTTCGAGGACGCCATCCTTCTGTCCGAGCGCGTCGTCAAGGAGGACATGTACACCTCGATCCACATCGAGGAGCATGAGTCCGAAGCGCGCGAGACCAAGCTCGGACCAGAAGAGATAACGCGAGACATCCCCAACGTCGCGGACGATGCGCTGCGCAACCTGGACGAGCGCGGCATCGTCTACGTCGGCGCCGAGGTCCAGCAGGGCGACATCCTGGTCGGCAAGATCACGCCCAAGGGCGAGACCGAGCTCTCGGCCGAGGAAAGGTTGCTGCGCGCGATCTTCGGTGAGAAAGCGCGCGAGGTCCGCGACTCGAGCCTGCGCGTGCCCCACGGCGAGCGCGGCATCGTGGTCGACGTCAAGGTGTTCTCCCGCGAGAACAAGGACGAGCTCGGCCCGGGCATCAACGAGATGGTCCGCGTCTACCTCGCCCAGAAGCGGAAGATCTCGGCCGGCGACAAGATGGCCGGTCGCCACGGCAACAAGGGGGTCGTCGCCCGGATCATGCCGGCCGAGGACATGCCCTACCTGCCCGACGGCACCCCCGTCGACATCGTGCTCAACCCGCTCGGCGTGCCGAGTCGCATGAACCTTGGCCAGGTCCTGGAAACCCACCTCGGGTGGGTGGCGGCGACGCTGGGCATCAAGGTCGCGACGCCGGTTTTCGACGGCGCTCCGATGGAGACCATCGTGGCCGAGCTCAAGCGGGCGGGCCTGCCCGAAGACGGCAAGGTCCGGCTGCGCGACGGCCGCACCGGCGAAGAGTTCGACGAGCCGGTGACCGTAGGCATGATCTACATGCTCAAGCTGGCCCACCTGGTCGAGGACAAGATCCACGCCCGGTCGACCGGCCCGTACAGCCTGGTCACCCAGCAGCCGCTGGGCGGCAAGGCCCAGTTCGGCGGCCAGCGCTTCGGTGAGATGGAGGTGTGGGCGCTCGAGGCGTACGGCGCCGCGCACGTCCTGCAGGAGATCCTGACCGTCAAGTCCGACGACATCGTCGGCCGCGTCAAGGCCTACGAGGCGATCGTCAAGGGTGACAACACGCTCGAGGCCGGCATCCCGGAATCGTTCCGCGTGCTGGTCAAGGAGCTGGAAGGACTCGCTCTCGGGGTCGAGATCCTGAGCGAGGACGAGCGCCAGATCGTGCTTTCCGAAGAGGACATTCCCGAGATCCCGCTGGACCTCGGCATCAGCCTCGAGCGCGAAGAGCTCGGGGAAGACAGCGCGGAATAGGGAGAGGAAGAACACGTTGCTGAAACTTGAGAACTTTGACGCTCTGAAGCTGTCGCTGGCGTCGCCGGAAACGATCATGTCCTGGTCGCACGGCGAGGTCACGAAGCCGGAGACCATCAACTACCGCACGCTCCGTCCGGAGCGTGACGGTCTTTTCTGCGAGCGCATCTTCGGTCCGACGCGCGACTGGGAATGCCACTGCGGAAAGTACAAGCGCTACCGCTACAAGGGCATCATCTGCGACAAGTGCGGCGTCGAGGTGACCCGCTCCAAGGTGCGCCGCGAGCGCATGGGGCACATCAAGCTCGCGTCGCCGGTCAGCCACGTCTGGTACTTCAAGGGCATCCCCAGCCGCATGGGCCTGCTCCTCGACATGTCGCCGCGCAATCTCGAGAAGATCCTCTACTTTGCGAACTACATCGTCACCGACGTCCATGAAGAGGCGCGGGCGGACATGCTCGCCGCCCTCACTATGGACAAGGACGAGCGCGCGATCCGTCTGCGCGCCGACGTCGACGCCAAGTCCAAGGAGCTTCGCGCTGAGCACGAGGGCAAGACCAAGAAGCTCAAGGGCGAGGTCGAGGCCGAGGTCGGCAGGCTCGAGGAAGAGCTGCAGGAGTCGGTCGACAAGCTGACCACGCAGGGCAAGAAGGTGACCGAGACCATCAAGGCTGGAATCGGCACCAAGGCTCGCCGCGACCTGTCGGTGGGCGCTGACGACGACGAGGAGATCGTGGTCGAGAAGGGCGAGGTGTTCGCGCGCGAGATGTCGCGTGCCGTCCTCGCCAAGGTCCAGGAGAAGATCGAGAAGCTCGAGGCCAACACCAAGGCTGCGCAGAAGCGCGCCAAGGAGCGCGTCGACGTCGACAAGAAGGCGCTCGAGGCGCAGATCGAGGCCGCGACCAAGACCCAGCGCGAGGCCATCCAGGGAGAGCTCGAGGCGCTGCAGCAGGAGATCGAGGCCACCCGCACGGACCTCGAAGCCCTGCACCCCAAGCAGATCCTCACCGACACCCAGTACCGCGATTACTCGGAGCGCTTCGGGCGCGCGTTCCGCGCCGGTATCGGCGCGGAGGCGGTCCGCGACCTCCTGTCGCGCATCGAGCTGCAGTCCGAGATGTACCGGCTGCGCGAGGAGTCGAAATCGACGAGCGGCCAGCGCAAGCAGAAGGCGATCAAGCGTCTGAAGGTCGTCGAGGACTTCCGCAAGTCGAACGCCAGCCCCACGTGGATGGTGCTCGAGGTCCTGCCTGTCATCCCGCCTGAGCTTCGCCCTATGGTCCAGCTCGACGGCGGCCGCTTCGCCACCTCCGACCTGAACGACCTCTACCGCCGCGTGATCAACCGCAACAACCGGTTGAAGAGGCTGCTCGAGCTCGGCGCGCCCGAGATCATCGTGCGCAACGAGAAGCGGATGCTCCAGGAGGCGGTCGACGCGCTGATCGACAACGGCCGCCGCGGCCGCGCCATCACCGGCACCGGCAACCGCAAGCTGAAGTCTCTGTCGGACATGCTGAAGGGCAAGCAGGGCCGGTTCCGCCAGAACCTGCTCGGCAAGCGTGTGGACTACTCGGGCCGCTCCGTCATCGTGGTCGGCCCCGAGCTGAAGCTCCACGAGTGCGGCCTGCCCAAGAAGATGGCGCTCGAGCTGTTCAAGCCGTTCGTCATGCGCGAGCTCGTCAACAAGGGCTACACGACCAACATCAAGTCCGCCAAGCGCATGGTGGAGCGCAGCCGCACCGAGGTTTGGGACGTCCTCGACGAGGTCATTCGCGACCACCCGGTGCTGCTCAACCGCGCCCCGACCCTGCACCGCCTGGGCATCCAGGCCTTCATGCCAGTGCTCGTCGAAGGTTCGGCGATCCAGATCCACCCGCTCGTCTGCGCCGCGTTCAACGCGGACTTCGACGGCGACCAGATGGCCGTGCACGTGCCGCTGTTCAGCGGCGCCATCGCCGAGGCCAAGAACCTGATGATGTCCTCCCAGAACATCCTGTCGGCAGCCGACGGCCACCCGGTGGTGGCGCCCACGCAGGACGTCGTCCTCGGCTGCTACTGGCTGACCGCGACCCGCGGCGACATGCCTTCGGGAGATGCGGTCGCCAAGCTGCGCCGGTACAGCTCGGAGAACGAGGTCGTCCTCGCGCTCGAGAGCAAGGTGGTCAAGCTGCAGGAATGGATCCGCGTCCGGATCGGAACCGAGCTGATCGTCACCACGGCCGGCCGTGTGGTCTTCAACCAGTCCCTGCCCGTCGGCAAGGCGCCGATGGAAGCAACGATGCAGCCGCTGGCGTTCCAGAACGCGCACTACGACCGCAAGCTGCTCCGCACCCTGGTCGCGGAGCTGTACCGCCTCTACGGCAGCGACACCACCGCGATCGTCGTCAACGACATCAAGCGGCTCGGGTTCCGATACGCCACCCAGGCCGGGATCACCGTCTCCGCGATGGACATTCCGCACCCCGAGTCCAAGTGGCAGATCATCCACAGCACCGAAAAGGAAGTCGCCGAGGTCGAGCGTATGTACCGCCGCGGTGTCATGACCGACGACGAGCGCTATCGCAAGGTCATCGAGCTCTGGCAGAAGGCCTACGAAGAGGTCGGCAACGCGACCGAGAAGGCCTTCGACAAGTTCAGCCCGATCTGGATGATGATGGGCTCGGGCGCCCGCGGAAACATTCAGCAGATCCGCCAGCTCGCCGGCATGCGTGGCCTGATGGCCGACCCCACGGGCCGGATCATCGACCTGCCGATCATGGCCAACTTCACCGAAGGCCTGACCGTGCTCGAGTACTTCATCTCGACCCATGGCACGCGCAAGGGTCTCGCCGACACCGCCCTCCGCACCGCCGACTCCGGATACCTGACGCGCCGCCTTGTCGACGTCGCTCAGGACGTGATCGTGCGGATCGAGGACTGCGGCACCACCAACGGGATCTGGGTCCGCGACATCACCCCGGAGCGGGCCAAGACCGAACCCATCTTCGAGAAGATCGCCGGCCGTGTCGCGGCTGAGGACATCTCCGTCGGCGGCAAGGTGCTCGTACCGTCCGGCACGTCGATCAGCGACGAGAACGCGCGCAAGATCATCGCCGCGAGCGTCCCCGTCAAGATGCGTTCCGTGCTCGTGTGCGAGGCCCGCGAGGGCGTCTGCCGCACGTGCTACGGGCGGAACCTGGCCACCGGCAAGGTCGTCGAGATCGGGGAGGCGGTGGGTGTCATCGCCGCCCAGTCGATCGGCGAGCCTGGCACCCAGCTCACCATGCGCACGTTCCACACCGGCGGTGTCGCCGGGGTGGACATCACGCAGGGCCTTCCGCGCGTCGAAGAGCTCTTCGAGGCTCGCATCCCGAAGGGCAAGGCCATCATCTCCGAGATCGACGGGGAGCTCGAGATCATCCGCCAGGAGGGCTCGCGAAAGGTGCGCGTGATCTCCAGGGAGGAGTTCGAGGTCTCCTATCCCTTCGACGCCAAGATGACTCCGCTCGTCAAGAGCAAGGACGACGTCATGGAGGGCCAGGAGCTGGCCCGCGACGCTAAAGGCAACGCCGTCAAGACCCGGCACTCCGGGAAGGTGACGGTATCGCCCAAGGAGATCACAGTGCGCACGCTCGACGAGGAGGTGCGCGAGTACGCGATCCCGCACCAGGTCCGCATCCGGCCCGAGCTCGACCGCCGCGACACCCAGAAGGTGGTGATCAAGGCCGGCCAGCAGATCACCGAGGGATCGATCTCGCCGCAGGAGTTGCTCCACATCCTCGGGAAAGAGGCGGTTCAGACCTTCCTGGTCGACGAGGTCCAGAAGGTGTACCGCAGCCAGGGCGTGGACATCAACGACAAGCACATCGAGGTGATCGTGCGGCAGATGATGCGGAAGGTCCGCGTCGACTCGGCCGGTGACACCGGCCTGCTCCCGGGCGAGATCGTCTCGCAGTGGGAGTACGAGGAGGGCAACGCGAAGGCGCTGGCGGAGGGCGGCGAACCGGCGACCGCACAGACCGTGCTGCTTGGGCTCATCAAGGCCGCGCTGAACACCACCTCGTGGCTTTCGGCGGCGTCGTTCCAGGAGACCACCCGCGTGCTCACCGAGGCCGCCATCAGCGGCAAGGTGGACCGTCTGCGCGGGCTCAAGGAGAACGTGATCATCGGCAAGCTCATCCCGGCCGGGACCGGGCTCGACTACTACAAGAAGCAGCGCGAGCAGGCCGCCAGGATCCTCGAAGAGGAGCCGATCGACCTGGAGACGCTGTCGGTCTAGGTCAGCAGGGCGGTCAGGGGGGCGAGCTCGCGCCCCCCTTCTTCATGTGCAGCCGCCCGGAGCCGGGCTCCCGTATTAGTTGCGGACAACGGGGCGGGTTTGGGTTAGAGTGAGCCCACGTGCACAAGGGGGCGCCCGCCAGGGTTAGCCTCCTTTTTGTTTGGGTCCAACCTGGGATGATTGCAACGTGATCCCAAGCTCCAGGCTGCTTTGCGCCATGGCCCTGGTGCTGGCTTCTGTCATGGCCACCGCCTGCAACCCCACCACGCCGCTCACACAGGGTCCGCGCCTGGCCAAGGACCAGACGCTGCGGGTGCTCCTGGACGACCAGCCGCCGACGCTCGATCCGGGCCAGACTCAGTACCCATACGAGACGGCTGTGCTGCGCACGATCTCCGAGCCACTGCTCAAACCCACTGCCGATCTCAACGGTGTCACGCCGGCGGCGGCCGAGTCCTACGACGTGACGAACAACGGGAGCGTCTACGTATTCCACCTGCGCAAGACCGCTCAGTACTGGGACGGCACCCCGGTTACGGCGCACGACTTCGTCTACGCGTGGCAGCGGCTCATCGATCCCCGTCTCGCGGCGCCCAACGGCCCATTCTTCGCCGCCGCCATCCTCAACGGTGAACAGGTCTCGGGGCTTGACCCCCAGCGGGACGCGTCGCAAATTCCGACTGCGCTCGGCACCCTAGGGTTGAAGGCGGTGGACGACTTCACCTTGCAGGTCACCCTGGCGCATCCGAACCCGGCGTTCGTATGGCTCGCCGCGATGCCGGCCGGCGGGCCGATCCGGCAGGACGTCGTGACGAAATATGCCGACAAGTGGGCGAGCTCACCGGATTCGCTCGTCACCAACGGACCGTTCCGCGTCACCGAGATGGTCCCGAACGTTCATTTGACCGTGGTCGCCAACCCTCACTACTGGGGGGCCAAACCGAAGCTCACGACGATCACGTTCGTCGTCGTCAACGACGGAGCCGTGGCGCTGGCCAAGTACAAGAACGGTGAGCTGGACGAGATCGACGTGCAGCCCGCCCAGGCTGCCTCCGTGGCGGGCGACGCGCATCTCAAGGTGGACCTTTCGAAAACGCCGGCCCTGTCGGTCTTCTGGATCGCGTTTCGCCTCGACCAGGCGCCCTTGAACAACTTGAAGGTGCGCCAGGCGATCGCCGCCGCAATCGACCGCGAAGCCCTCATCGCGCAGATCTTCCAGGGCCAGGGATTGCCCGCGGTGACCTTCATTCCCAAGGGCATGCACGGCTACGCTCCCGACCTGGGTTCTGCGCAGACGTTCGATGTCGCGCGCGCGCGCGCCGCGTTCGCCGCATCGGGTGTGAGCGCCAAAGACTTCTCCGCGGTCAAGTTTTCCTACGACCAGTCGTCTGACTTCAGCAAGGCCACGGCCACGTTCATCCACGACCAGCTGAAGACCAACCTTGGTGTGGACATAACCCTCGAGGCGCTCGACAGCAACACGCTGAGCTCCCGCCTGGACACCGGTGACTTTCAAATCGCGGGCCCGCTCGGCTGGATGGCGGACTATCCGGATCCGTCGGACTGGTTCGGCATCTTCTTGACGACCAGCTCGAACAACTTCGCCTTCTATCAGAGCAAGCAGTACGACAGCTTCGTGAAGAGTGCCGGTTCAGACATCGACCCCGACCGCCGGGCGCAGGAGTACAAGCAGGCGCAGAGCATGCTGGCCAACGACGTCCCGGTCACTTTTCTCGCGCAACCCGTGAGCTGGTATCTGGTCCGGCCGTACGTGCGCGGCGTGACCACGGCCTCCGTTGACGAGTGGCCCGGCGCCATGTTTCCGGCGCAGATCTACATCGCCGCCCATTGAACTTCACGTCGCTGTAAGCGCCGGCCGCACCGCGAGCACCCGGTAGCCCTTCTTGGATTTGAGGCGCTGCACTTCATGGCCCTCGGAAGCCAGCCAGGAAGCCAGGGAATCCGAGCCGAGGTTGCGCTGCACCACGAGGTACGCGTATCCACCGGGCTCCAGCCGCGCCAGCCACTGTTGGAGGAGCGCGTGGAGCGGCAGCTTGCCGATGCGCACGGGCGGGTTGGAGTAGATCGCAGCAAACCGGACGTCGGGCGGAACCTCGTCCGGCCGCCCCGCGGTCACGTTGAGCGCTCCCGCCGCGCGGGCGTTGGCGCGCGTGAGCTCGAGCGCCCGCTCGTTGACCTCCACGGCCCAGACATGGGCTCTGGGCGCCTGCTTGGCCAGGGCGATGGCGATCGGGCCGTAGCCGGAGCCGAGGTCGAGGATATCTCCGGTGGATGGCGGAGCAGGCGCCTCGCGGAGCAGGGCGAGCGTGCCTAGGTCGACGGCCCGGGAGCCGAAGACCCCCCTGTCCGCCTGCAGCTCGAGGGCGAGCTCGCCGAGGTGGAGGAACACGGTCCGCGGCCTCGAGGGGGCGACCGGCTTGGGGTCGAAATAGTGGCTCCGCCCGGGCGTGACTGAGGGGGGTCGGTTTTTGGGTATACTCATCGTTTGTCGCCCAATCGGCTACTGCCGCGTGGGATTTGAACGTTCGTGATCACCAGGAGAATCGTTTGCCAACCATCCAGCAGCTTGTCCGCTTCGGGCGCCGTGCGGCCAGGCCGAAGTCTAAGGCGCCGGCACTCAAGGGCTCACCGCAGAGGCGGGGAGTCTGCGTGCGCGTCTATACCCAGACCCCCAAGAAGCCGAACTCGGCGCTCCGCAAGGTTGCCCGCGTCCGGCTGACCACTGGGATCGAGGTCACCGCCTACATCCCTGGCATCGGCCACAACCTCCAGGAGCACTCTGTGGTGCTGATCCGCGGAGGCCGCGTCAAGGACCTGCCGGGCGTCCGCTACCACATCATCCGCGGGACCCTCGACACCGCCGGCACCAAGAACCGCAAGAAGGCACGCTCCAAGTACGGCGCCAAGCGGGAAAAGAGCAAGGCGGCGGCCTGATGCCTCGCCGCAGCCGTCCAGTCAAACGTGTCATCGCGCCCGATCCCGTCTACCAGTCGGAGGCGATCGCCAAGTTCGTGAACGTGGTCATGAGCCGGGGCAAGCGTTCGACCGCCGAGAAGGTGGTTTACGACGCGCTTTCGCGCGCCAGCAAGCAGGCCAAGAAAGAGCCGCTCGAGGTGTTCGAGTCGGCGCTGCGCAACGCCACCCCATTGCTCGAGGTGAAGCCTCGCCGCGTCGGCGGCGCCACCTACCAGGTCCCCGTCGAGATCCGGCCCGAGCGCCGGCTTGCCCTGGCCCGCCGCTGGATCGTGCGTTTCGCGCGGCAGCGAGGCGGGAAGAGCATGTCTGAGAAGCTCGCGTTCGAGATCCTCGACGCCGCCCAGAACACTGGTGGGGCGGTCAAGCGCAAAGAAGAAACCCACCGGATGGCGGAAAGCAACAAGGCTTTCTCCCATTTCCGGTACTGATTAGAGAGATGAGCGTGGCACTGAAGATGCAGGAGCGGCCGGTCGCGATCGATAAGGTCCGAAACATCGGGATCATGGCGCATATCGACGCCGGCAAGACCACGACCACCGAGCGGATCCTCTTCTATGCGGGCCGGATCCACAAGATGGGCGAGGTCCACGAAGGGGCCGCGACCATGGACTGGATGGTCCAGGAGAAGGAGCGCGGGATCACGATCACCTCGGCGGCCACCACTGCCCAGTGGCGCGACCACGCGATCAACATCATAGACACACCCGGGCACGTGGATTTCACCGTCGAGGTCGAGCGGAGCCTGCGGGTTCTGGACGGCGCGGTGGCGGTTTTCGACGCCGTCGCCGGAGTCGAGCCGCAGTCGGAAACGGTCTGGCGGCAGGCCGACCGCTACGGCGTTCCACGCATCGCCTTCATCAACAAGATGGACCGGATCGGGGCGGACTTCTACGGGTCGCTGCAGTCGATCCGCACGCGGCTTGGCGCCCGTGCGATCCCGATCCAGCTGCCGATCGGAGCCGAGGATTCCTTTGCCGGCTACGTCGACCTGGTGACGAAGCAGGCGATCGTCTACACCGACGACCTCGGGACGACCAACACAGAGTCGCTGGACATCCCGGCCGGCATGGCCGACCTGATCAACCAGCATCGCCACGACCTGATCGAGGCGGTCGCCGACTTCGACGACGCGATCATGCACCTGTACCTCGAGGAGAAGGAGCCGACGG
>Ga0207646_10000572_pt1 | contig 48197 bp, 38 predicted proteins | sample KBSK5502metaG_FD_184343 | JGI IMG/M metagenome (GOLD analysis project Ga0207646, IMG submission 184343) | Corn, switchgrass and miscanthus rhizosphere microbial communities from Kellogg Biological Station, Michigan, USA - KBS K5-50-2 metaG... | ecosystem: Host-associated > Plants > Roots >...
ACGGGTTTCTTGTTGCCGGAAATCGGGAACAGTTCGACGAAGGGCTACGTGCTTGGCGATGCCTTTTACTGGGCGCCCGTGACGTGGGCGGATACGACGCTCGGCGGACAATATTTGAGCAAGCGGGGTTCTTCGCAGCGAGTTGAGGTTCGCTTGCGTCCTACGGAAGGCACTTCTTTTCTCTATACCTATTTCGGCGTAGTCGACCGCGGGCTGCCAGACGCGAACGGTGTGCTGCAATCGCAAGGCGGCCACCAGCAACGGCTCGAAGTGCAATCCCTGTTGCCACACGGCTGGCGATTCGTCGCGGACTTCAACCAGCTTTCTTCGCTTACGTTTCGATTGGCGTTCGCGGATGCCTACGGCGACGCGATCAACTCTGAAGTGCGCAGCGCTGTTTTTCTCAGCAACAATTTTCGCGGCTTCAGCCTGAATTTCGCGGCGCTGAACGACAAAAGCTTCCTGACCATCAATCCTGAAACGAGCGTGTCGCTCCGCAATCTGCCGGAAGCGAATTTCAGTTCCGTCGAACAGGCGCCTTGGCGCAACCTGCCCGTATATTTCAGCTTCGATTCGTTCATTGGAGCGGTGCATCGAGAGGACGCGAATCTGAATACGCCTGCATTGGTGCAACGGACGGAATTCGCCCCAAAGATAACCGTGCCGCTGCATTTTGGGCCGTGGCTTGGCGTCACGGCTTCCGGCGCGGTGCGCTCGGCGCGCTATGGCGCATCACTCGACGCCGCGGGTAATCTGAGCTCCCAATCGGTCACGCGCAATGACGGCGAATTTACGCTGGAGCTGCGGCCGCCGACGCTGGAAAAATATTTCAATCGACGAAATTCAAAACGGAAATACAAACATACCATCGAGCCAGAAATCACTTACCGGTACGTCTCTGGCATCAATAATTTCGAGCGCTTCATCCGCTTCGATTCCGACGCCGCAATTTCAAACACGAATGAAGTCGGGTACGGCTTCACGCAACGCTTCTATGTGAAAAACGGCGACAATCAGCCGACCGAATTTTTGTCGTGGAATGTCGTACAGAAGCATTATTTCGATCCCACCTTCGGTGGCGCGATCGTCGACGGCCAGCGCAACGTCCTCGAGCCGCTCAACTCCATCACGCCATTCGCGTTTGCCACCGGCCCGCGGAACTCCTCTCCCATCGTCAGCGATTTAAAGATTACCCCAGGCGGCAAATACGACGCCGAACAGATCATTGAATACGATCCGCAATTGCACAAGATCGTGGCCGAGGGAACACTGGTGAAGGTGAAGCCGTACAGCGAATTCTTCGCGACCGTGGCGCATTTTCATATACAAGATGATCCGGTGCTCCAGCCACTTTCGAATCAGGTTCGCGCTTTAGTCGGCTACGGAAGCTTCAATCGCAAAGGCTTTAATTTTACCGGTGGCGTGAGCTACGACATTCAGAACAGCGCGCTGCAGAACCAAATCGCGCAAATCACGTACAACGGAAATTGCTGCGGGCTTTCGTTCGAATACCGGCGCATCGCGCTGGGCCAGGTGCGCACCGAAAATCAGTTCCGTATCGCGTTTACCATTGCCAATATCGGAACCTTCGGCAACCTGCGCCGCCAGGAAAGGATCTTTTAGATACTGCGCAGCAATCGGCGAGTCTTTCCTGCCTCTCGCGCGAGACAACAGACTTGCTATACTCTCGCCCGGTCAGTTCGAACCTAGCTCGTACACTCGAGGGAATTTCTCCGGAGAACACCCATGCGCACAGCCGCCTTCCTTTTCCTTGCTTTCTTCGCAGCAACTGCGCCCGCTCAGCAAACTGCGCCGGCAACTCCGGCCGCTCCCATCTTCACGCTACAAGAAGTGATGATCCCGGTGCGCGACGGTGTGCATTTGCAGACCGCCATTCTCACGCCCGTCGGCGTCGGGAAACCTCTCCCGATTCTCTTTCGCCGCACGCCCTACGGCGTTCCAGAGAAGGCACCCGCTCAAATGCCCGCTTCATTCAAGGAGCTCGCGCAGGACGGCTACATCTTCGTCATCCAAAATCTTCGCGGACGCTTCAAGTCCGAAGGCTTCTTCAAACTCTCTTCCTGGGTGGACCTGAACGATCCCAAAGCGACAAACGAAACCACCGACGCTTACGACTCCATTGAATGGCTCCTGAAAAATGTGCCGAACAATAATGGCAAGGTCGGAATGTATGGCGTCTCCTATGACGGCCTCACGACAGCGCTTACCCTTCTGCATCCGCATCCGGCCCTGAAAGCGATCAGCGAACAAGCCTCGCCTGTCGATCAGTGGATGAACGATGACGACCACCGCTATGGCGCGCTGCGCGAGAGCTACGACTTCGAGTATGCCGTGCTTGAACAAGCGGACAAAAATAAGAACACCAATTTCAATTTTGAAATTTACGATACCTACGAGTGGTATCTCGCCCTGGGCCCGCTCTCTAACATCAACGCGAAATATCTGCACGGCTCGATTCCTTACTGGAACGATTCCGTTGCACATCCCGATTACGACGATTTCTGGAAAAAAGAAGCTTGGGTGAATCAGCTCCATGCCTCCACCGTTCCCAACTTGAATGTAGCCGGCTTCTGGGATCAGGAAGATCCCTGGGGACCGTGGCAAATTTTCCGTAACGCCGCCGAACATGATCCCGACCGAACAAATTTCATTGTTGCCGGCCCGTGGTATCACGGCGAATGGCAAAGCCCGAAGGGCGACTCCATCGGCATCATTCCCTTCGCGGGGCATGAAACCGCGCGCGAATTTCGCGAAAATATCGAAGCGCCTTTTTTTCGTTACTATCTTCACGGCGTGGGCGAGAAACCGGCATGGCAGGCCACTACTTTCCAGAGCGGCTCGAACTCCTGGCGTACCTACGCCGCGTGGCCCCCGAAAGAAGCCAAGCCCACCAATCTTTATTTCCACGCCGACGGCACGCTTTCCTTCGAGGCTCCATCCGCCTCAAGCGGCGGGAAAGAGTTTCGCGAATACGTTTCCGATCCCGCAAACCCTGTTCCATATCGTCAGCGGCCGATTTCTCCCACCTACCCTGCGGGCGATTGGCGCACCTGGGAAGTTGCTGACCAGCGTTTCGTCGATCATCGCCCCGACGTCTTGAGCTACATCAGCGCTCCGCTCGACCACGATCTCACTATCACCGGCCCACTCGCTGCCAAACTCTTCGCTTCGACTTCCGGCAGCGACAGCGATTTCGTCGTCAAGTTGATTGACGTTTATCCGGACCACGCGCAGAAAAACGATTGGGATCCCGAAGCTGGACCGAAGCCTGGCCAGTACGCGCAATCACTCAACGGATACGAATTACCAATCGCGATGGAGGTGCGCCGGGGCCGCTATCTCGAAAATTTCGAGCATCCACACGCGCTCGCCCCCAATAAACCCATCGAATGGAACGTGCCTCTTCGCGACCACGACCACGTCTTCCTGAAAGGCCATCGCATCATGGTCCAAATTCAGTCCACCTGGTTTCCGCTCATCGATCGCAACCCCCAAAAATTTGTGCCAAGCATCTACAACGCCACCGCCTCCGACTTTACGCCTGCCACTCAACGCGTCTACTCATCGCCCAAATTGCCTTCGCACCTCGCCCTTCCCGTCATGCCTTAGCGACGCATGATTTGCATTTCGCAGGCTTTCCGCCTTTCTAGACGCGCGCCTCCAGGCGCGCTCTTTTCATCTTGCCAACCGTGTGACGGAACTCTTGCCACAAAACCCAGAAAGCAGTTACCGTTCTGAATCGCGTTATTCGGTCTCTAAAAAAATGCGCGCTATGCACTGTCTCAAATTCTTGCTCTTCTGCATCCTCTTCATCGCTGCTGCAATTTCAGCCAGCGCACAAACCGTCCCAAAATCTCTTGTCGAAAAACTCGGCCACTCACCAGACACAAAACTTCTGATCGTCCACGCCGACGATCTTGGTGAGGCTCACTCCGTCAACGCCGCCTCTATCAAGGCGCTCGAATCCGGTGCAGTCAACTCCGCCAGCATCATGGTGCCCTGCCCGTGGTTCCCGGAAATTGCGGACTACGCCAAATCTCATCCCGAAGTCGATTTCGGCCTTCATCTTACTCTCACCAGCGAGCGCATTTACTATCGCTGGGGTCCCGTAGCTTCCGCGGACAAAGTTCGCAGCCTGCTTGATGAAAACGGCTATCTCTATCATGACTGGACGCCCACCACCCACATCGATCAGCACGAAGCCGAACTCGAACTGCGCGCGCAAATCGACCGCGCCTACGCCATGGGCGTTCGCCCCACACACCTCGATTCGCATCAATATCGTCTGGATAACACTGGCAAGGAACTCTTCGAAGTCGCTCTACGCCTCGCGCACCAGTACAAACTACCTTTTTTCGTCACCCACGACTGGTTCGCCGATCATCCCTATCTCGCGTCCGCTCTCGGCCCCAATGACGTTGTCATCGACCACACCATCACTATCGAACCAGATGTCCCGCCAGGAAAATGGCCGGACTTTTACAAGAACGCTCTCCGCAATCTGCAGCCGGGCGTAACCGAACTCGTCATTCACCTCGCCTACGATGACACCGAAATGCGTGCCGCAACCCGCGAACGCGAAACCTGGGGCGCCGCCTGGCGCCAACGAGACTTCGATTTCTTCACCAGCCCCGAATTCCGCCAACTCCTCCACGAACAAAACATCAAGCTCATCACCTGGCGCGAGATTGCCAACCGTTCGGAGCACAATTGATTGCGTGCTCGCTGCAGTTTCAGGAATTCCGCACGAGCTTTTCGGACCGTCAGATCTCGCTCCTGCGGAAACGGTCAATCAGGCTAGCGCATGCACGAACCGTGACCGCCATCATCGTGAGTGTCGGATTCTGGCACGCCGACGACACAAAGCTCGCCCCGTCCATCACAAACACGTTTTTCACGTCGTGCGTCTGGTTGAACGCATTCAGCACCGACTTCTTCGGATCGTTCCCCATGCGCGCCGTCCCCAGTTCATGGATCGCCATGCCCGGCATTTCAACGCGCGTGCGCACTCGAATATCTTTCGCCCCAGCGGCTTCCAGCATTTCTGCCGCGGTTGCTCCCGCGTCTTCCATCAGGGCCGCTTCATTGTCTCCGTGGGTCATCGAAATGCGCAGCGCAGGAATGCCCCACGCGTCTTTCAAATCGCTGTCGATCTCGATGTAGTTGTCCCACCGGGCCAGCGATTCTCCAAACGCTCCCAGCGAAGCTCCGTACACGCCCTCTTTCACACTCTTCTTCAATAACGCCCCATACCCTTCCGCGATGAAGTTGAATTCCGCTCCCGCTCCGCCCTGGTAACCGTAGCCGCGCAGGAACCGCTCCTTCTTGCTCGAAGGCGTATTCCGGAACCGCGGCACGTAAATCCCGTTCGGCCGTCGTGGTTCGTTCGCGTTGGGAGCGATCTTGAAATCGGACAGATGCCCCGTGGCTCCTCCACCCACAACGTGATCCATCAGGTACCTGCCCAGCGCGCCGCTCGAATTCGCCAACCCATTCGGATATTCCCGCGTAGAAGAATTCAGCAGGATTCGCGTGGACTCCAAGGCCTGCGCGCAAAGGATCACCGCCTTCCCGCGTACCTCTTTCACCTGTCGCGTCAGCCGGTCCACATACGTCACTCCTCGCGCTTTGTTGGTCCCATCCATGTCCACATGGCTCACCACCGCGTTCGTGATCACCGTACAGTTGCCGGACTTCACCGCGTCCTTCACCGTCGTAAACGGGCTGCTGAAATAGGAAAACGTGCTGCACCCGCGTTCGCACGGACCGCAATAGTGGCAAGCCGCGCGGCCGTTGTGAACTTGCGTCAGTACCGCCGCGCGCCCGATTGTGACTGTGCGTCCGAACTTAGCCTTGACGCGATCTCTTAACAAAATCTCTCCGCAACTCATTTTCATTGGCGGCAGAAATTGTCCGTCGGGCAGCATTTCATTTCCTTCCGCTGCTCCGGTGATGCCGACATACTTCTCGACGATGTCGTAGTACGGCGCAAGATCCGCATAGCTGATCGGCCAATCATCTCCATATCCGTCGCGGCTCGCCGCTTTGAAATCGTTATCGCTCATGCGATAACTCTGCCGGCCCCACACCAGCGATCGTCCGCCCAGTATCCGCAGCCGTTGCCAGGTAAACGGCTTGTCCGGCGGTGTGCTGTACGGATTTTCCAGATCGTTCACGAACCACTCGTAGTTGTATTCCATGCACGCGTAGCACTGCTTTTGTACCGGCCGCGTGCGCGCAATCTCCGGCGAATGATCGCGGTACTTCAACTTGTACGCCGGCATGTGCTCGGTAAACTCTGCTCGACTCACCGCGCGTCCGGCTTCGAGCAGCACAACCTTCAGCCCTGCCTCCGCCAGTTGTTTTGCGGCCCATCCGCCTGTCGCGCCCGACCCCACCACCACCGCGTCGTAGGTCTGTTGCAGGACATCCTGCCCCAGGTAGCTTATGTCGAAGTTCATGCTCACTTGTGACTTCCCTCCGGATGCTCACAACCTGCAAAGGTTCCGTGCGTAAACGCGCCATCCCAACCGAGTTCCTGCGCACCCATCTGTGAACTGTAGTACGCAGTCATGATGCTCTTCTTTAGCGCTTCGAAATGCTCATGACCTATATCTGGTTTCGTCTCCGCTTCACCCGTCCATTTGCTTCCGACTCGCGGATACGCCATTCCGTGCAGCAAATCATCCTGGTCTTCCCGCGACAGGTACCGGAAAGCCGCCTTGAAACGCCGCATACTTTCTCCGTCCAGAAATCCCAAAGAATTCAGGAACGCTCGCTGTACTTCGCTCGTCTCGGCCGCCAGCACCAAATCAATAGTGCGATTCACCAGTGCCGCCTTGGCGCCAGGAGTGTCCGTCGCGGGAATCATCAAGTCGCTCAGCACAATCAGCGTTTCATTCTGATGCTCATCGAGAAACAGCGGCTTCCATCCTGCCCCCGCCAGGTCTTTCGAAGCGTCCACTCCGCTCTGCGCCGGCGTCAACTCAGACGACCTGGCAGTGCCTGCGGCTTGCGACGCGCCCTGCGCCATTCCAAGCCCAGGCCGCAGCGCCGCCACCGCTCCCGCAAAAACACCGCGTCGGATCAATTCACGTCGTTTCATGCAAACTCCTCGAGCGCAACCCCGGCCAATTGCTGGACTGCGCGCAGCGCATATCAATTTGTACAGGTTCTGCAAATGATTGCCCAGCAACTCCCATGAGTCGTGCGCACCGCGAAGTCTACACCAAAGGAAAGCCAAAGTTAGACCATCTGGCTCCAGATCGCCCCGACCTTTGCCCCAAACTTCCACGCGCTCGAACTATGACGATTGTCATCCCGAGGGAACCGATCGGGTGCGGGTTCGACTTGGAGCCCGCAAGGAAAAGGGATCTTTGAAGCGCATTGGAGGAGGCCAATGGCGTCGGATTGGTCGCAATGCGCAGCGGTTGAAAGCGTGCCGGGCAAACCAGGCGGCGCATGGGTCTCTCACGGCACCCGTATGCCCGTAGCAACGGTCTTCGAGAATTCGTAGGACGGCCTAACCTAGTCACCAGTCACCGGTCACCACGCACTAGTCACTGCTCACCGCCCCGCGCTTCCTCATGATCCAACTCCCGATCACGTAGCCGAGCGTTCCGGTGACCATGCCGCCAAAAACATCCGCCGCATAATGATAGCGGCCCCAAACCGTAGAAAAGCACATTGCGGCCACCAGCGGCAGCATCACCCAGAAAAGCCAGCGCCGGAAGCGCCACGCGCCCCACAACGCTGCCACCGAACCTGCGACATGCTGTGACGGAAACGCAGCGCCGTGCACGCGGCCGTAATGCTCAATAAAATTGATCGTCGCGGTGAACGGACCTCCGTGAAGTTCGCCGTGCCACATTCCCGCCATCGCGAACCACGGGCTCTGAATCGGAAACACCGCGGAAATCACATAGCCGATCGCGTACGCGACCACCGAATACGTCATCACTGACCAGTAGGCTTGCCACTCTTTCCGGTAGTAAAGAATTCCGCCGAGCAAGACCAGGTACACGAAATAAGTCAAATAGCTGAGCTGCAAGAAATCGTTGCGCAATGGCGTTGCGAATGGTTCGAGCCAAACAGAGGGATGCGCCCCAAATATCCAATGATCGAACGCGATGAGTTTCGCGTCCTGCCAATTTGCATTGACGAGATGGACCAGGTAACCGAGTTCCTCAAAGCAGAACAGAAAAAACAGATGTGGATACCAGTGCCGCCAAAAATGCCAGAAAAGCGTGGCGACTTTGAGGCCTTCGTGCTGCGCACGTCTTTCGGCGCGCGCTCCTGCGACGCAAAGCAAGCAGATCAACGCGGCCACAATCGCCTGCACACCCATCAGCTTCCAGGGATGCGCGAGATTTTTTGAGAAAACGAAAATCATCATGCTGGAGAAAATCAAATACGCGAGCGCAACCCATTCAAACGCTCCGAGCGAGGCGCAGATACGGGCAAGTTCCGTGCGTGCCGATCCCGTGCGAGCCAGCGAAACGAAGTAGGGTGAGTCTCCCGTCGAAGCCAGCACCCCGCGGCGTTCAAGTTCTCCAAATTCGCCGCTCTGCAAAACCAGAGCGATTGCCTGCGCCGGAGACTCGCTCTGTTCTCGAACATTCATCGCGCCGCCCCTTTCCGGTTTCAAGCGCTCCATTTCAGCGCCCTTTTCAGATCGCGATGCCCGCCCGCAGTTCGCTCGGACTCGTCTTTCGTTATGCTCCCGCGCTTCGCTACGGCCCGGGGCTTGGCCAACGATTCATGAGTCCACACGAGTATCTGCCAGCCATGCAAACGCGCAACGCGCCGCAAACCCCGCGTGAGATTGATCGCAAAGGGATGGCCGACCGACGCAAGCATCCAGCGATCAAGCGAAGAGTCGCCGTACGCGCTGCATTGCGCCAGCGCAATTCCCTGCTCGCGCGCGAATCGTTTTATTGCCACCGCTTTTTCCTCGCCAAACATTGCAGTGCCGGCGACCCGGCCGGTCCACCGCCCATCGCGAATTTCCAGTTGTGTCGCCAGCAGGGAAACTTTCACTTCGAGACCGCGCCAAAGCAGTTCGCGTTCAAGAGCGAATCTCGCAATTTCCGCAAGCGGTGCGAGCGTTCCACTCACCAGGACGATCGCGTCTCCACACAGCGCGTGCCACCAGGCGCACTGGATCGCTGCCGGAAAAAACGCCGCGAGCGCCCTGCCTGGAAAGGTGGAGCGGCTCGCAAGAATTTCCGCGGATATGCCGCGCAGATACATTTTGTTGCCTTGCGCCGACCTGCGAGCATCGCGCAGCCCAAGCCGAATTGTTTCTACAATCCATCGAAGATAATTTGTGGCAGGAATTTTTCCGCGCCAGCGAAGGTCCCGGAAAAATCGCCTTTCCAGCGAGGGTTTGGCAAGCAACGTTCCATCAACATCGAAAAAAGCGATGCTCATGCCGGCTCCGCCGAAGACTTGCGCGCTTGTACCGCGGCCGCTTCGCTTGCGAAGAAATGCCAGCCTTCGAGCAGGACAGGCAATCCACGCAGAAGACAAAACGCCGCCGTCGACCACGTGAGAATCTGCGCGATGGCACGAATCGTCAAATGCGTTTCGCTGGCGATGGTGCCCAGCAAGGCGACCGGCCCGCGCGTCAGTGCCAGTTCGAGTCCGAGGTAGCAGAAGCACGCGCACTTGAGCGCGGCATAAAGCCCGCGGCTCCAGCGCGAAGCCACCAGCGCCCGTCCCCACCGGGTTTGCAACATCGCGTTCGCCCCCCAGCCGGAGTGGCCGGCTTTCAGCGCCAGGCCGCGCAGAAAATCCGTGGCCGCGCCACGCGCGAAAAATAAAACCGGAAGCCAAAGCGAAACCATTCCGACCACGGCGAAATACGTGAAGAACATGTTTTCAATCATGCGGTCGCCGAGAATATCGAGTTGCGCGCCGAGTGGGGTAGCCATCTGTTTCTTGCGTGCGAGGTGCCCATCGAGAGCATCGAGTGCGATGGACGCAACCGTCAGCACGACGGCCGCAAGGTTAGCCCAGGTGCCATTGCCGAACAACGCCACTGCGGCGAAACCAACCAGCACCCGCAGGGTAGTGATCTTGTTGGGCGTCCAATCCATCAGCCACAAGCCTCTCGAGTCAGGAATGCAATCCGTTTGCCCCAGACTCACCAACACGAAGCTATTGATTCGGCTAAGGTTATGCGCGCGACGTCGGAATGCGACCTGGCCAAACCGCCGCGTTCGGCTTGCAGGTGTCGCCAGCGGCGCGCGGCGCGGAACTGTGCAAGAATGTTTAGAGCGATTCACGGGACCCTCTGAAAATCGCTGACACTTCCTGCGATAGCAGGCATCGAACCTTTTTGGACTGTGACCGCGAAGCGGTCAACTTTCGGAGCCAAACCGCGAATGACCCCAGACGTTTCGCTTGCCGCCGCGTTCCTTGCGGGATTGGTTTCCTTTCTCTCACCCTGCGTATTGCCACTCGTGCCGGGCTACATTTCGATGCTCAGCGGGATCGGCATGGAGCAACTGCGGCAAGGGCAGCAGCCGCGCGGCGGCCTTTTTGCCTCGGCGTTTTCCTTCGTGATTGGCTTTTCGGTGGTGTTCATTTCCTTCGGAGCTTCCGCCAGCGTGGTGGGCTCCTTCCTTCAGCAGAATCGCTACACACTTGCGCCAATCGCGGGCGCGCTGATTATTTTGTTTGGGCTGCACCTGATCGGCGGGCTTGCGAAATTGACTTCGCGTTCCGGAATCGTCCTCGGAGTGATTTTTGTTGGCCTCGGCGTTGTTGCGCTGATCCATCGCGGCCCGTTGTTCGCCGGACTCGGCGCGGTGCATTTCTTCTCGCTTTCGATCATCGGATTTCTGGGGCCGGCGCTCGCGCGCTGGCTGAATCGCGATGTTCATTTGCGCAGCACGAGCACGCAACCTGGCGTCTGGAGCGGGTTTCTGTTGGGATTCGCGTTTGCCTTCGGCTGGACACCGTGCATTGGGCCCATCCTAACGACGGTGCTGGCGCTGGCTGCGAATAGTGACACCATCGCGCGAGGCGTGCTGCTCCTGGCAATCTACTCGGCAGGACTTGCGATTCCCTTTTTGCTGGCGGCGCTGGGCATCGTGCAATTCCTGAAGTTTTATCAACGCTTCCGAAAGTATCTGCACGCCGTCGAACTAGGTAGCGGCATATTGCTGCTGTTTGTAGGCGCACTGGTGTTCTTCGGCAAGTTGACCTGGCTGGTGACGAAATTAAGCTTCCTGAACAGCGTGGCGTTGTGGCTGGAACGCGCGCTGACTCACGGGAAATAACGAGCCCGCCGGACGAAAAACAGGCGCGGGGGTATACTGCAAAAGGAGAAAGTGCCAAGGTGTTTGCACTTCGGGTAAAGCGATGAAGAAAACGATTTTGATTTTGACGATCGTAGTTGTGGCGACGTTCACAGTCTATATGGCCGACCGGCTAACCAGGGTTCATCCGAACGCTTCTTCACGAGTTGTGAGTGTCCCGAAGGCCGGCGCACCAGCGCCTGAAATCAAAGTCAAAGATTTGGCCGACAAAGACGTGACGCTCGCGGACTACAAAGACAAGGTAGTGCTGGTGAATTTTTGGGCGACATGGTGTGATCCGTGCCGCGTAGAAATTCCATGGCTCATCGAAATGCAAGACAAATACGGCCCGAAGGGCTTCACGGTCCTGGGAATTGCGATGGATGAAGAGGGAAAACCGGTGGTGGCGCCATTTGTGGCGAAAGAGCGGTACGACGTGAAGGGACAAAAGCTGCCGATGAATTATCCGATCGTGATCGGGAGTGACGCGATCGCCGAAAAGTTCGGCGGCCTGCTTGGCTATCCGACCAGCGTGCTGATTTCGCGCGACGGAAAACAGATCAAGCGGATTACCGGAGTGATCAACGAAGAGGAAATCTCGAAATTGATTGAGGGAGCGCTATAAGTTCATGGCCACGCTAGACGAGCATGAATTTCAGCGGAAGAGCGGGGCAACGTTTGAAGAATTGAAGAGGCGTCTGCTGGACGCGGGCGATGAGCATGGATTTGATGTGGAAGGTGAAAGCGGCAAACTGGAAGTGATCTTCGAGGAGCCGGTGCCGGCGAAATTCGTGATTTCACCGAATGCACCGGTGCGCGAGATCTGGATTTCCGCGCTTTCGACAAGCTTCAAACTGGGCTGGTCAGAAACGAAGAATGCGTTCGTGCTCGAAAAAACGGGCGAGAATCTTTTTGAGGTCATGAGCCGCGTGATATCGCAGCAACTGGGCAGCGAGGTGAAAGTATGACCTTGCGAGTGAGCGCGCGGAGCGGAGCGATCGTCTGCGTGATGGCGGTGGCGACACTGATTTCCGCGGCGCGGCTCCTCGCGCAGATTCCGGCGGCACGCGATGTCGTGAAACCCGCAGCATACGCATCCTTTGAGCCCGTGGCACGCGGTAAAGAAATGGAAATCGCGGTGGTGATGAGAATTCGCGACGGATATCACGTGAACGCTCGCGAGACCACGTTCGACTATTTGATTCCCACGGATTTGAAAGCGGATGCGCCTACGGGAATTAAAACAGGCGCGGTCAGCTATCCGAAAGGCACGCTGCATAAATTTAATTTCACGAAAGACAAGCCCCTAAACGTGTACACGGACACAGTCGTCTTGCGGCTTCCCGTGTCTGTAGACGCTAAGGCTCCGCTGGGTGAACAGCACATAGCGCTGAAACTGCACTACCAGGCCTGCAGCACGGACGTCTGCCTGCCGCCGACAACCCTGCCGGTGGATGCAGTGATTCATGTATCCGCGAAGGAATCAAACCCTAGCCACGCTGAATTGTTCCCGAAACAGTAGCGACATTCACAGGCAGTCTGCGAAACTGCTCGCCATGAATCCCGCGAAGGTCAGAAAAATGCTTGGCATCGGTGCCGCCACCGTGTCGCTTTTTGCCCTCGTTCTGCTGGTGGCGGCGTATTCGCGCAAGCGGGCCGCGGAACTGAGGACGCGCGACTGGATCGTGCAGCTACTTGAGGAAAGATTCCAGAGTTACGTCGAGCTGGAGGATTTTCACGTAAACGTATTTCCCCGCATGGGAGTGAGCGGAGAAGGCTTGTCATTGCGCTACCACAACAAATCCGGGGCGCCGCCGCTGATCCGCGTTGAAAAGTTTTCCTTCGAGTTGGGATTCTGGGGGATTTTTCGTATACCTCACCGGATTCAACGCATCCACTTGCACCGCATGGTGATTACCATTCCCCCCAAGGAACAGCGGGCCGCGGCCCAGCCCACAACGCAAAACAAAAAGATCCCGCAAGTGACATTGGCCGAGATCGAGTGCGACGACGCACAGTTACTGATTTTCTCGAACAAACCCGGCAAATATCCGCTGGACTGGGAAATCCACAATCTGATTTTGACCGAAGTCGGAGCGAATAAGGCGTTCTTCTTCCACGGAACCCTCACAAATGCGAAGCCAAAGGGAGAGATCGCAACGAGGGGCCAATTCGGTCCCTGGATTGTCGACAATCCGGGCGCCACACCGGTTTTCGGCACTTACGGATTTGAGAATGCCGACCTGGGTCCATTTCCGGGGATCGCAGGAATCTTGTCTTCGACGGGCGAGTATAAGGGTCAGCTGGACACGCTCGAAGTCGAGGGGCAAACGACGACGCCGGATTTTTCGCTGGATCGAGTGGGAAAACCAGTGCCGTTGCATACGGATTTCTCCGCAACCGTGGATGGCACAAATGGCGACACGTTGTTGCATCCCGTGCATGCGGTTTTGGGCCAGTCGGTGATCGTGGCCAGCGGAAGTGTTGTGAACATGCCGGAAAAGAACGGTCATCAGATCACTCTGGATGTGACCACGCCGAAAGCACGCATCGAAGACATACTGCAGTTGGCGATTGATTCGGATAAACCTTTCTTGCGCGGACCGGTGGATATAAAAGCGAAACTGTCATTGCCGCCCGGCAAAGTAAAAGTGATCGACAAAATGAAGCTCGACGGAAATTTTGTGATCACAAACGCTCGCTGGAGCAGTTCGGAAGTGCGCGAGAAGCTGGAGAGCTTGAGCCGGCACGCGAAAGGTCATCCGGAAGACGAGGATGCCGGGAGCGCGATCACCGGATTGCAGGGCAGCTTTGTCCTGAAAGACAGCATCATTCACTTTTCGAAGTTAACGTTTTCGGTCCCTGGTGCGGGAGTGGAGCTCGCGGGAACCTACGACATCAACGGCCAAAAAATTGACATGCAGGGTCATCTGCGGATGCAGGCAAAGCTTTCGCAAACCGTGACGGGCGCGAAATCATTTTTCTTGAAAGCGATCGATCCATTTTTCTCGAAGAACGGAGCGGGCACGGAACTGCCCATTACAATTACGGGAACTCAGGAGAGTCCGGTCTTGGGTGTGACGGTATTCCATAAAAAGTTTGAAAAACAGATGGAAAAACCGGGCGGCGCTAAGTGAGAACCTCTCTGAATCGAACGCGCTATCGGCGGTCAAGAGAGACTAAGTGGTCAGGCGGTCAGCAGAGATTGCACGTAACTGCCAGGCTTCCAACTCCTTTATGGCGCTCCAGTCAGAATCGTTCATTTGCATGCGGAGTGGTCCGTCGGGCTTGCGGTAAATGCGCGACGTGACGACGTGCAGGTCGTTGCAAAAGAATTCAGCTACGGAAGCATCGAGTAAAAGGTGGAATTTAGTTTCGTTAGCAGAGTTGGCTCGAAGCTCGATGGCCTTGTCATTTACCTTCAGCATGGTGTTCGTTCCCGGCTGCGCGACCTCGACGGACCACCAAGGTCCCGCTGAATCTCGAATCATCAGAGACGATGGCCCCGGCCCAGTCTTCCATAGCAACTCTCCGGCGAGATTCTGAATTGCGTGCGAGCGAATCGCGCCGGAGCGGACTTCCGAAGAAGTTTGCGACGTGAACGTGTCGAGCTTCCGCTGGCGAAGCAACTGCGCCACAGGCGCGACGCGCATCTCCAGATCATTCTGCGCATTCAGCGTAAGAACCCGCGGAAGAGCCATGCATCCGGCCCAGCCAGCCATGCTGAACTCTGCCTCCGGCCGGGTTTCCGGAATCCATCCCCAAAGGATGCGGTTCCCATTGGTGTCGAGTTGCGTCTTCTGAGCGTAATAAGTGCCGTGATCCAGCACTCCGCTGCGCAAAGAATGAAACACCAGGTCTTTCGGATCCAGATCGCCTGTTTCCCAGATCACTTTTCCCGCAGTGGAATAAAGCAGGACGTGTTTCGAGCCGAGCGGAAAAAAGTCCGGACATTCCCACATTTCGCCGGAGTCCACGGGATTCGTGCTTTCGCGTCCGGTCCATTTTCCGGAAACGAGAGGGTGCAGATACTCCCATTGCCGCAGATTTTTCGAGCGGTAGAGCAGAACGCGTCCACCCTGCTTGCGAATTCCGGAACCAACACCGAGATACCAGACGTAGCGATCCCGCCAAAGAAACGGATCGCGAAAACCGGTGAGCAAGGGATCCGCAGGCGGTTCGATGATTGGATTTTTCCATTTGGTCCAATTGCGAAGCTGCGGGTCGGCGGAGGTGGCCAGGCATTGCACTTCGCGGAAGGTATGCGTGCCATCGCGCAAGGTGGCCGTTTCAGGCGTGGAGGATTTGACTCCGGTGTAGACGATGCTTGCCGTCCCACGATCATCGACGGCACTTCCTGTGAAGCATCCGTCCGCATCAGCCCAGCCGGGCGTAGGCGCAAGTGCAATTGGAAGATGGCGCCAGTGAATCATGTCCGGACTTACTGCGTGCGCCCAGTGCATGTCGCCCCAAACAGCTGCATTCGGGTTGTACTGGAAAAACATGTGGTACATGCCGTTCCAGAAAATTGGGCCGTTGGGATCGTTCATCCAATTTTTTGCGGGCAGGAGATGGAACTGCGGGCGAAGGGGATCGGCCGCGAGGCGCCGCTGCAGGTCATCGCTACTGAAAAATGTGAGTGAGTGGAAGAGTTTCGAAGCCGGAATTGTTGCCAGAGGAGCGGCCAGCAGCTTGCTCACAAATTCGCGCCGCGAAGCCGCCATACCTACCTCCCTGCCAAAAAGAGACTAGCCGAGTTCAGTCACCGCGTCGCGAAGACGGCGCACAACGCGTTCCTGTCCGAGGACGACCATGGTGTCAAAAAGCGGCGGCGCGACGGCCTGTCCAACGATGGCGACGCGAATCGCGTTGATGAGCAGGCCGGCCTTGACACCGGCGGCTTCCGCAACCGCGCGGGTCGCATGATCGCACGGGTCGTGGCTCCATTCCGTAAGTGCGGCGAGGGCGTCCGCAGTCTTTCGAAGCAGTTCCTTAATTTTGCCCGGCTCTTTCCAGAATTTTTCTTTTGCAGCCGGATCGCGCTCGAACTCGTCGGTGAAAAAGGCCCGCGACCAGGACGCAAAGTCGGGAAGCAGCCGGACACGCGGGCGCAGCAGATCAACGGTTTTTGCAAACCACTCACGTCCGGCGCCTGCGGCCCACTCGTCCTTCCATAAACCACTGCGTCTCAACTGAGCTTCCACCTCGGGCAAAAGCTCATCAATCGGCAGCTTCTGCAGGTACTGCGTGTTGAACCATTCGAGCTTGGGACGATCGAAAACACCATTGGTGCGGCTGACGCCTTGCAATGAAAATTTTTCGAGCAACTGGCTGGTGCGCAGAAATTCTTCGTCGCCGCCTGGCGCCCATCCGAGCAGCGCAAGGAAGTTGCGAAACGCCTCCGGCAGAAAACCTTCCGTGCGGTACATGTTGACGTCGGTCGCGCCGTGGCGTTTTGAGAGGCGGGACTTGTCCGGGCCAAGAATCAGCGGTAGGTGCGCGAAGAAGGGAATCGCAGCGCCCATCGCGCGGTAAAGTAAGACCTGCTTCGGGGTGTTGGAAATGTGGTCCGCGCCGCGAATGACGTGCGTAATGCGCATGTCGATGTCGTCTACAACGACGCTCATCTGATACATTGCCTGGCCAAACTCTTCGTCGCCCTTGCCAGATCGAAGCAGAACGAAGTCTTCGATTTCGTCGTTCGAAAATTCGCGCTCGCCAAAAACGGCGTCGAGAAATTTTGTCGTGCCGCCGACCGGTACTTTGAAACGCACGGCAGGCTTAACGCCGGAAGCGGAGGGCTTAACGTCGCGGCACGAGCAGCGGGTGACGCGGCGAACCTTGGCAGTTTCGGCGCCGAGTTCAGCGTGGTCGCCGCCGACATACTTTTCCGCCGCGCAATAGCAGAGAAACGCGGTGCCGTTTGCGAGGCACTTCCTCGCAGCTTCGAGGTACAAAGCGGTGCGCTGTGACTGGTAAAACGGGCCCTCATCCCAATCGACGCCCAACCACTTCAGGCCTTCCAGGATCCCGTTGACCAATTCGGGCTTGTTGCGCTCGGCATCGGTATCCTCAATGCGCAGTACCATGGTGCCGCGCTGGCCTCGCGCGAAAAGCCAGTTAAAGAGGGCCGTGCGTGCGCCGCCTACGTGGAGATAACCAGTGGGCGAGGGGGCGAAGCGCACGCGAATCCCTGCATTTGGACTGCCTGAATGATCGGACATGTACGGTTTCTCGGGCCCTTGGAAGAAATGTAATAGAACAGTGTAATGGATGGCCCTAAGTGCGTCCAACCTGAGGCCGTGCCGTTCACTAGGCCGGCGGCAGGGAATGACCTACTATCATTTAAGCAACCAGTACTCCGGTACGCTTGCGCAGGGAAATTTGCGTGACTCATAATCGCAAGTACTTTGTTTTGTGCAGGAATCGGCAGGGCACGGATTCACGCGCAGGTCCTCGAGCGCCTGAAAACCCTACCGAACTGCACACGCTGGTTCGCGTGAAGCCGCGAATCTGGCGCAGCCGTCTGCATTAAAGACGGGGAAGCGAAAAGTCGTTGATCAAGCTCAGTCTTATATCGTTAGCGATGTTGGTGGCCACCGCGCTCGTGGCCGGCTATTTCGCTTACATTTACAACCTGAAACGGCAGGCGTACCTGCTCTATTGGACCGGGGGCTGGAGCTTGCTGGCATTGCATTATTTGGGTACGGCACTGGGCGGCGGCTCGGGCGCGTCAGCTGTTCAAACTTCCGTTGGCCAGGGACTGTTCGCCTGCGCGGGAATTTTCTTTTTCCTCGGCGCGCGGCAATACGCTCACCGGTCGCTCTTGTCGGGTGTGGCAATCGGCACAGGCGCGCTTGTCGTGGCGTGGACGATTGCCAGCGCTCTGGGGCTCTTTCCCTTCCCGGTTATCTTTTCGGCCTTCGCCATCTACTCCGCCGTTGGCGTGGAATTCTGGGTGGAAAGCAGACTGCAGGAAACGCTGGCGGACTGGCTGCTCGCCACTGTGTTTTTCGCATGGGCCGCGCTGGGACTTGTTTTTCATATCTTCCCGCGTCAGATGGCTTCGTTGAACGTAACCCTCGATCCGGTTTCCGCGCTGCCCGCAACGTTCGCGGCAATGCTGATGGTCATGGCGCTTTACGAAGAAGAAAAGCGCCGCATCGAGCGCAACATGCTGGCGCTATCGAACCTGAACCTTGCCGCCTCCAGTTTTGCAGGCGGAGAGATTCACCGCATGTTGTCGCAAGCGCTGGACCGAGTTTTGGGCGTGGTTCGTTTGCCGGCTGGCGCACTGTTTTTGAATCATGGCGATCCGCAGGGACCGACTTCCGTAGTCGCTGTCGGTTTGCAGGACGAATTTTGCCGCGTTGCGCAAGAAGAAGGACTCGACGATTACCTGGTGACGTTAGTCTCTCGTTTGGGCGGCCTAATGGGATTCCGCGACTTGCGCGACGATTCGCTGATGGCGCTGGAAAAAGAGGATCAGATTCGCAGGTTCCGCCAGCTTGCCCTGGAGCAGCGTCTACGCAGCGTGGTGGCTATCAGCCTTCAGGCCAAGGAGCAGGCCTTTGGCGTCTTGCTGCTGGGCTCGCCGGATGCCCGGCGCTTCACTCCCGCGGAGTTGAGACTGCTGCTTGCCCTGGGACACCAGATCGGAATGGCCGTCGAAAACAGCTTGCTCATCCAGCAGACTTCGCGGCGCTCGGAAGAATTGCACGTGCTGAACGAAATCGGCCGCGCACTCAGCTCAACGCTGCATAAAGAGGATTTGCTTCGCAAGATCTGGGAGGAGTTGCGGCGATTGTTCGACGTGGAAAATTTTTACATCGCGTCGCTCGATACTGTCCGCGACGAAATGCATTTCGATCTGGAAATCATCGATGGCGCTCGAATCCCACGGCGCGCGCGTCTCGCGGGAAATTTCCTGACCGAATACGTGATTCGCACGAGGCAGCCAGTTTTGATCCGCGACAATTTCGTTGAAGAAGCGCGAAAGCTTGGTGTTGAACCGCTCCGCGCCCAGGGCTGCTTCTGCTGCGTTCCGCTGGTGGCCTACGACCGGGCGATTGGCGCGATGGCGGTGTTCTCCGACCAGGACAAGGCATTTGATGAAGGCCACCTCGAATTGCTGAGAGTGCTGGCAAGCGAGGCCAGTATTGCGATTGAGAATGCCCGGCTCTTCCAGGAAGAGCGCACGAAAGCGCGGCACCTGACACTGTTGAATACTATTTCGCGGCACGCCATTGGAACACTGAATCCCGATGAAATGCTGGCGAAGATGACGGAAGAACTGGAAACCGGGCTCACTTACGACCACATCGGAATTGCCGTGCTCGAATATTCGACGCGCGAACTCGTAATTCAGGCGGAAGCCGGAAAACGCCGCGGAGCACTTGGACAGCGCATTCCGCTGGGGGCGGGGCTCGTAGGAAATGTGGCGCGAAACGGGAATATGGCTTCGTTCCATTCGGCTCAAGCGGGCGACGTCGCGCTGAAACCGATGATGGCGGACACGTCTTCTGCAATTGGCCTGCCGATCTTTTTTGCGGAGCAGCTGCATGGAGTGCTCTACGTTGAATCCACGCAGGATATCGACTTCACGGAAGAAGAAATATTGCTTCTCAGCACGCTTGCCGATCTGATCGCGGGCGCGCTGCACAATGCGCTGACTTTCCAGAAAGCGCAAGAACAGGCGATCACCGACGGTCTTACCGGCGTGAAGACGCACCGGTTCTTTATGGAAGCGCTCTCCGCGGAATGGAAGCGTTCGACCCGCGCCGGCAGGGCGTTTGCGCTGGTGCTGATGGATTTGGATCGCTTCAAGTTTGTAAATGATTTTTACGGCCATCTGGAAGGCGACTTGGTTCTACAGCGGGTCGGACACATCCTGGAAGCGAATTGCAGGCGGTCGGATGTGGTGGCGCGTTACGGCGGCGACGAATTTGTGATCCTGATGCCCGAAACTTCGATGGAGCAGGCAAGGCAACTTGCATCGAAGCTTCGCAGCTGGGTGTGCGCGGACAACCTCTTGCGTGAAAAAAATGTTTCCGCCAGCTTCGGCATCGCGTGTTATCCGTTGCACGGATCTTCGCCGCAAGAATTGATCCAGGTAGCGGATGCCTCGATGTACCTGTCGAAACACCAGGGGGGAAACGCCGTTTCAACCGCCGACCATTTCGATCCGGGCGAAGCAAAAAAATGGAAAAAAGACGTGCTGGAAGCATACCTCGGTGTGACGCTCAAACGGTTGTTCGCCACCGGCCCGGACGCATTCGAAGAGATTTACCAGCGGCTGAAACAGTTCACGGAATCTCTGGCAGCGACCGAAGCCGGAAACGGGGTGACCGTGGCCCAGGAAGTTCCGGAGGACGCGGGACCGCAGGCACTGCCACAGGCCGTTCTGGATACGGTGACTTCGCTGGCGTTCGCCATTGACGCCAAAGATCACTACACACAGGGACATTCGCAGAAAGTGTCTGCCTACGCGGCGCTGATCGCGGAAGCCATGGAGATGAGCGATGCCGAGATCGACGAGATCCGGCTGGGCGCAGTGCTGCACGATATCGGCAAGGTTGGAATTCCGGAACAGATCCTGAACAAGTCCGGACCCTTGAATCCCGACGAGTGGGAAACCATGAAATCCCACGTGGTTTTTGGCGCAAAAATCCTGGAACCGTTGAAGCCTCTCGCCCGGATTCGCGAGATGGTTCATCATCATCACGAATATTTCGATGGCTCTGGTTATCCGGAAGCGCTACGCGCAGAGCAGATTCCGCTGGGCGCGCGCATTGTTGCTGTGGCGGACGCCTACGACACCATAACCAGCGACCGCACCTACAAGAAAGGCCGATCGGCGGAAGAAGCGCTGGCGGAATTGGAGCGCTGCGCCAACGCGCAGTTTGACGCGCGCATCGTGGAAATTTTCGTTCGCGTGATGCGGCAACAAGCCAATCCCATCATCGAAGTTGCATCCTTAACACCAAGCCGGAATAGCTAACGCTGGACCGCGAAACCAACCGTAGCGCCGCCGCGGCATATTGCGTCTGCCAACCGACCAGACAATCGCCATCAGCCGGTACAGGGCTGATATCCTGAAATAGACAGGAGGAGCGTGATGCAAACGGCAACCGTTCGATGGACCGGCGAACAGAAGTTTATTGCGGTAAGTCCATCGGGACATGCGCTGGCAATGGACTCTGATCGCAATTCAAACACCGGACCAGGACCAATGGAGTTGCTGTTGATGGCGTTGGGCGCATGCACGGCGACCGACATTGTCATCATCCTCGAGAAGAAACGGCAGAAACTTGTGTCTCTCGAAGTAATTTGTTCGGGTGAACGCGCCCCAGAGCCGCCGCAAGTGTGGACCAAGCTCGAAATTCTTTTCCGTCTCAGCGGTAAATTGGAAGACAGTGGAGTCAAGCAAGCGATCCAGTTAAGCGAAGAAAAGTATTGCTCCGTGTCCGCAACCTTAAGGAAGAGCGCCGAACTGACCTGGCGTTATGAAATTTTACCCTCACAAGGTTAATCACTAAACAACAGTACGACTTGGCGGTTACAGGATTCGCTTAGGCAATATATAAGGATTACACCGCATGGAGCCCTGTCGTCGGATTTTTCATCTCGGGTGTGTGCTCTTGTGCTTTGCAAAGGTGGGAATGGCTCAAAAGCCCTCCCCTCCCCTTCCTGGCAGGGCAACAATTCCGCTTGCGCGCATACCGAGGGTCAGCAAAGCTCCGAAACTCGAGGATTTCCTAGAAAGCAGACGGCGTGAAGCCGAACTCCCCGTCGACGATTTTCGCCAATATGTTCCGGGCGACGGGAACGCAGCCACGGAAAAGACAGCCGCCTATCTCTCCTCCCAGCGGGCACACTCGACCCCTTCCTGGGAAATGTAAAACGCGCGACTCTAGGGTTTACCGTGCGTCCCTCGGCACGTTTCCGGGTGGACGAAACCGGAATTTACTACCGACTGGGCACTCGAGCTGCATCGACGCCCGCGAACTTTGCGCCGGGGCATTCCATTTTCAACAACTATCTATTCCGAACGAAGGTGAATTACCAATTCACGAAGGAATTGTCCCTTCGCGTAATTCTTGATTACGACGCAACGCTTGCGAACGATCAACTCCTCAACATCCAGACCAACCTCGGCAGCTACCCCGGCGGACCGTTTCCCGCCACCAAGCAATTCACTACCGATGTGTTGATGACTTACCTGCTCCATCCGGGCACCGCGCTGTATGTCGGCTACAACAACGGTCTAAGCAATTTGCGGCTTGACGAGTCACTGTCGACTCCAGCGGTAACGTTTCAAGGCAGTCCCACCAACCGCACCAGTCAGTTGTTTTTCGTAAAGTTGAGCTATCTCTTCCGGTTTTAAGACCGTTAGCGCGCGCATAACTTGTGCGCGACGCGTGGCATCGCATAAACTTCAATTTCTTTTGTGCCACGTAGGATTGTCGTGCCAGGGTTTGTAAGTACAAGCCCTGGGGACCCGTCCGCAAGGAGATTTATGTCGCATCGCATCGCAGCGAAGATCACGGGTGTGGCAGGCTACCTGCCGCCGCGCATTATGACGAACGCGGACCTGGAAAAAATCGTGGACACGAATGATGAATGGATCCGCACCCGTACCGGTATTCGCGAACGCCATGTGGTCGACAAAGGTATGGCGTCCTCTCATATGGCGACCGAAGCGGCAAGGCAAGTCCTGGCAAACACAAACACTGATCCCACGGAAATCGACATGATTATTGTGGCAAGCGTTACGCCGGACATGCTTTTCCCCGCAACGGCCTGCCTGGTGCAGGACCGCCTAGGCGCCAAACGAGCCTGGGGGTTCGATCTTTCCGCTGCGTGTTCGGGCTTTGCCTATGCGCTTACCGTCGGCGCTCAGTTTGTCGGCTCCGGGGCGCACAAGAAAGTGCTCGCTATCGGCAGCGATGCCATGACTTCGATACTCAACTACGAGGATCGCGCCACCTGCGTGTTGTTTGGCGACGGAGCAGGCGCGGTTTTGCTCGAACCGGCAACCGACGGCGAGGGCATTCTGGATTTTGAGCATGATGTGGACGGTTCTGGTGGTCAATATCTCTACATGCCGGGCGGCGGGTCCTTGCATCCGCCAACGCACGAAACCGTCGACAAGAAAATGCACTACGTACACCAGGAAGGTTCATCGGTATTCAAGTACGCCGTTCGCCGGATGGCGGAACTCGCTGCACACATGGTGGAACGCAACGGACTGAAGAGCGAGGACATTGCGCTGGTCGTACCGCACCAGGCGAATCTCCGCATCATCCGCGCCATGCAGGAGCGTCTCAGGCTCCCGGACGAGAGGGTCATGGTCAACATCGACCGCTACGGCAACACCACTGGCGGGACGATTCCGCTTGGCTTGCGCGACGCCGTTGAACAACAAAAACTGAAAAAAGGAGACTTGGTGCTGCTCATGGCGGTAGGCGCGGGATACACGACCGGAAGCGTCTTGCTGCGCTGGGCGTATTAGCTTCCCGGTCTTGACCATCCATCGAAGCAGTGTTGTGAACCCATCCGGTGCTACTTTTTTGTAAGGCCGTTTCAGTCCGGAATGACCATCTCTTGCCCAACTTTGATTTTGTCCGGGTCGGAGCGTTTGTCTTTGCGCCACGTGTCACGCGTTGGGAAAATCCATCCGCGGAGTCCAAAGTAGCGTCAAAAAGAGCCCCGCGAAAAAGAAAGCACCCGCAACAGCCCACGTCGCGCCAAGAAACTTCAAAACCAGGCCCATCAGTGTCACGGTTTCCGCAAGCACAAACAAAGTCAGATTGCCGGATCGCCACTGGATCAATGCTTGCGAATTATCTGGTGCGTTGCGCAGCACTTCAAGCGGCCTGTCGATTCGCGCCTTACGAAAAACGAATCCAAGCGACACGCTTCCCAACGCCGCTAGGGCGAATATAAACGGAAGGAGCGGCTGCATCGGCTGCACAGGTGGTTTCACCAAGACCACAACCAGAACGAAGAGAAACCACGATACGACGAATGCCAAATGAAGGATGCGGACGGCTCGACGGCTGTTTGCGAGGGGAGACATCCAGGCTCCAGAAACTACGGCGAGGATACTCCTGCGAAACGGTCAAAAGCGCAAGAACTGACGAGAACCGAGTGGAAACAAGCGTCCGCGAATGAATGCGCTGTACCTAGCAGGAGCGAATCGACGCTGCGAGCGCCAGGTTTGCCTGAAGTCGCCGGTCAACCTGCACTGCAGCGTAGCGTGCGCAGAGCACCCTCTCGCTCTCGGCCCAATCGGCCAGACCCGTCATGCGCCCCGATGCCAGCGTCCCTATGGCCTGGATGATTTTGAAGTACAGTGGAACCAAGCCGAGGCCGGAACGGCCCGCATTCAGATCCGGAGTCAATTTGTGAAGCTGGGCTAGGGAGCGATAGTCGTCGCCACGGAGAATCCCTGCATCCAGGCGGGCGGCGGCCAGAACCTGCCCGGATACGGGCTGTGCAGCGACTCCGGTGACTACAGCCCGCCAGTAGTACAGCGCGAACTGTGCCAGGGCAACTATCGAGATCGCAAGGATCATGGCGGAAAGCATCACTAGCCTCTGGAAACATTTTGTCGTCAGCACGAGCGCTGCACCATAGCTCCGAGGTACTATCAGGCTGGTCCTTCAGGGCGTAACAAATTGAGAACAAACCGCCTGGCAGACGCGGCAGGCCGGAGGCAGAATGCGAAGAACTACTCGTTTGATCCTGGCGCTGACGGCTATGGGCTGCGCGCTCGGCGTAGCTGATGGCCTGATTGCCCAGGCGGGAAACGGGACAGCGGCCGCCATTGCGTCATCCGCGCCTCACGAACAGTCAGAAGCCATACGCGCCGTTTTAACCACCCAGCAGGTGGCCTGGAATCGCGGTGACATCCCGGCCTTTCTCGAAGGTTACTGGAACTCGCCTGAATTGACCTTCTCGGGCGGTGACGGGATCGTCCGCGGCTATGCTGGGCTTCTCGAGAGGTACCGAAAGAGCTATCCGGACCGGGCGGCTATGGGAGAGCTGGACTTTTCGGGACTCGAAATTCGCATTCTGGCACCTGACGCGGCGCTTGTGCTGGGTCACTGGCACCTGAAGAGGGCTGCCGGAGATGCGGGAGGCGTTTTTACCCTGGTTTTTCGTAGATTCCCTGCGGGATGGCGGATCATTCACGATCATACGAGTGCACAAAAGCAGACGCCTTGATCTACGGAGGAAAGACTGTAAACTATTGATATATATTGGGTTAGCCGCAATTTTAGGGAGCAAAACGTAGCTCGCATTGGGAAAAATGTTTTTGCCGCCCAAACCTCCCACATTTCTAACGTATTGAAAACAAAGACTGTTAATTTACCTCACATTCGAATGGCAAGTACGGGAGTACAGTTCTAGGTTGCCCAGTTCACCCCGCAAGGCTGGGCTCATGCCACGCTGTTGCGAAACCGATCAGACCGTTGCGCTCCGGGCCGGTGTTGCGATTTTTGTCGGATCGCGATAGAGCGGTCGTTGCGTCCCGTTCTTTGCCAGCAGGATCTGTGCGACGTTAATGTAACGCTCAAGAAAAGCGCCTTCACACCAGGCCAGATAGAAATCCCACATGCGCTGGAAGCGAGCGTCAAATCCGAGGTGCTGGACCTGCTCCAGATTTTGAAAGAAGCGTTCCCTCCAACTGGCGAGCGTGTTTGCGTAGTGCAATCCGAAATTGTCCATCTGTATAGGCGCTATTCGCGTGCGTCGCGCAAGCGACCGATGGATTTCCGCCAAAGAGGCCAGTTCGCTGCCGGGGAAAATGTAGGTCTGAATCCAATCCACTCGTTTGCGATAAGAAGCAAGCTCCTGGTCGAGTAAGGTGATCGTCTGCAACATCATCGTGCCGTCTGGCGTCAGCAATCGATCGCACGCGCCGAAGAACTCATCGTAGCGTGTAATGCCGACGGCTTCGAACATCTCGATGCTCACGATCTTGTCGTATAGGCCAGAGATCTTTCGGTAGTCTTCAAGCAAAATTCGTACCGAGCCGGTTGGAAAACTTGATTGGTTTACGAGACGCGTTGCGAATTTATGCTGCGCCGGGCTCAAAGTCAGCCCGGTTACATGAACACCGTAGTGCTGCGCAGCGTAGACGGCAAAACCTGCCCAGCCGCAGCCGATTTCCAGCACCCGGTCACCCGGCTGGAGCTGCAATTTGCGACAGATCAAATCGAGTTTATGCAGCTGAGCTGTTTCGAGCGAATCGTTTTCGCTGAGAAACAACCCGCAAGAGTAAAGCATCCGTTGGTCCAAAAAGAGAGCGTAAAAATCATTTCCGAGGTCGTAGTGATGGTGGATGTTGTTCCTGCTTCCACGAAGAGAATTCGCATGCAGGCGGTGGCGCATCCGCGACAGGAAACCGCGCAGGGAAGACACCAGCGGATGGCCGGAATCGAGCAGACGCATATTTCGGATTGCCAGACGCACTAGCGACACAAGGTCCGGCGAAGTCCAGTCGCCATCCATGAACGATTCACCCATTCCGACATCCGCTCCCGTGATTGCGCGCACAAAAAAACGTTGGTCATGAATCACCGCCATGGCGCGAAGCTTTGATGTGGGATCTCCAAACGAGTAGGTCTCGTCCGGGCACACGAGCTCCAGATACCCGTCCTGCAATTTGCGAAGTGAGGAAAAGAAAAGCCGCCGTGCCGTGTGTTGAAGGAGCGCGCTCATCGCGAAGGTTCTCCCGTCAAATCGTCTGGGCGCCGATCGCTTCCCTAATTATTACTCTTGACGGTTGGATGCTTGCAAGCTTCGCGGGATATGCGGGCTTGGACAAAAAAGACGGCCACGAATTCCCTACAGAATTTCCAGGATCTCTTCGTAACGTTTGAAGGGCGGAATGAGGTACGCGCCCGCAAGTTCAGTGCGGGACCATGCGAGCATTTCGCGGGCAACCTCGAACCCGCGTTCGCGAGCGGCCGTTCCGGCGGACTCCAGAGATTTGAGGAGCGATTCCGGTATCACAATTCCGGGGACTTCATTGTTGAGCCGCAAAGCTTGCTTGTAACTATTGAGCGGCCAAATGCCGATCAAAACTGGGATGGGAGATTTGCCGCCGAGCTTTTTCAGAAACGTGTACCAGTGTTCAGGATCAAAAATCGGTTGCGTCATCGCAAAGTGCGCGCCAGCTTCGATTTTGGAAACGAAGCGGGCGATCTCTTCGTCCAGATTATCCGCGACGGGATTGACGGCAACGCCGATCGTGAAGTTGGTCGCGCCGCCGAGCGTCTTGCCCGACCAGTCCGTGCCCTGATTCAGGCGATGAAGCACTTTGACAAGTCCCACGGAATCGACTTCATACACGCCGCTGGTTTCAGGGTAGTCTCCAACCGACGGCGGATCGCCGGTTATGGCGAGAACATTTCGAATGCACCCAACTGTCCAAGCGCCAAGCAGAGCGGCTTGCAATCCAATGATGTTCTGATCGCGCGTGGTGAGATGCGGGATCGTTTCCACGCCGCGCGCTTCAAGCGCACCAGCGACAATGAGAGCGTCCATGCCAACACGTGCCATCGCGCCGGAATTGATATCAATGGCGTCGACCTTTCCGCAGGACATTATTTTTTCCACCTGCTCGTAAACCCGGTCGAGCGCAATGCCCTTCGGGGGATCAATTTCCACGCTGACTTGAAACTTTCCCGCCTGAATATTCTCCCAGAGCTTGCTTTCAGGAGCGCGTTCGAGCACCGGGGCGGGCTTCGCGACCGCTTCAACTGCGCTCGAGGATGCGTGAACTTTCAAAGGCCGGAGCGATTTAACGGCCTCGGCCATGGCACGAATGTGCGCAGGCGTTGTGCCGCAACAACCGCCAAGAATGCGGACGCCGGCCGCGGCGGCTTCCCGCGCGAACAGCGCGAAATATTCCGGCGAAGATTTTGGATAAACGATCCGGTCACCTTCGCGCTTGGGGAAGCCCGCATTAGGCATGGCGCTGACGCGAAGGTCATCCACAGAAGTAAGTTCCCGAATGATTGGCAGAAGCGATTGAGGCCCCAAAGTGCAATTCGCTCCGATTACCTGGACGTTCTTGTTTTTGAGCTGCGCAGCAGCTTCCGAGGGGCGCAGATCGCCGTACGCCGTTCCTTCTTCGGCGTAGGTGAGTTGCGCAATGATCGGCAGCCCAGAGAATGACCGGATGGCGTCAATGGCGTGAAGAATTTCCTCGATGTACGTGAAAGTTTCCAGAATAAAAAGATCGACGCCGCGTTCTTCGAGCGCCTGAGCCTGCTCGAGAAAAAACGAGACTATCTCTTCAGGCTCGGGGTGGCGTGCCTGAACGCCCAGCCCGAGGGGACCAATCGATCCGGCGATTAAAACTTCGCGAGCGGCAGCTTCACGGGCTTCGCGGGCGATTTTGACTCCTCGGGAGTTGAGGCGCTGAACTTCTTCGCCAAGGCCCAAGGGCGCGAGCTTGAAGCGGTTGGCACCAAACGTATTGGTTTCGATGATTTGCGCGCCCGCCTCGATGTAAGCCTGGTGCACACGAAAAACTGCTTCAGGTTCAGTGGAATTCAGCTCATCGAAACAGCGCTGAGCGCCCACAGCTTCGTGAAGCATGGAACCCATCGCACCATCGGCGATCAGAATTGAGTCTTTTAGCCTTTCGTTAAAATCGAAAATCTTCACGATGCGTCCGCCTGGAAATAAATTGGGGGTTAAGCTGCGAAGCGTTCAGCGCTTTTGCTCCATCAAACTTGCAACAGTGCTCATCAAATCGTATTTGGTCAGAATTTCGAAGCGTGTTCCGTCCATCTCCACAAACACCGCGGGATTTTCGTGGCTGAGAATATACGTAACGCGTTCGACCGGAGCAGTTTTTGGAATTTTCGGCAGGGGCTTGCTCATTACTTCGCGCACAACCAGCTTACGCAGGTCTTTTCCTTGTAGGGCAAGCGTCAAAATCTGGTCCTCATAAACAGTTCCGATGGGAATGCTTTCCTCGAAAACAGGGATCTGCGAGATGTCCTGCTCCTGCATCGTCTTGAGCGCGTGAAAAACGGTTTGATACGGTCGCACGATGACGAGCTCGCGAACCTTGCCCGTTTTGTGTTTGGCGTTCACAACCTCGCCGGCGGTAATGGCCACCGCGGAATCCACATAGCCGCGCTCGCGCATCCATTCTTCATTATAAACTTTGCTGAGATAGCGCATTCCGGTGTCTGGCATGAACGCGACGATCAGGGCTTTCTCGTCAAGATTCTTCGCCAGTCGCAACGCAGCGGAGAGACATCCGCCGCCGCTGCCACCCGTGAAAATGCCTTCCTGCTTGACCAGGCGCCGCGCGACCACGAAGCATTCTTCGTCGTTCACCTGAATCACGTCGTCGAGGATTTTCATGTCCATCGTGGTCGGGAAAAAATCTTCGCCGATCCCTTCGACAACATACGTGCGGGCCTTCCCCACCTGCCCGGTTTTGTGAAAATCGTAGTAGAGGGAACCTTCCGGATCAACGCCGACGATCTGAATCGCGGGATTCATTTCTTTGAGATATTTTCCGGCGCCGCTGATGGTGCCCCCTGTTCCCATGCCGCAGACGAAATGCGTAATTTTCCCTTCGGTGTCTTCCCAAAGTTCTGGTCCGGTGGTCTGGTAGTGCGCGGCAGGATTCATCGGATTGTCGTACTGATTTGGGTAGAACGAATTGGGAATTTCGCGTGCAAGTTTTTTCGCGACGGAATAATAGCTGCGCGGGTCTTGGGGTTCGACCGCGGTGGGGCAAACGATGACTTCCGCGCCGAGGGCCTTCAGCAGATCGACTTTTTCTTTGGACTGCTTGTCGGTAATCGTGAAAACCATTTTATAGCCGCGAACGGCCGCGACCAGCGCCAGCCCCATGCCGGTGTTGCCGGAAGTGCCTTCGATGATGGTGCCGCCGGGCTTCAGCAGGCCGCGCTTTTCCGCATCATCAATCATGGTGACGCCGATGCGGTCTTTCACCGAGCCGCCGGGATTGATGTAGTCGGCCTTGACGTAAATCTGCGGCTTAAGGCCCTGGTTAATGCGATTGAGTCGCACCAGCGGCGTGCGGCCAATGGCATCCAGAATATTATTGCAGCGCATGAAATGTACTTTCCGGCCTTCGTCGCAGCAGCGGTGCCTTAAGCTCCGGCACAACCTCGTGTCATACTCAGTTTAGCATGCGACTTCAACCCGCCGCTGAATCACATAGCGAAGGAGCCACCGGATGGAGCGGAAAAATATTTCGAGCGGGACGCCCTGGGAGCCGATTGTGGGCTATTCGCGCGCCGTGCGTGCAGGAGACTCCGTTAGTGTGTCCGGAACTACAGCGACCGGACCGGACGGGAAGATTGTCGGTGTCGGCGACGCGCACGCACAAACCGTGCAGACAATTCGAAACATCGAGGCAGCGCTCGCGCAAGCCGGCGCATCACTTGCTGACGTAGTCCGCACCAGGATTTTTGTCACGAATATCGCCGAATGGGAAAAAGTCGGCCGGGCGCACGGAGAATTTTTTGGCGCAATTCGCCCCGCCACGAGCATGGTGCAGGTTAGCCAACTCATTTCGCCAGAGATGCTGGTGGAAATCGAGGCGGACGCGATCGTGGGAAGCAAGGATTAGCGGGCGGAATCCAGGAGTTCCCCATGGCATGGGAGTCGCTTTATGACAATTTCATTCTCGAGTATTACGACGCCAATTGTCACGCGCCGCGGCGATCTGGCATTTTACGTAAATGTCATAAAAGAATTTGGCGACCCGGTCTTGGAACTTGGTTGGCATCTGGCCGCTTGACGGTAACGGTGACTCGGGCGGGATTCAAGGAGAGGGCACGACAAGTCGCGCCCTCCGGCTAATTGTTGCATCTAGAAATTACCAGCGAGCACGAATCCGATACTTCAGTAGCGACGTGCCATTCGCCGCGACCGGCACATTGAACTGAGCGGCCCAAGCCGCTGTCTTTGTGTATTTGTAGCTGGATGTGAGCATTTCCCAGTCGCCGCCGATCGGTTCGTTGACTTCGACGGTGATCGGCGAGTCCTTGTGATTGCGCAGCGTGATCTCGAATTCCATCTCCCACAGATGAGTATCAATACGCTTGTAGTCGGTCTGTTTGCGTTCGCTGATCACGTCAAACGCGTTGCCAATGTGGATATTGAGCGCCTCATCTTTCGGCGTGTGATCGATGCGGTCTTCACCGACAAAGAGGATATTCCCCTTGGAATCCTTTTGATAGACGCGGACATTTCCGGCGGGCATGGGCATTCCGAGTCCGGATTTTTCCTCGTTCTTGAATTTATAGAAAACCATCACGTTGTCTTTGATCGGCGTCCCGGGATTCTGCTGGTTGTGATAGTAGAAATTCTGGCCGTTGACGACGAAGCGCTTCTCGACGGGAACGCCGCTTCCCTCGAGCAAGCTGATCTGCTTCGTTTCCTTGTCCTCGACGGAAGTCTTGCGGCCGAGCGTGTAGAGGTGATACTCGCTGAAATTTTCCTGCGCGAATTGCTCGGCGCGCGCGGCTTTTGCCATCACCATATCCGCCGCTCGCGATTCCGGCGCTGCGGGTTGTATGCGGTTCAAATCGCCGGCAACCAGTTGCAGGCGAGCATTGTGAAACGCGGTACCGCTGTTGTTGACGAGGGTGACCCAGCCGTCAAGATCGGCGGCTTTATCTTCCCGCCCAACCGTCAGAACGTAATCCGAGCTCCACGAAAGATTGCCTGCAAGGTAGGAAGCTTCAATCTGTTGCTTGCGCGACCCGGAATTTTCAAGCGACATCAGCAGCGTCGGGCGGTCGAACAAATTCGCGGGAACTTCCGGGAAGCGATAGGATTCGGCATAGCCGCCCGTGACAATGTCGTTGCCGATTTTCCAGACTGGCCCGTTGTTGTCCGCAAGCAGGGTTGCCTTGATCTCTTCGCGCTTCGTCGTTCCGTTGTCCATGTACGAGCGAACGAGGGTGACCTCTTTGCCTACGTATTTGTGCAGCAGCTTGGCCGGCTCAAGCAGATCGTATTCGTAGTTCTGTTCGAGAACGCCCAGTTTGTCTGGTTCGTTCAACGAGCGGAAGTGTACAGTGGCCGGATTGACGGTGGCGGCGATATCCATGAGCTTCAAGCGAAAAACGCCGCTGGGAAGTGAAAGGTTGCGAACGTCGCGAACCAACGCGATGTTGGAATTGTAGACAGTCACGGAGAGATCGGTCTGATCGGTCAGCGTGGTTGACGGCCCGCCAGCAGTCTCTCGCGGGGCTTCCTTTTCCTGCGTGTTTGCTTCGTGCTTTCCACGCGGCGTCGCATACATAACCGCCGTTCCAGCCAACAAAGCAGCGGCAGCGCCCAAGCTCCACACGGTTCGTTGCATTCCAAACTTCGCTCTGTGCACCATTTCTTCTCCTTTGGAACAACTTGCTATCTGTGGTTAGAACGGCGCCGAGCTAATTTCTTGCACGAGAAAATGTCGAGCTATTCGTTGGCGGTTTGCTTCCACGTGACGCCGCCATCGGAGGTTTCATAACTCAGCCGATTGGGCACGTCCCAGATCGAGGCGTGTTTTGCGTCGGTTGCGTGCACGCCGCCGAGGTCAGCCGAGACGGGCGTTGTGACAAGTTGCCAATGCTTACCGCCGTCCGTGGTGCGCAGAAGCGCGCCGCCTGCGCCGGCGATCCAGCAAATTTTCCTGTTCGGCGCTGAACCACTCGTCAGTGTGACGGTGAGCGCAGCGTATTGCGATTCCCAAGTCTTGCCGCTGTCGCTTGAATGAGCGATTGCGCCATGCTGGCCAAAGCGCCAAATATTTCTTCCATCAGATGTCGCCGCAACACTCGGGAGCGCGGCCACGCTCAAAATGGCATTGTCATACAAAGCTGGCTGGTTTGCGTCTTTGTTCAATCGCGAGGCGCCCATGACTTCGGCCGCGCTGGCTTGTGTCTGCGCCGCCGCCTTTGTGCGAGACAAGGCAGGCTGCGGCGAAGGTGCAGGAGGAGCGGCCGGCGTTCCGGCGCCTCGAGCAGCTCCGGCAACGCTCTGCGGCTCGGGTTCGAGGTTTTGAATATCTCTGCCGGTTACTTCGACGGAATCAAGCGCGGCCCTTTCCGATGGAACGTCAGATTTTTCGGTCTTAGCGGAAAGTTTTCCTGCCTCTGCAGGCGAAAGACGGTCGTCCGATTGCCGCTTGGGACTCAATACCTTGGGGGCGGCGGCTAAGGGCGTCGAGCTTCGAGCCTTTTTGTCTGCGTTCGGATGAGCAGGAGGCGGTGCGCTTTTCCGGAAATTTTGCATTTCATCGTGCAGACCAGCGGACGAAGGAGGGCCTGAATACGCTTTAAATTCTCCTCGTGATTCTTCTCGCGCCAAATTTTCGCTCTTCTGCTTCATCATGGGTTCCGGTTTAGCCGCAGGGAATGGCGGGGTTCGCGCAGCATCGCCACGATTCTCCGCAATCTGCGTAGCCGGCTCGGATTTTTTCGACAATTGCGAACGATAATCGCGCAACCCGATCCATAACAGCAGGCCTGCCGCAATCGCGCCAGCGGGCGCGGCCCAGCGCAGACGAGAATTCCTTTTGCTGCGAAATTCCGCCACGTGAGTCGCTTTTTTATCAGGCAGCGGCACGGGAGCCGCCGCGCCAGCTTCTTCCACAACCTCACCGCTTTTCACGGGGAACGCCGCTCCGCTCACTACGAGATCGTCTTCACGGTTCTGCAATACTTTCACATCCTGCGTGGCTTCCAGGTGCGCCAAAGTTTCCTGGCAGCGCGCGCAAGAGACAAGATGATCTTTCGCGGCTGACATCTCTTCGGAAGACAACTGCCGCTCGTGATAGGCAGCCAAAACCTCTGCATCAAGGCATGCGGATTCCTCCGCTGCGGCCGCGTCACTGCGCAAATGCCGTGCCAGCGCCTTTTCGAACATTCGATCACGGTCTTCAGAAGGCATACGCCACTCTCACCTTAGAACGCTTGAACGCGAACTTCTTGCGATAAACATTGCGCGGCATCATGGCTCCACAATCCGATCCGGGCCGGGAATATCTTTCGCATTGCGTGCTTGGGATGCGCTCGGCGCTTCGAACAGTTTATCCAGATCAATCGCGGAGGCCTCGCCTGCGTATTGGATACAAAGCGCAATCTGCCCATCGTCCATTCCAGATGTAGCCGGTCCGCCGTCGGCGACTTTCCCTGCGCGCAGAAGCCCTTCGACCGTGGCGCGCAACTCTTTGCGAATGCGCTCCAGATTGCGCGACACACTCGATTCATGCTCGCCAAGGTCCTTCCCAATCTCGGCGAGCGTGCGATCCTCCGCATAATAAAGATGCAATCGCGAGCGATCGCGCGGTTCGAGCGCAGCCAAGGCCAATTTAAGCGCCTCCCGAAATCTAGACAAATACAGTTCGCGGTAGGGATCGGAGGGAAGCGCAATGCTGGCAAGCGCCGGCGGGCGGCGCGTTTCGCCGTCTTCCTCGCCGGCGTCCAGCGAACGGAATTTCTTCGCTGCGCGGATGGCATCGATGTGGCGTTGAGAGAGAACGGCACGCAGCCACGTTTTTAGCGAACTTCTTCCGTGGAAATAACGGAAAAGCGACCGGCCGCCGGCTTTTCCGTCGCACAACCCGTAAAGATCGGCGAACAGTGAATCAGCAAGCTCGATAGCGGCAGGGTCGCTAGCCGACCGTCGAAGAATTGCCGCAGCAGCAGCGCGAAGATAGTTTCGATACTTCGCCACGAATTCGTTCCAGGCGCTTTCCGATCCTTCTGCACACGCGCATGCCAGCACAAGGTCCTGTACGTGGAGCGTTGCGAAATATTCCTGGATTCGCTCGAGGTTTGGAGCGGCTTCGCCAAAACGCTTGGCGGCGCTGCGCGTGAGCGTCGTGTGAAACGACTGGAACGAAAGATGCCAGCGCTCCGCGCAAGATTCTCTAAACAGTTGCCGCATCAGGACAGCACAGTCTGCCGGTAAACGCCATTCGCGTCTTACGCCGCCATCAGAGGAATGATTCTTCGCCGGGTCCATCGTCTGTTAAGGGTGTTAAGAACAGTTCGTGCCGATCGGCATTACACTCCGATAAAATTTGCCACGCTAGCCCCCGGCCGCATCCGGCCGAGGCACCACCATTCTGGCAACTTGCATCCTAGAGCATAGACCCGCGCATGGGCGTTGCCTATGGCCCCGTAAATCCAGGTTCGTGAGAAGCCCGGTTTGCGGTATCCTTGATACGAGCCTCCTAGCCCGCAACCATCAGCTCCTCGCCGGGTTTAAATCTGAAAGGGTGCGTGACGGTGCGCTCGCAAGAGCATTAGCGACTTCGCGTCGTTGGTACGAAAGTCCTATTCGAACGACCCCAGCCTCATCAGTACGCTAGTACTGTGATAGCGATGTCCGGTGCTCTTGACGAGAGAAACGCCATTTACCGGCGATTTCGTGCTCACAGCGGACCAAACTCTCATTGAGGCGGCAACCGGATGATAACCATGATTTCAGAACCACCACCGAGCAAGACCCGGCTGGGCGTTGGATTCGAATCCAACCGCCGCTCCGCTTCCGGCCAGGAGGCATGGAAGCGGAATATTGGCACCAAACCCATCCCCGCGCGGCTGGCGATGCTGCCAGACGGCGAATCACGCTTGAAGCGCGTGGGTATCAGCGCAATCCTCCAATCGGTGTTTGTCGGATTCATTTTTATTCTGCCTCTGATCTTCCCTCAGCAGATGAAGACAGCGCTGAATTTCACGTATGTCGAGCTCGCTCAGCCGCTTACGATGATTCCAACTGCACCGCCACCTCCTCCGCCCAAAATTGTTAAAGTAAACACGCCACCGCCGGAACCTATCGCTCAGCCCCAGCTTTCTCCAAAGCAGCCGCACATTTTCATGACGCCAAAGGCAATACAGCCAAAAATTCAGCCGGTGGAAGCGAAAGCTCCGGAACTGAAGCCTGTTTTTGAAGCAGCCAAGGTGGACACAGCTCAGCCGAATCAGCCCAAACGTCCCAAGGAAGACATAAAGGTGGGCACGATGAGCACTGGCAATGCTACGCCCGCCACCGTAAAAGCTCCCGTTGAAAAGGTACAGACGGGCGGATTCGGCGATCCGAACGGCCTTCCAGGGAAAGGAAATCCAAACGCTCACCTTATTGTGAACGCTCAAGGTTTGCCAACGCTTCCCGGCGGGCCGGGATATGGCAACGGTACGGGGGGCGACAAAGGGATTCGCGGAACAGTCGCCAGCACCGGATTCGGCAACGGCACGGCAAATCCTCCTCCAAGCGGTGGCAAACGCGGATCGGTTCAGTCCGGCGGCTTCGGGGATGCAACTGCCGCCGCGGAAGCCCCCAAGAAAAAACCTGCCAATGAAGGCCCGGCGGACACCGCTGTTACGATCTTGGACAAGCCGAAACCCGACTACACAGCCGAAGGCCGTAGCATGAGACTAGAGGGCGACATTACGCTCGACGTGGTTTTTCTGGCAAACGGGCATGTTCAGGTCAACCGCGTCGTCAATGGCCTCGGACATGGACTCGACGAGTCGGCGTCAAAGGCCGCGCAGCAAATCAAATTCAAGCCGGCCCTGCGCGAGGGCCAGCCTGTGGACTATCCGGCTCGCGTTCGCATTGAATTTCGTTTGGCATACTGAGGGGAGAAGCAAGATGCGTAAGTTTGTTTTCGCTTTCCTATTTTTGGCCGCGGGCAGCGCCGCAGCGCTGGCCCCCGCAGCTTCGGCACGTGCGTTGCCCGATGACGCGCCGCAAGCTGTGGCGGAAAAACCTCGCACCATGGAAGAGGTTGTGAGGCGTGTGGTGAGCAACGAGAACCACATGTACGGCAGGATGAAGGAATTCTCTCCTCTCGTTGAAACCTATATTCAGAATTTGAAGCCGGACAAGGAACTTGGCAGCGTTCCCGCCGGCGACAAATATTTTTTGGGCAAAGCGGATCTTTCCAAAACCGTTGCTCTCGTCTCCCTCACCGATACAAGCAGCAAGGGCAAGAAGATTTTCAGCGGAATCGGCAATTTCTTCTCATTCGCAATGCAGTATCTGCCCGACGGTTTCTTGCAGATGATTTTCATCGACACCAGCGGCTTCGACACGCAGCACTACAAGTTCGACTACGTGCGCCGCGAGTTCCTGGGTGAAGTGCGCTGTCTAGTCTTCGATGTGACCCCGCTTCCGAAATCCGGCAAGGGCCGCTTTCTCGGTCGCATCTGGGTCGAGGACCAGGACTACAACGTGGTCCGTTTTAACGGCGGATACGGCGGCGGCGGCCATTCCAGCTGGTATTTCCACTTCGACAGCTGGAGGACCAACTTGCAGCCCGGCATGTGGCTTCCGACCTTCGTCTATAGCGAAGAAAAAGATCTGCACTACGCGCTGACAAAGAAGCTTGAATTCAAGGCGCAGACGCGGCTGTGGGGATATAACCTCGGCCACGCAGCGCAGGAGCAGGAACTCAGCAAAGTATTGGTGGAAAGCCCGGTAACCGACGAAACCACTACAGCGAACGACCTTTCGCCAATCCAGGCACAGCGGCAGTGGGACCGCCAGGCAGAAGATAACGTAGCCGACCGGCTGCAGCGGCTCGGCTTGATAGCGCCCAAGGGCGAAGTGGATAAGGCCATGGAAACCGTGGTGAACAACCTCGAAGTCACCAACAACCTCGACATCCAGCCGGACGTTCGCTGCCGCGTCATGACTACAACCACTCTCGAATCCTTCACTCTCGGACATACCATCGTGCTCAGCCGCGGCCTCATCGATGTTCTCCCGGACGAGGCGAGCCTTGCCGCCGTGTTGGCGCATGAACTGAGCCACGTCGTTCTTGGACACCGCATGGATTCCCAGTTCGCCTTCTTCGATCAGCTTCTCATCGACGACAAAGACACCTTTCGCCACTTCGGATTTGCGCGGACTCCCGACGAGGAGCAACAGGCAAACGAAAAGGCGGTCCAGCTGATCGCCAATGCGCTCAAAAACCCCCAGCTTGGGAAGGCTTGGCAGATGGCCAATGCGTCGCTCTTTCTGCAGGCGCTGCAGTCACGCCAGAAGGAAATTCCCAATCTGATCAGCGCTCACCTGGGCAATCGCGTTCCGACGATTCCGAACCTTCAGGCCCAGAGTTCCGTCGATCCCAAGCAAAACGCGCAAAAGATCGCGGCGCTGCCCATCGGCGGACGTATCAAAATGGATCCGTGGAGCGACAAGCTTGAAATGATCAAGAGCAAGCCCGTCGGCACCGTCGCGGAACGCGAAAAGATGCCGTTCGAGGTCACACCCTTTATGCCCTATCTGACGCGCTACGGGTCAGAGGCTGCAAAACCGATAGCGGCCAGCGCTACGCAATCGCCAGACTCTACCAAGCCCGGCGATACTCCCGCTGCAAAACCCTAAATCGATTGGAAACAAATTTGGCCCGGGAGGCAAAAGCCTTCCGGGCCATTTCCTTTTTTAAGAGCATCACACTTATCGCGACAAGCCTAATTCCTGGAAGAAAGATTCTTGATCAGCCGGTAGCTTACCTCGACGCCATCGTAAAAATCCTTCGCTTCGATTCGCTCATCCTTTCCGTGCGCACGGTTATCATCCAATTCGAAGAACATGCAGGCAATTCCATACGTTGGAATGCCTGCGATGCGCAGATAGCGCCCATCCGAGGCTCCCGTGGACATGGTCGGAACGACAGGCAGACGGGGCCAAAGGCTGTGCACCGTCTTTTCCTCGGCTTGGACCACTTCCTCTAACAGGGGTGACGGCGGAACGCTGACCTGCGGCACGAGAGTCCCATCCGCGGCCTTCACAGGCACGATGGTCACGGTCACTTTCGGATCGGCAAGCAGTTTTTCGAGCGTCGTCCGTACAGCTTCCGGCTCTTCACCCGGAAATATGCGGCAGTTGACATTGGCACGCGCCATTTGCGGAAGCGCGTTTGGCGCGTGACCGCCCGTCAGCATCGTCGCCACGCAAGTGGTATGCAGCAGGGAGTTGAAATAGGGCACCTGCGAGAGCCGCGCAATCGCCGCGGGATCAGGAGGCTCTTTGGCAGCTGCGCGCATGTCCTCCGCGTTCTGCCCGCTTGAAAGAGCAGCAGCCTTCAGGAAGTAATTGCGGGTGATTTCGCTCATGTTCACGGGAAAGGAAAAATTCTGCAATTTTCCGAGAGCTACGGAAAGGTGATAAATGGCATTGTCGGGTGACGGGATGGAACTGTGCCCGCCGGGATTCTGCGATTCCAGCTGGTAATCGACGTAAACTTTTTCGCTCGCTTGCAGCCCCGCCAGCAGACGCTTGTCCTTGTCCTTCTCAAACTCGCCACCGTCCAGATTGATGGAATACTCAGCATCAATCCAGTCGCGGTGTGTTTTGAGCAGCCAGTCAACGCCATTCGCAGTGCCGCCTTCTTCGTCCGCAGTCAACGCGAGAATCAGATCGCGGTCAGGCACGTAACCTTCTTTCTTCAGGCGGATGAAACTTGTCACCAGCAAAGCGTCGCCAGACTTCATGTCTTCAGTGCCACGGCCGTAAAAATAGCCATCCTTTTCAACAAAAACAAAAGGATCGGTGGTCCAGTCTTCGCGTCGCGCCTCAACGACGTCCAGATGTCCAATGAACAGAACTGGCTTGCGTGCGCCAGTGCCATGGTAGCGAACGATCAGATTTTTTTTGTTACCTCGCGGACCGGCAGTTTGCATGTCTTTTTCGTCAAATCCGGCTTCACGCAGGCGTTTGACCATCGCCTCCGCGGCCGTCGTCACGTTTCCAACGGAATCGGTGGTGTTGATTTCGATCAACTGCCGGATGATATCGTGCGCAAGCTGCTGGTACTCGGTCCGCGTCTGCGCGGCCGCGCCATTCGTTGTCAGCATCGATGTCAACAGTGCCGCGCCAAGCCAAGTCCACACTCGTCTCAATGGCTTCGCCCTCCATGAAGTTATTTCAAAAAACTAACCGTGCTGCGGAGCAGGAGCAGCCAGAGCACGCTGAAGAAAACCCGAAATATAAGTACATGCGAAAAACAGCAGCGCCACATGCAGGGAAGCATCCAGAAACAGGCGGCAGAGCAAGGAAGCGAAAAAACAGAAGCCCACAGTCCATTTGTTCATTACATTCGCGGCCAGGCGCTGGTTGACGAAATCCGCGATTGCTGCCGGCCACCGAAACACCCAATACACCACGAAAATCGGAATGAAATGAAACCACACCGCACGCGCCGGAGAAATTGGATGCTTCCAGCCCGGTACATGCGCTAGCACCACGTGATAGCGGTGAATGCAAACAAGCCAGTAGACCAGGCCGACGAAAGCGGGAAGGTAGATCTCAAGTGGCGGAACTCCGATCTCCGTTCCCTTTACAAGGTCGGGATGGCGCGCCACCGCGATGGTTTCGCCGATCAACGTCGCGAAAGCGAGCAGGTAGCCGATCCAGATCTTTGGCAGGCGGGCAATCAGGTCGGAGCCGGAGACGCCGCTGGCCGCGAACGGATCTCCTACCGGAGTAGCCACGAATTTCCTGTCGGTTCCGGGAGCATCATCGATAAAAAGGGTATCTGTGCCCGCGAGTGCCGTCAAACCGACTTGGTCGGCGGTGGAGCGGCCTCACGCGTCACGCGATACTTACGGCGCAGGAAAGCGTCAACCATCCGATCGCTGGCGATCCGTTTAGCCCATTTTACGAGCGTCGCTAGAGCGGTCACGCCGTATCGCGGGCGAGGGTTCGGCGATTCGATGGCTTGCAAGATCACCCGAGCGCAATCCTCTGGCGTCGACTTTGAACTGTCGCGGCCTTCCATCGCTCCCGCCCATGCGCCTGAGTAAATCTTTTCGTAAGGACTTGTTTTTGAACTCTCCATGTAAGGCTGCGCAAGTTCCTTGGCCGTCTGCTGAAAATTCGTGACGATATAGCCCGGCTCGATCAAAACGACTTGCACGTTGAAGGGAAACAGTTCGAGGCGCAACGCGTTGCTCAAGCCCTCCAGCGCGTGTTTGCTGCTGCTGTAGGCACCGTAGGTCGGCGGGCTCACCAGTCCCGCAACACTGCTCAGCATGATGATCCGGCCGCTTCTCCGTTCGCGCATTCCAGGCAGCACTGCTTGCGTCACGCGCAGCACGCCAAAAAGATTTGTTTCGAACTGCCGTCTAAGATCTTCGAGCTTCAGTTCTTCAATCACCGCCATGTAGCCAACGCCGGCGTTGTTGATGAGTATGTCGATCGGACCATCCGCCAGAACTCGCGCAATTCCCGCCTGCACGGATTGGTCTGAGCAGACGTCCATCTCGAGTGTTATCAGCGGCAGCTTTTTTTGGCGCGCCATTTCATCCAATCGCATGCGTTTTTCGGGCGAACGTCCCGCAGCAAACACTTTGTAGCCGCGCTCCGCCAAGTAAAGCGCCGTGGCTTTTCCCAATCCGTCCGTGGCTCCCGTGATGAGCACCACACCCTGCAAACTTCCGCTGCCCATTTCTTTTTCTCCGTAGCTTTGTATCCTACGCTGCTTCGGCCTGAAAAGCCCTGGGCCAAGCTTCCAGGGAGCGCATCCCGATCTCATGCAGACCGCCGGGTATGGTGTTTCACGGCGCAAAAAGGCTCAAGCCATTCCTCTTGCATTTCCTGCTGCAGAGTTTCACACTTACGCACACTTTTTCGTAGTCCGTGCGCAAAAAAAACAGAGAATAATGAAACGGTTCCGGATCTTTCTTGAAAAAATGTCGAAGTGGAACTCTCGTCCGACGTCTCAGATTCGTTTAGCGTGCATGAGCGCGTTTATCCTTGCCGGCGCTTTCTTGCCGCTCCGCGTTTCGGCACAAGCACAATCGGGCCAGGCGGCCTCCGGGTTGGGCGGTGACGACGTCGGCTCCATCGTAGTTGGGGTGCACGCTGCCGGCGGCGGAGCGCTAGACGCGATGGCAACCGTCAACGTCTACACGCAAAGTCATCAACTCTATTCGTCGGCCACAGTCGGCCCAGGGAGTTCAAGATTCGACGGCGTTCCTCTGGGCACCTACATCGTGGAAGCAAATGTTCCTGGCTATTTTCCCGCCGAAGAGCAGATTGAACTGATGATGCGAAATGACCAGCGTCAGGTCTCTCTAGCCTTGCGCTTGCTCTCCGATCCTTCGAGCAGGCCCGTCTCCACAAAGCCGCCCTTGCTTGCGCCGAAGGCACAAAAGGAGCTCGCGAAGGGGCTCGAAGAATTGCGCGCAAACCATCGCGAGGAAGCTCTCAAGCATCTGCAAAACGCCGCGCGTTTGGCGCCTTCCAATCCAGAAGTGAATTACCTTCTCGGAGTCGTCGCGTGGCATTCGGCCGATCCTTCATCGGCAGTCAAATACTGGCAAAAAGCCATCTCGTTCTTCCCTGAACATGTCCTCTCGCTGGTCGCACTTGGTGAAACAACACTCACTCAGGGTGACCTAAGCGCTTCAAAGGACTATCTCGATCGAGCCGTGGCGGCTAACCCTTCGTTGTGGCGCGCTCATGAGCTGTTGGCTCACGTCTGTCTTCAGCAGGGAATGTATCTCGATGCGCAACATGAAGCCGAGCGGGCTGTGGAGCTTGGCAAGAACACTGCAAACGAATCACGGCTTGTGCTCGCAAAAGCGTTCATTGCGCAGAGCAAGCGCGTTGAAGCGACTACGGCGCTCCATGCTCTACTCGAGAAAAATCCCCCCGAAGAGCTTGCTGCTTCAGCTCGCCGGCTTCTCGACGGGCTCGCTCGCACCAGCCGCGAAAGCGCAACGTCATCGTCAGCATCAGCCGCTTTACCCACTGCGTCTACGGCGACGCTTCGCGCTTTACAACCTTTGCTTCCGCCTCTTGCCGAAAGCTGGAAACCTCCAGACGTGGACGACAGGGTTCCCTCGGTCGAAGACAACGTGCCGTGTCGCTTGGACGAAATCCTTCCCAAAATACATCGTAACGTCGTTTTGTTTGCGCGCTCGCTAGACCGCTACACGGCCACGGAGAGTCTTGAAAACCAGGTCGTCAACGAGCACGGCACTCCCACGAGAAGCCGCAGTCTCACGTTCGACTACCTGGTGTCGATGCGTGAAATTCGGCCCGGCATTCTGAATGTGGATGAGTACAGAAACGGATCCCTCGCGCTCGACGTATTTCCGGACGGCCTTGCGACCACCGGTCTGCCGGCAGTCATTCTGATTTTCCATCCTGTGCACGCGGATGATTTTGAAATGCGCTGTGAAGGTCTCGGCTCTTGGCGGGGGATACCGGCATGGCAAATTCATTTTCGCCAAAGCGAGAATCGCGAAGCCTCGGTGCGCACGTATCGCGTGAATGGCGCAATTCATCCCGTCCCGCTGAAAGGCCGCGCGTGGGTGTCCCGGGATTCACTGCAAGTTGTGCGCATCGAAACTGACCTGATTCATGCCGTCCCCGCGGCAAGACTATTTGGAGAGCACCAGGATATTGATTATGGACCGGTTCGTTTCGCGAATAAACCAGTGGAGTTGTGGCTGCCTGCCAGCACTGATTTCTACACTGATTTTCGCGGGATGCGAATTCGTCGCCGCTTGAGCTACGCAAACTATCTGCTGTTTTCGACTGACGAGACGCAAAAAATCGGCAAGCCAGCGCAGCCGCAGGCCGCGGCACCATAGTTCCGTTTGAGTTGTCGTGAATTACGGCTTCAGGCCCCAGAACGATGCGTCGGGTTTGTTCAGCTCGAACCCAGTGTCCCAGGCTTCATGGTCGCGCCATACCACCTGAGCCTCGGCCTTGCGGCCCGACTCGGGATGGATCAGCCGCACTTGCTTGTGCAGCGGCAAAGGCGCTCCCACGATCGCCATACAACCGGAGTGGCTGACATCAACCGTTACCGCATTGGCTCGCTGCTTCTGTGAGTCTTCGTCCCATTCGACGAGGAATTTCACGCGCGAGATTACGCGTTTGTGTGTGCGCATTCGGGCCCAACGGTCTTCCAGACTATCGACTGGCTTCTTCAGAGTATTGATCGCCACGGCGAACCTCACTGCGGAAAGATATCGTCCGGGGGCTTAGGGGCACTTATGAAAATAGTCCTGTTGAAGGCCTCGGTCAATGGTACTTTTTCGAAAAAGTAAACGGCGCGGCAGTTGCGCTAGCTGGTGACTGCCGGCTTTACCTTGTTTCCATCAGGAAGAACGATTTAGCCGAGGCTGTCACGCTCGTCGAAGCCGCCGATTGCTTGGATGGCGGGGCGGATTGTCCCGTAGAAAAAATAGGAAGTAATGAAAACGCGAAAAGGGCTGAGTAGGGTTTCATTGGTATGGTCTTTCGTCGCGGGAATTCTAGCGGCTATCCCACGGTGGCAACAAGGAGTCAATGTCTCGTTAACGCAAACAGATGGTGATACTGTCTTTGCAGAACATTTCCCCCGCACAGCGATCCAGTCGCAAGTGAGCTAGAAATATGCTCTTGCTTTGATTTTCGCATGAGAGTAAATTCCGCCCGCTGAATGTCTTTTGGTTCAGGTAGCTTTTGGATTTTCCCTGCCCTGGTCCAGTCCACGCTTTACGTGTGTGTCCGCCCTGCCTGAGCCACCCTCCGGGAGGAACAACATGCGGCGCAACGCTTCTCTTTTTCCGATTTTTCTTGGATTTGCCTCTTTGCTCGTTTCACCCACCGTGCGGGCGCAAGAAACCGTTGTGCCGGCGGGCACTCTGCTTCGCTGCACCATGAGCGAACCCAATTTTTCTTCAGCTACCGCACAGGTGGGCGATCCCCTGCTCTGCCACCTCGCCGCGGTGCAGGTGTTTGGCCACAATGTTTTTCCGCGCGGAGCGTACATGGGCGGACACCTTGAAGCGGAAAAGGAGCCTGGGCACTTTATCGGCAAAGGCTATTTGAAAATTGTTTTCGATCGCATCGCGCTTCCCAATACAGAGCTTCCGCTGGACACGAAAATAGTCGCCGCGCGCGGCTACCATGTCGACAAGCAAGGCGACATCAAGGGCAATGGCCATGCGAAGCGAGACGTTATCGAATGGCTTTTTCCGCCACTATGGCCGTGGAAAGTGATCATGCTGCCTGCCCGTGGGCCCCGTCCCACGCTTAAGGGGGAGCAAGTGCTTACGCTGCGTTTGATGGAAGACGTGAGCGTGCCGAAGTTTGGTGCTACGTATAATTCGCGGGATTGGCGGCCGCCTCACGCGCAGAATTTCGCTCAGCCTGCAGCGTTTCCTTCGCGCGAAATCGCCCCAACAGCTTCCGCGGCAGTGAATGCCAACTACGTTGTTTCGGTGGACCCTGGGTTTGTGAAAACATCGCAAACCGCGCAGCCCGGGCCGGAATCACGCGTTGCCTCGAAGTCGCTTACTCTACTGGCTCTGCGGAACGAAACCATTTATGCGGTTACCGATTATTGGCTCGATGGCGATCGCTTGGATTATCTTCTGCCCAGCGGCAATCGCGGTATCTGCGCTCTGAATGAGTTGGATCTGGTTCGCACAACGCAACTCAATTCCGAGCGCGGTGTAACTGTGACATTCAGCGATGTGCCGCCATCACGGCCTGCGCTCTGAATCGAGAGTGCCGCGTCGAATCGTGCAAACAAAGAGTCCCACAAAAGCAAAGGCCTCTCAGAAAGATTCTGAGAGGCCTTTGGAATTTAATCCCGGCGGTGACCTACGTTCCCACACAGTTACCCGTGCAGTATCATCGGCCCGGCGAGGCTTAACTACCGTGTTCGGGATGGGAACGGGTGTGACCCTCGCGGTATGACCACCGGAAACTCATAACGCGCGTACGGCATAGCCCGCGCGCCGACAACAGAAAGTTTTTCTGTGACCGCAGCGCGCGATCACAGAAATTTGGCTGGCATTACAAGTTCGGCTCTGGCCGAACGTACTGCGGATTTTACAAGTGAACTCACCCAGTCGCTGTGTTAGAGCGATTGACGGTTTGGGTAAGTTTTATGATTAAGCCGAACGGGCGATTAGTACTGGTCAGCTCCACGCATTGCTGCGCTTCCACCTCCAGCCTATCAAAGTCGTAGTCTTCGACTGCCCTTCTTAGGAATTGATTCCTTGGGAAACCTTATCTTGAGGCGAGCTTCTTGCTTAGATGCATTCAGCAATTATCTCTTCCAGACTTCGCTACCGAGCGGTGCCACTGGCGTGACAGCTCGTACACAAGGGGTCTGTTCATCCCGGTCCTCTCGTACTAGGGACAACTCCTCTCAAGTTTCCTGCGCCCACACCAGATAGGGACCGAACTGTCTCGCGACGTTCTGAACCCAGCTCACGTACCGCTTTAATAGGCGAACAGCCTAACCCTTGGGACCTTCTACAGCCCCAGGATGCGATGAGCCGACATCGAGGTGCCAAACCTAAGCGTCGATGTGAACTCTTGGCTTAGATCAGCCTGTTATCCCCGGCGTACCTTTTATCCGTTGAGCGATGGCCCTTCCACGCGGGACCACCGGATCACTAGATCCAACTTTCGTTCCTGCTCGACTTGTAGGTCTCACAGTCAAACCGGCTTATGCTCTTGCACTCCACAGCGGGTTTCCAATCCGCTTGAGCCGATCTTTGAGCGCCTCCGTTACAGTTTAGGAGGCGACCGCCCCAGTCAAACTACCCGTCTGGCCGTGTCTCCCCACCCGTCACGGGTGGTAGGTTAGAGCGACAGTTCAATCAGGGTAGTATTTCACTGATGCCTCCCCCCAAGCCAAAACCCGGGGTTCACAGGCTCCTACCTATGCTACGCAGATCGGACCGTTACTCATGACCAGAGTGCAGTTAAGGTGCACGGGGTCTTTCCGTCTAGATGCGGGCATCCGGCGTCTTCACCGGAACCACAAATTCGCCGAGCCGCTTGCCAAGACAGTCGCTCTATCATTCCACCATTCGTGCAGGTCGGAACTTACCCGACAAGGAATTTCGCTCGATGCTGTTACTACCTCACGCGATCCTTTGCATGAAGCGGGATGAACATTTCTGTCATCCTCTGCATGTCGCCATGCAGTCCGGACTATATCTTCTCCGGCTTTCGCCGGAGACTGGCGTGTAGTCTCTGAGGATTCCGAATCGTTCCCGACTCGGTCTTTCCTGCGGATCGTCCGCACCTCGTGCATTTTTACCCGCCAATTACAAATCGACAGGTAGCAGAGGATTCTCGGATTTTCCCGCATTTGGCCAGTTTTTACTAAGGCTGCGCGATCGTTAACCTTAGGACCGTTATAGTTACGGCCGCCGTTCACCGGGGCTTCAGTTCGAGCCTTCGTCCTTGCGGACTAAGCCCTTGCTTTAACCTTCCGGCACCGGGCAGGTGTCACCCCCTATACGTCGTATTCGACTTTGCAGAGAGCTGTGTTTTTGTTAAACAGTTGCAGAGCGCGATTCACTGCGACCGCTTCGGGCTATAAACCCTACAGCGGCGCCCCTTCTCCCGAAGTTACGGGGCTAATGTGCCTAGTTCCTGAGCAAGCGTTCTCTCGAGCGCCTGTGGATATTCACCTCGTCTACCTGTGTCGGTTTGTGGTACGGGCACCTGGTTAACTCCTTAGAGGTTTTTCCTGGCAGCGTGAAATCGGAGACTTGTCGGCCGTAAGGCCACGAGTCGAGTCTGACCGTTGAATGCCCCCGCGGATTTGCCTACGGGAACCGGCTTGCACTCGCCTACCACCACATCCATCGGGTGGATCTCCTATCCTTCTGCGTCACCCCATCGTCAAACGTTACCAGGCGGGACAGGAATATTAACCTGTTGTCCATCGACTACGCCTTTCGGCCTCGCCTTAGGACCCGCCTAACCCTGAGCGGATTAACCTTCCTCAGGAAACCTTAGACTTTCGGCGACACGAGTTCTCATCGTGTTTATCGCTACTTATGCCGGCAGGGTCTCTTGTGTAGTGTTCAGTAG